>Ga0209593_10000105_pt1 | contig 43118 bp, 76 predicted proteins | sample PPLLaktember2015_3_FD_187260 | JGI IMG/M metagenome (GOLD analysis project Ga0209593, IMG submission 187260) | Freshwater sediment microbial communities from Prairie Pothole Lake near Jamestown, North Dakota, USA - PPLs Lake P7 Core (6) Depth... | ecosystem: Environmental > Aquatic > Freshwater...
CCGTCCGGGGATGCTGAACATACCCGACTGTGCAAGGCTCGGGTCATACCCGGATTGCTCCTGCGCCGGGAATGTAGCCGCCGCCTGTCCCCCCATCACCCCTGCCATCGCTGAAGGAACACCCGCTAGACCATACGCCATAGCCGTACCTATGCCCACCGCCTTGCCCACGCCAGAGGGCGTCTCCTCCGTCGATGTGTACCCCGCGTCGATGGACGACCTGTCCATGAGGTCGGTCGCATACGCCCAGTTTGCCACGTCCGCGTTGGCGCATCCCTCGATAGCGTTCCCCTTCCGCTTGGTGATGTCCTCCTCGGTTCTCTGGATGTCGTACCGGAGCTTCGTGATGCTGTTCTTCAAGAGCGCCGTGAGGATGGGGTTCGCCCACGTCGGCACGACTTCAAGAGACTGCGACAGCCTCTCAAGCTCGGCCTTGTCAGCTTCGAGGTTCGGGTTGTACTCGATGAGCCTCAGCTTCGCAACAAGGTCGTTCCTGTCCTGTATGAACTGATTTGATTTCGTACTGTCCCAAAATGCCATTAGAGCAACCTCTGTAGAGCCTCACTTACTGTCTTGAACGCGGGATAGTCGCCACCAAACCTCTCAGTCAGTGCCAGCGCGTTCTCGGGGTTCTGCATCGTCGCCAGCGCCAACGCCCGCCACTCTGTCTTTGAGTAGTCGGGGCACCCGCCATAGAGTTCGTTCGGCTTCTGCGCCTTGGACGCGATGCGCTCCACTGTTCGCCCGATACCACGCGCTACTCTCACGCTCCGCTGTTCCTTCATTGCATCGCCTGTATCTGAGTCGGATTCTCGCCCGCCTCCATGCCGCTCGGTCGCGTCTGCGCGGGCGCAACCTTCGACGCCGGTTCCGACTGTGCCCCTGGATGCGGCCTCGCGCCACCTCGCTGCATCTGGTAGCCCATGTTCTTGATGTAGGCAGCGATGTCGTCTTGGCCCGTCTCCTCCAGCGACTTGATGGCGATAGCTTCGAGCACTGCCGGATTGTTGTGCACGGCCTTGTCCTCGATGCACTTGTCCACCGTGTTCTCAGCTTCTTTCCTGCTCATGTCGTAGTACTGCACGAGTACGCCTTCCGCGTCCATGAGTCCAGCTTGGAAGGTCATGATGCCGAGGTGCTTCTTGATGTCCGCTGCTTCCGGTGAGTCGGCCAGCAGCCGAACCTTGCAAGCGAAGTTAGGGATGTTCCCCGGCCCGATGTGCGTCAATTTGGCCGGTTCGCCCTTCGCAACTGACGCGGGGAGCATACTGATTGGATGGCGAATGACGTTCTTGATAATCTGGTAGACTCTGCCTGTGGCAACAGCCAGTACGTCCTCGTGAATCTTGAAGGGGTCTTTGTACCACGTCTTTTCGTAGGCGATGCGCGTGTTGGCGTAGCTCCCTGAGTACACGCCCGTCATCTGACCACCGGCCATGCCGGTTGGGGGCGAAGCGATACCTAGAAGCATGGCGAGCTGCTGCACCATCTGAGCCTGTGCCGAACCCTGCGATTCGAGGTACTTGGCCGTCGTTCCGGGCGGCAGAATCGTCACTGACGAAGGACTGAGGTCGAACTCCTCGCCAATCTCCTTCTTCACCTGCTCGGCGGAGGTCATGTCCTCCAATTCAAGGATGACCTTCGGGTACGCGAAGTGAGCATTGCTCTGAACCAACTGTGAAAGGGTCTGCGTCACAACGTCAATCATCCCCTTGTTCGGGGCGACGATGCCCTTGTAGTAGTCCTTCACGTTCCCGTCGTATGCAATGACGCCCATGCCCGCCCCGCCTATGACGTACGGGACGAAGCCAAGTATGTTCGGGGCGACCTTCCCTTTCAGTACCGGATGCCCGTCTACAATCACGCACCGCCACTCGGCTGAGTACCATGACACGTACTCAACCTTGTCCTTCGGGTTCTTGTCCTTCGCCCAACTGGTGCTCCACCCGTTCCGTTCACACAGACCCTTCGCCGCCGCAACCGTCATCTCATACTTCTCGGCGCACTCTGAAGGCACGTAGTCCGTGGCGAAGTCCGGACTCGGAAACACGTTGACAGGATGCGGGGTCTCTATCCGAATCGGATACTCCGTGAGAGCCAAGTCCTGCAACGCTTTACGTTCGTCACCGGCCAAGTCCTCCCAGTCGTTGCCCAAGAACGCTTCGTTGACGCCAATCTTGTAGACGAACTGGCCCGCCACCAACTGAATCGTCGCGTTGTCCCTGACCTTGACAGCGTTCCGCTGCCACAGACTATTGCCGAACGTCTCCATTGCGATAGAGTCCTGCTCGGCTGTGTCCTTGTCGTCCCGTGGGGCAACCTCCACCATCGGGTTGTCGAGCATGTAGTTGTTCACGCCGACCTTCACCCAGTCGTAGGCCGTTCTCGGCGTGTACTGCTCCGCACCCAAGTCCTTCGGGAGCTTCACCTTGTATTCGAGGTTGTAATACTGCTGCCATTCCTTCTGGGCAGTGTGCAGCGGATTCCAGTGCTCCTCGAAGTCGGCTACCCGCTCCTGTATGCTCTCTACCGTAGGTTTCTTCATCTGTAAACGGCCCGAATCTTCTGTACCGTTCGCTCCTGTCGGCTGAATCCGTACCTGTTCATAAGCCAGTACGCGACTGCCTTCGTTGCGTGATTCCACTTGTCCACAATCTTCCCGTTCTCACCCCTCACCCACGCCCCGCCTTGGTCAACCGGAGACGGCCCGCCGCCGCACTCCGCTATCAGTCCCTTGCACCGCGTACTGACAATCAGCTTCGGTTGCTTCGTTATCGGATTGGGCATGAAGTAGGAGTTCAAGAGGTTCACCCCGTCCTCGGCTCCCCCTTTGTCCCAGTGGATGCGGCCCATCTCCAGATGCACCCGCCCCCTGTCCCTCCAGACCTCGAACTGTGACCTGTCGGCCTGATGCTGCTTTGCCGCGATGTCGATTGCTCCACCGTCTACCAAGCCCCACCACGGCTTCTGCTGGCAGATGAGGATGACTTCCTCGACGGTTCTCTGCTGGACGTAGACCTCATCTACGAGGACGACCTGCTCGCCCCACTCCTGAATCGCCAAGACGGCATACGCCCCTGCGTAGCCGGGGTCTACCGCCAGATAGACCTTCTTGTTCGGGTCGAATCCGAGAGGACACCCATCTGATACGAGGCTCCTGACATGGATGGGGTTCGAGAAGTTGTAGACGACCAAGCCCTTCGGCTTCTGCGGCACTCCCCCGTACCGTTCCATGAAGCGTTCCTCGGTCATGCCGGGGGCTTCACGGAGCTTCACAATCTCCGGGTCTTTCAGTCCTCCGGGAAAGACGATGTTGTTCGACCACGTAGGGAGAGAGAATGACTTTGCATCTTCCTCGTTCGCTCCCGACCAGCGGTTGTAGAGGTCGATGTACCACGAGAACTGCGTCTCGATGGTGCCCGCCATCGTCATCCAGCCACGCTTCTGAGCCAAGCGTTCTTGCAGTCTCAGGTAAATCTCGAATGAAATCTGCGCGGCCTCACATACCATGATGCCGTCGCACGCCTCAGTCGCAATCTTCTCAGGATACCGAGCCGACCGTGTGGCGATGCGTGAGCCACCGGCCAAGAACATCTCACCCGGGTCGATGGCCGTCCCGCCGCCCTTGACCAGCAGACCGAGCTTGGAGAGCGTTTCCGTCAGATAGTTCCACTCGGCTCTACAGGACTCGTAGTCCTGTCCTATCAGCCAGTAGAGGGCACAGGGACGCTTCTTCAAGAGGGCCTGCGTGTCGGCTACGACAATCTTGGGCAGGGCGTCCATAGAGGACGTGTAAGACTTGCCCGACCGGACGCCCCCACAGATGAGCTTCTGGCGCGCCTCGGACTCGACTATCGGTGCCTGCTGTGGCGTCGGCTTGAATCCGACCGCATCCCATATCGGCTGTTGTACATTCATAATGAAATGGGGGCTAGGAACCGTGAAGGCTCTACTAGCCCCCTAGAGGGGAAAGAGAATGGGGCCGGAGCTACCGGCCCCTATGTGCAAGGGCGGGGAGGGAACCGCCCGTTAGCACCGATGGGATACAAGGTCTCTCTGAGGTCGAGATACGGAACCCAGTCGTCGCGCTCGTCGTAGATGTCAATTTTGGCGGGAGGACAATCGGGCGCAGAGCATGGCGAGGTTGAATCGGTACTCCCAAGCGGCCATTGCCTCGCAATACTCAACCTTCGCCGCCTCCAGTTCAGCAGCCGCAGCCTCGAATTTCTCCAGGGCCGCGTCCTGCGCCATCCTCCGTTGTAGGGAATCCCATTCAAGGTTCATTTCCCCTTACTACCGTACCCCTTGGCATGCAAAAGTCTCACGGCAGCCAACGCATTCTCGTGGGAGGTACACGTCTGCTTCACCGACCACTTGCCCCCGACTTCGTGCATGACCTTCTTCCCGACCACCCTGTAGGGCATGTCACACCTCGAATACGAACTCGATACCCAGTTGCTTCAATACTTGCAGCAGGCCGCTTGAGATGGCGTCCGTGGACTTCTCGTCGAGAGCCTTTGAGTTGCAATACTCCTCGTCGATGGCGTGCAGAATCTCGTGCAGGAAGGTGTGTGACCGCTTCTCAGGGGCCACCTCATCGGACAGACTGATTTCCAACTCCGAGAACCGAGTCTGCCCGCCCAAGCCCTCACGCCTCAGGAACACCTGCTCGTCATATCGAATGCGGTACGCCACTCCCCCCACTTCAAGGCTCGCCGGTATCGTGACCTTCATGTCCCTCCTACTTCCTCCGAGCTTCCTCAGTCGGCCAGTACCACGTCCCGTCGTCCAGCCTGTACTGCGGATACATCCGCTTGTAGTGGCACCCGTCGTCGTAGTCCGACCTGCGGGCAGCCTTCGCCGCGAACCGCTTTTCCTTCCACCGATTCGTCGGCTTGTCCTTCACAAAGGGTCGCTTGAAACTCCTGCTCATGTTTTCTATGCGAGACGGTAGGGGAGGATTAGATACCTTCTTGAAGATGCGTCTAGGCGCGATGACCGCCCAGATAGCCAACCGTGTTTACGTCACATGGGTCGCTGTTGCCACCGCATACATAGGTCGGTTGCTGCGGCAGCGGGTCGCCAGTCCCACTCGGGTAGACGTAGTACTGGTAGTAGTACGGATACCATACCCACGGGTACGAAGGCGTGCTCGGGTACTCCGTCCGCTTCGTCTTGCAGCCGCAGACAGGGCAATTCGTCGCCCGCATGAAGTCGTCAACCGTCTGCCCCTTGGGAATGAACGCGGGAGTTGTCGCCCCGCAGTTCTCGCACACAATCGGTTTCACATACGTTGCCATCTTCTCTCCTCTTGATATGCGTCACGGGGCCGGTGGGCAGCTACCTCACCGCGAAGCCCTCAGTGGCGATGGCCTTGTAGCCCCGCAATTAGCCGTCACAAGGCTCACCCCGTGCGCGCCCTGCATCCTAAGAGGCAGGGGTGATGTGCAGAGGCAGGTGTGTTCTAGACCACGAGGCACGGCTTCCCTCTGCTAGTTATCCCGTGCCAAGCCCCCTCCATTCCCTGCTCACGCAGAGCAAGGTCCATAGTGCGCCGCGAGTCCCCGTAGAGAGTCGCGGCAGGTAATACAGGTAGCTGACCCCTAGCACAGCCACCGTCTGCCTGTCATAGGCACACCTTCCCGTGCGTTGTCCCTGTAACGGCAGGACTATTCACCCCTGCTAGGAAGGGGAGGGGAAGCTAGTTCACGTGCGGTCTAATGTCCCCGCAACGAGCGTGGTGAAATGCCTCAATGTGCTTCTTCAGGCTGTCCTTGCTGAACAGGTGTGGTGACTGGCACAACGGGCAGGGGAGTCGCACCGCTTCATCTTGCCGTATGCCGTGTGCGATAATCGCCTCCATGTCTTGACTCCTCGCGCTGTCATATCTCCGGTGTTTACGCCCACCGGCAGGCGGGCCTTCATGTCAGCGCCAGAGGTCCACTGATAGGGGACAGTGGACGAACCCTTGACCCTCTCAGGACGGAACCTGAGAAGCTAGTCAGCAGCCCGCAGTCTCGCGGGTGTCCGGTGGGTTATCCAGAACCTCGAATGTGACCTTGAGGGCCTTCTTCAGAAAGTGCTTCTTGAGCATGTACGCCGCGTCCTCGTCACTCTCTGGTATGTCAAGGGCCAACTTCGCCCCCCCATCCGGCGGAAACGACACCGGCGTCCGAGAACCAGCAAGACTCGCCACCAACTCAACCTTTTCCATGTCCCCTCCTCAGATACCACGCCTTGAAGGATATGGCATAGACAACTATCCCGTTGAAGTTGCAGCCGCAACACTCACTCGCCCACTCGTCTACCAGTCGGTCCAGCTCCTCCAAAGACTCAGTGACCGCATGCACGTTGACTGGCGTCATGTTCTTCCCTCATGTGGTCGTAGAGAGCGTCGGCCTCCGCCTTGTAGACAAGGATATCGCCGTGTTCGGTGGCGATGGTGTAGCCCATCAATTCAGGTTGCACCCTCGGCAACTTCGGCTTCTCAGCCTCCGGCACGAACTTCTTGCCGTTCACCCAGACTCGAAATGGCGCGCCGTTCGCGTCGTGGTCGACCAATGGCTCATCACCATACCCACTAGGCACTACCTTGAATGGCACAAACCACTTCGGCTTCAGCCCCTCGATGTACTCCTTGACCTGAGCGTAGTGGGTGGGACAGAGGTAGTCAGGCACGACGCGGGTGTCGCTTCTCAGCCGCCCGCCTGAACAGTCGTGGCATAAGACCTTGCCGCACACCGCGCAGATTTCAGCCGGTTGTTCCCCGTGGCCCTCAAAGTAAATCGCACACTCGTCAGGGCCAATCACCTTTCTCCCACAAACCTCACACTTTCCCATCCTCTCCCTCCTTCACCAACTCCGTCGTGGTGACTTGTCGAAAGGACGTTCCACAGACGTAACAGTAGAAGCGCGTCGGCTTGCCATAGTACATATCCCACACTTCGTCTTGGGACATCACCGGCGCGCACGTGGTCAGCCCCTTCATCAACGTCTTGTGTTTGCAGACCGGACAGTCCTTCTCAAATGCCTCTATCATTGTCCCTCCTAGTAGGCCAACAGCTTCACATGAAGATTGCGCTCGGCGGGGTTGTGCCAGAACTCGATGCTCTTGACGGGTCGTTGCTCGAAACCCAACTTGTTCGCCGCCGTCGCTACGGCCTGAATAACAGCCCACTGATAACCATCCCTCGGCAGGGCCAAGGCCGCATCATCGTCAATCACCACTTCTCGATACATCTTCCCTCCATTTCAACCAACACTCCGTACTACAGAACCAGAACGTACCCTCAGCCGTCTTATATTCTATGAACGCGGGAGAGCCACAAGGACAGGTCATATCACCTCAAACTGCATACCACACCGGCAACACTCCCATGTGTCCTCGGTCTCCGATAGCGGTTCCACCATGTCCCCGTCACATATCGGGCACCTGACCTCTACGATGGGCACACTCCCAATGACCTTCGGGACGTACTCGTACATCAGTCCCACTTCGCTATCCTGCACGGGAACACCTTGCAAAACAGCCACCACTTCAGACGGTTCACGAGTGTGCGCTTCGCCGGTATCCCCACGCGCTCGTCGAAGTCGCCCCTGTCAAAGACGAGTTCCAGATTGCCTCCGAGTGGCCGACGCGAGAACTCACAGCGGCCATCGCTCCACGTCGTAACCCGCAGGGTGTCCCACTCGTCAAGCAAAGCCCCCAACACACCGCCCGCTGGAGCCATCGCCTTGACCAACTCATCCTTCGACAACCCAAGTTGTTCCATCACTCCCCCCTCCTTGAATACGAAGCCTGCAACCCACGGTACAGCTCGTCCCTCTGAGCCTGCGGCAACCTTGCAATCACCAGCGTGTTCTTCCGCCCCCTCACCTTCTCAAATCGCGCCAGTTCCTCCGGTAGGAACTCCTCGGCCATCGGCCCCATCACATCCGCGTCATCCGGTAACGCCTTCGGCGCGTACCACACCTCGGCTATCTCCTGAAACAGCGGCCCACTACATCCCCAACGAACAAGCCCACCGTGCTCCTTCGCCACCACACCCCTCACAATCGCCTCCAGCTTCCCCTCAGCCTGCGCCTCTGCCACTGACTTCCATGACCGCGCAAGGTGGCTGTCGGGTATTACATCCTTGGGTGTGACATCCATCACCCCCGTCATACCCTCTGTCATACCCCGACGCCTCGCCTGCGCCTTCCGGTTAGCTTCCCGCTGCTTTGTGACGTCCTTGTACATCTTCCCCCCATTGATAGTAATACCCTCATTCTATCATGTCATACCCTACAGGTCAAGTTATGTAAGGGAAGCTATTTCCTCGTAGCAAAGCGGAGCCTTGAATATACACACGATGGCGGCCCCCGTTTTCGTTCGGCGCATCAATCCTCTGGCACACGCGGCACGTCCAGCTCCACGAACGAACCATCGACGGGCGTAACCCCCTCATCTAGTGCAGTAACCCCTTGGGTTAGCTTTGGGTTGTCATCCTTATTAGTAGTAAGGTGGCCACTGGGCAAGCTGGCGTCGATTGCTCTGGCCAATGCAAGCAGAGCTGAGTTGGCCTGCTCCCCGAGGTCAACCATCTTGGGATAGATGTACGGGTACATCATGGAGGCTACGTCCAGCCACATGCGCAGCTTGCCTGTGTCTATGCGCTCCCGGGGCAGCCCTTCAGTGTCCAGCGTGGCTTCCCTGAATAGCAGCCTCTCAGCTTCAATCGTGTGCGTGACCAGCGCGTACCCATGCTTCTGTAGCCGCGAACGGCCACGAGACGAACCCATCGTGTCGAAAGGCTTACTCATAGCTAGCACAACACAAGTTACTCATGCCCCACCCCGCCCGAGGAAAATGGCATTCTCCGGTAGATTCTTCCATGTTGTTCGTAAGGATGGTATTGACAGGCCGCAATCCGTTGTGATTTACTTAGGGCATGGAGCGGATATGGAACACAGCCCGGAGCGCCTTCGACATAGCGTCAGCCCGGGAGCTGAGAGACGGAACGTATCTCTATACGCCGACGTACAACGAAGCCACTGGGGGCATGGGGCGCCGGATTCTCAGCCGAGACAATGCAATCGCCGCTCTGCAAGCACATGGACAGATTCGCACATCAGTTAGTGATAGGTCGGAATAGACGAGGAGGGCACATGATACCGAAAGCCAGAGTTACGCAGATAGGACTGAAACGCGGGAGCCGCTCATACGTCGTCGCCGGGTATGAAGGCAAGCTCGGTTTCTATCCGGCGCACAGACAGCGCCAGTACACGACCTACGCCAACGCCTGCAAGTACGCTATCGAGCTGCGCGACTACTATCAGGCGCAGATTGTCGAGTTCTAGGCCAGCTAGTACACCATGACGGGAGAGAAGCCGGGACATACACCGGCTAGGCGGAGAGTAAGTAAGAGGGAGGAAACAGATGATACTCAATCGCAACAAGCACTTGGTATACGCGCACTCGCTGTATTGGCGCTTCCGGCCACAAGGCACCACGAACATTGACCACGACGCCGCAGAGTCACAGGTCGTCTTCCTCGCCATGGTTGATAGCGCGAAGATTGACGACGGCGACGTCTGGGCGTGCATGGAGATTGCTGAGGACATGGGACATGGGTTGGTCTGCCCGTTCTGCCTCCGCACCTACACGCCCGAGGAGATACGCGCCATGCAATGTGAAGGTGCGGCGTGCCCCGGCTGTGGCGCGGTCGTTGACCCCTAGTCCCCTCATCCGGCCCCACTGGTGACAGCAGCGGGGCTCAGTGAGCGGACTAGAAAAAAGTTTGAGGAGGGAGGAAGCATGACAGTCACAATTCGGGAATGCACGGAAACCACGGAACTGTTGAGGCGCTACCACGGCCAGAACGAACCCCAGGGCGCGTACATCGAACTGGGCCTGCGCCACGAGACCATGCACGCCACCTACAACGCGGAGATTGGCGGCGCGATTCCGTTCTCGGTTTACCACGGCCATGACCGCCGCTATGGTATCCCGACGTTCACCGCCAAGGCCGCGAATCGGCTCATGCACGAACTACTGCCACTGGCCGAGCGCGTCGTTGCCGGGTACGAGTCGGTGTGGGACGGCCACAATCATGTGGCACATCTCAGCGAGGATGCCCAAGCCGCCGATGCCGAGATTGCGGAGCGTTGTGAGTTCGAGTGCGAGAACGCGAGCGAGCCGGACGTCCTGCAATACACCGATGCGTCGGATTGGCTCGATATGTACCGCGACGACCTCACCAAGAAGACCGACGCCGAGCTAACCGCACTGGCAGAACAGATTGACGCCGACGCGCTGGCAGACGGGTTTGTTGTCGATGGCACCGAGGACCGGCTCCTCCAGTTGCGCGACCAGCAGCGCGAGAATGCCGAGTCATAGCACGGGGGCATAGACCCCCATAGGAGGAGAGACACATGAAAGAGACAATGGCAAGTCGGATGATGAATGAGACTATCCTATACGGCGGGCTTCCCCTACGCCGGTGTGACGTGCACCGTGACGTTCTCGCCCGCACTGGCAGCGCGTGGGCCGCAGACATGGCCGCATTCTCGCCGCGCCACGAGGCTGTTGACTACGAGCCTCTTAGCCTCGCAGAGTTTCAAGGCATCTTCGCGGAGGCCGCACAGTGAAGCTCTCAGACGCCGCCCGTACCATCGGAGTCACCCGGCAATCACTGGCCGACGGTATCCACCGGGGCACCGTCAAGGCCCGCAGAATCGCTACGAACATCACCTACCAGGGCTTCGTGTGGGACGTTCCCACAGAGGAAGTCGAAAGGCTCAGGGCGAGACGAGAGGCCAAGTAACCCCACGGGGCCGGGACCGCACACCGGCCCCTTTCCATGCCCATCTTTGCCTTGAAATCTCGCGCCAGCGCCACGGAAACCTAATCATCGTCCGTTGGCACCGCTTCTTCGGCTTTTGCCCGCACCACCGCAGCAATGAACGTATCGTCGTCCATGTTTTGGTCCGCTGTAACTCCTAACAGGGTTAGTTCGGCCATGTACTTGTAGGTGAATAAGTCCCGTGCGAGTTCTTCCCAGTCGTCGCGCCACAAGAAGGCATGGTGTCCATTGGTATCGTGGTGTGCGCGGCATAGCGAGATATAGTTGTTATAGTGGTCCTCGCCTCCCCAGTGAAGTGGTACAATGTGGTGACATGCCACTGGTGAGCGACCGCACCCAGGCCAACAGCAAGAGGGAATCAGCCTCTTGTATGTCGTCATTCTTGAATGATTTCGTCGAGCAATCGCGGCTTCTGCTCTCATGGAAACAAAAAGGCCGCCCGAAGGCGGCTTCCTCACAAGCACCAGGTATATGTCTAGGCAGCCCAAAGCCCACACCCACCAAGAAAGCCCCAAATCCTCAAAGCTGGACTGTCAGATTGTCCGTAACGTCACGGGGCGTCTACCACCCGGCAGGCTTCCACTAGGGTGTCCGCCACGTCCAGAAAAAAATCTCTCCGGTCCTCGTGCGGGTCAAGGTACGCCGAGAGCACTTCGTAGAAGGCTGAGTGGAGCTGTTCTTCGCGAGACACACGGGAATCAATTACCACATCGACTGCCGCTTTCCGGTACGCCCCGCCCGTATCTGCGGGGATAGGCTCCAACGTGAAGGTGAACTCCAGTCGGCCTCCCAAATGAAAAGGGGCCTTTCGGCCCCTCTTGAGCATACTTCTACGCACGACCATTGTATCATACACTCGTGCGCGTGTCAAATCGGCGGACTGTCTCTGTGGGCATTGACAGCTTGAACCTGTGCCCGCACCACTCCTTGTAGCTCACTCGCTTGCGAGTCCACCCCGCAGAGTAGGCCAAGGCGCGGTTGATGCGCCTGCACACATCGGGAGTCAGTGTTACCACTCGCCCCTGGTAGTAGGCCCAACACAGCTCACCGTCGATGTTGCACTCCTGTATGCGCTTCCAGACCTCGGCAGCGTACATGCACGGCATCTCGTGTGGGGAGTGGTGGAAGCCCCCTCCGTGGCTCGGTATCTCCTCCGGCTTCACGTCCGGCCACGTCCCATCGCGCATCGTCTCATAGTTGGCGACAATCCATGCCGTCACTCTCTGAGACAGCAATCGTCCGCCTTCGCCCTTGGCCTGCCACATGGAGGCTATGTCTGCTGGCGTGATAGGCCCGCCCGTCTCGGAGGTCGTAGCACACGCCTCGTCTCGCGTGACGTAGAGCACGGCGAACTCAGGCTCGTGTCTACTGAGGAACCGCTGTATGGCCCGCTTCGCACGTCCGAGTAGCGTCATTCCACGCCCCCTGCGGCACGAAGGGCCTGCCAGCACAACGGGCAATCAGCGCGCACAGGGAAGAACGGCTCCCTTGTGGGGTGTTCGTGGCATTCTGCCTCGGCCCACTCTGTGACCTTCGCCACCTGAGCGCGGCAGATGGCTTCGCGCTCGTAGTCTGACCGTTTGCCGGACGGCTTATCATCTGCTACCCATTTGTAGTAGCCGTGATTCAGCGCGTAGAAGGATTGTTCCGGTGTCAGCAGTATGTCGTCCGTCATGGCTCGTCCACCCCCTCGTAGTAGATTCGTAGTCCCTTGCGTTGCGCCAAGTCTCTCTCAAGGCACGCACCGTCCGATTGCTCCCATCCACGCATCATGTAGAGCGCGTCACCGTCTCTCAGCCGTTCGATGATGTCCAAGTCGCCCTGAATGAAGTTGGCCCCGTCCATGAAGGCCGAATTACAGTGGGGGCAGATAACCGCGAAGCCTCTCGCCCACAAGCCCTGCGCCACGAGCCACGCACGAGCGATGTTGGCCGCTACATCGCCACGGTACGGCCCGCTCACGTATATCACTTGCCCTCCAGCTTGGCCTTGTGCGCCGCAATCTGCTTTAGCCGCTTGGTGATAGCTTTGAGGTCGGCTTGATGACGAGTAGCAGCCGAGTCGTAGAAGGCTGCAACGGCCTTGTGGTACAAGGGATGCCCCCCCGCGTTGGCGATGAACTCGCACGAGTCAATGCTTATCAAGGCATCCTCGTATGCGTTGTGGTGACGCGCCTCCTCTTGGCGAAGAAACTCCACGTACGCATCGCACTCGTCGGGTGACGTGATTGATTCCAGTACACAGATACCGTTCTCGTCGAATGTCATTTGCCCTCCATTCTCACGACCTTCCGCCAGCCGTCATCGACCATCGCGTTGATTGCGTTCTCGAATCCGATAGCGAAGCCCCGCTCCCAGTCCGGACTCACCGCGCCGCATGAGTGCGTTCCCTGCACCGGCGTCGTCGCGCTCACAAACACGCCGAGCTTGCCGCCGTTCTGCTCGGCCCATTCAGACAGCGACAGCTCCGGCGTATCCATGAGGTCGGAGAGCCAGCCTTCCAGCACATGCCTGTCGCAATCCCACTCGTCGAACTGAGACTTGCCCGTGATGTTCATGGCAAAGCCCTTCAGCCTGCTTCGCCACCATCTCCGCGTGTTGCTCTCGGTCATCTCCCCTCCATTCGTCTATCCCTAGCCCGTGCAGCCGCCTTGTCATCTGGCTTCACCGACCATATTCCCATGAGATAAGTCGCCATGAGGGTGATTATTGTCTGCACGACCGTCAGCACGGTTATCGGCTCGGTCATGTGTGGCGGTTGCCCAATCTCGGCGCTCACTGCCCCGGCGATGAAGCAGAACCAACCGATACTGACTATGACTGCCCAAGTGTTCATCCCTTGCTTCCCTCCATTCGTTCGTTCCCACTGGGTACAAGTTCGCGGCCACAGCGGGTGCAGAAGTTGGCTCCTTCCCACCGCGCAATGGCAGAGTTGCAGTGCGGGCATATCGACCACACGAGCTTTGCCCCGCAGTGTTGGCAGAAGTCCGCGTAGGAGACAACCTCCGACCCGCACTTGCCGCATTGCCACTTCCAGCGGCCAAGGAGCTTGTTGAGTAGTGTTCGCCCAGCCTTCGCTAATGTCATTCCTTCCCTCCGTTCATTCGTTCGTTGATTCCGTGTTCCTCGTCGTGGCATGGCCCGCAGGCCCACGTCAGGTTGTCCTCGCTCTCGTCGCCGCCCTGTGACCTATGCCTCCGGTGGTGTACCGCCATGCCGCGCCAATCAGGGGGATGGCCGCAGAGGGGGCAGACTGCCGGTACTGGGTGTGCCCGCTTCCACTTCGCCATGTTCTTGGCTCTCTGCGCGCCCACCTTGCCGATGCGCCGAATGGGAGTGCGCTTCACGAGACCTCCACAATCGTCATGCTCTTGCCCTTCTCGTAGCGGATGTGGTACTGGTCGTCGCAGTGGTCGTGCGAGTCGTCCTTGATGACGCCAGCGTCAACCAGCCCGTCCAGCGCCGCCTTGAAGGATGCGGCAAGGTTCGTCTTGTCACGTCGCCGCTTGTCCGGCACCACGAACGTCACGTCCACCTTCGCCATGTCGGGGGCGAGCCAGTCCTTGCCGTCCTTGGCGAAGATGGCGCGCCAGCCGGTATCGCACCTGTAGAGCTTCGTTTCGTCCGCCTTCTTGCGCCAGTGCACCCTCGCGTTCGGTGAGAGTTCCTTCGGCGGAAGGCCGGGGAGTTCGATTCTGAGCATCACCGCTCTTGCCATGGGCCTGTCGGCTTCCCGTCAATGTCTATTGGCCGCCAGCACGTACGCATTTCAATCACACCGCGCCCATTGCAGTGGGGGCAATGAACCGCCTCAAAGAACAGTGCCGTGCCACTGCCGGTGAGGACTTGAATGGCACCTCTGCCAGAACACTTGGGACAACTCACTTCATGTTGCGTCACTTCCCCCCTCCCTTCTCCGCCGAGGGGCGGGCCTCTGTTCGGCTGAAACCCAATGGGCCCCTTGCGTCTGGCATACACCCAACCTGGAGTCTCTGTAGTTCGTAGAGGCTGATTTCAAGATGCAGAAACAGGTCGGAAGCGGGGCTGACACTCCGCCTCTCGTGCTCGATGATGCGGCGCAATTCACGCGGGGGCAGTATCCCGTGCAACCACGCGCCAACAGCAGCTATGTTATTGGAGTCCATCTACTCCCCCTCCTCTCTCGCCACCGGCGCGCTCACAGTAGGAGACCACGAGGCTACCAACGTGGACACATACTCGCGCCCTGTTGCGGTGAGTCTGACATCGGTAAAGCACCATGGCATCTGCGCGTCAGGTCGCAGCTCCACGAGGCTCCGTCGCTCCAGCGCCCGCATGGTGCCCATGGTCACGTACACCGGCGTGCGTATCCATTCAGTTTCGCCGCCATCCCTCCGGACGTCCAAGAGCGCCTGGGTCTGTGGGTGTGTCAGTGCGTTCATCCCTCCACCGCCCTGTCCACGGGGGCCTGCTGGGCCATATCGGCGGCTACCCACTCCTCCATGTCCATGTTGATTCCCTCGTCCCGTTCATCGTCGTAGAGTTTCACTTCCCCTCCCTCGCGGCCAGCAGTGCGTCCAAAGCCTCGCGCCAGTCGGTGTTATCAAACCCACAAGCGAACTGAGGCTCGCACGGTTGCAGGAACCAGTGGTCGTGTGCAAATGTGACGCTGATGCCCTCTGCCTTGAGCTTCGGCACGACCTCGTTGTGCAGGGTGTTGTAGTCGAGGGGTGGGAGGACCATCTCGTGCGTCTTCCCCCCGATTTTCACGGCAATCTGCTTGCTGCCACCAAGAACGCGCAGTGTTTCCCACCACTTCTTCCCCTTCAACTCAGGCCGTAGCCACTCGTAGATGCGCTTCTCGTTCACTTCACACCTCCTGCCGCGCGAAGGGCCTGCCAAACCCTGTCATCCATCACGACATCTAGCCAAGGCTGTTCATCTAGCCACTTGTGAACCTTCGCCAACTGAGCGCTGGCGATGGCGCGGTCGGAGCTGTTCACATATCGTTGTCTGTATGGAGCTTGGGTGTGTGGGTTCACCGCCTTGTATATCTCCTCATCCGTCAGCAGTATGTCCTCGTTCATCGCCTGGGCATTGGCGTTCTCTGCCTCAGCTTGCGCGGACAACGCTGCCATAGCCTCAGCTTCTTGGCCCTGAGCCTCATCAATCCCAGCTTGATATTCCTCGTATGCTTGTTGCTCGTTCATCTTCCCCCCCCCCTTACCGACCGCAGATAACATTCCCTACAGAGCTTCGCCTTCGTGTTCCTGTGGGTGAACGGCTTGCCGCACTGCAGACACGCGATGGCCCTTGTTGGTGCGGGGCGGTGCGCTACTACCCCGCCTGCGAGCGCGGCCTTTGCCTCGTCCCGCGTCATACGGAGCCGGTTCACCATGAACTGCAACCGAAGCTCGTCCACCGTCAGCGGTGTGTCCATTGCGGCAAGATAGACTTCGAGGTTCCCTTTCCCCAACAGGGCCTCCATGACTTCCTCCGGCCCGACTCGGTAGTCCGCCCACTCCGGCCCGTCCTGCTTGCTCGGTGCGTCGCATACCCGCGTCGCCTGGTGCGGATGCCCGTAGTCCCACGCCGCCTGCTCCAAGACCGCCGCCAGCAGCAACTCATACCCGTTCTCCGGCGACCGCTGCTCCGTCAGGTTGTCCGTCACACCTATCACCGCACACCCATTGGCGTTACGAGTAAACATCGACTTCTCCCTTCGTTGTCACATGTGACGTCACACCCGTTACATGTGACGTCACCGTCACACCACCCCCCTTATAGGGGGTGTGACGCTGACATGTGACGCTAACCTTGAATAGAAAGACCATAGCTCCCATCCTCCAAGGCAATGACCACATGTCTTTGCTTCAGTCTCTTGAGGTTCATCCTCGTAGTGCTCTGAGGTATTCCAAGCTCCTCGGTAATCGCCGCCGGTTTCATCGCCCCGCCTTTGAGCAAGGCGAGGATGCGCGACCCCGCTGAAAGCTCCTGTATCATGTCGTAGGAGTCGCGTATGTCGGACTTCTCGACGATGGTTGCGCCGTCGCAGAAGACAAACTTGAAGCCCACCGGCGGGTGAGGCTTGGTGTTGTTGTGCTTCTCGTGGAACAGTCCGACTCGGATTTCGTCGGGGTCGTCGTCGTTCTCGCGCTTCATGTACCAGACCTGCCGTGCGTAGTTGTTGAAGAACGCCGACCCGTAGATGCTGTGCTTCTTCCCCTCTTGGTCCTTTGCGGTATGAGCAATCAGGACTGAGGAGACGTTGAGCTGCCGGATAGCCGTGAATAGACGGATGGCAACATCGGCGGCGTTCAAGTCACCACCGGAGGCGGCAGCCACCGAGTCCACGATGATGCAGCCAGCCTTGACCTCTCGGATGACCTTCTGTATCGCTTCCAAGTCGTCGGCCAGTGGTAGAGCGCACCGCCGATAAGGGACCTCGATGTAGGGCAGCTTCAGTCCTTTGGTGAGGCATTGCAACCGCCAGCCGTACTCGTCGTGGTACGTCTCCCAATCAAGCACCAAGGGAACGACCGACTTGTTGCCCGGAATCAGGCCGAGAGGGTTGTCCTGCCACGGCAGCAGCATGACGATGGCAAACACGGATGCCATGAGGGACTTCGCGGATTCCCCAAGCCCGTAGAGCACGTTTGGTTGGTCCTTCAACAGAAACGGGTAGATAAGATGCTCCGGCTTCGTGAACTGTTCTTCCGTGTTGAGGAGCCGGACGGGTTCGCCCTGCCGCATCCACTCGACGACGTAGTGGCACATCTGCTCGATGGCGACGTACCAGTCAATGTTCGGGTCGTGGACGCGCTCCTCAAGCGTCTTTTGCAGCGTCTTCCGCGTCGTCGTAGACGAGAAGTTGAACTGCGCCTGGTGCAAGAGCTTTGACGTGCCGTTGATGCCGGAGCGGACGGCAATCTCGCCTGTCACTGTACCGTCACGGGTGTGCTGTCGAGCACGGGTCACGTCAATCTCGACGCCTTCCTCCCACTTCAGGGAGTAGACGCCGGTGCCCTCTGTGATGGTGGGCTTGTTCATACGTCTACTCCCTTGTGTTCCACCTTCATCCCATCCACCTGTTTCTGTAGCTTCATGTACTGGGCGCGGAGCGATTGATACCGCTTGTCTGATTCCGGTTCAATGACTACGATGGGTTCAACAGCCTCTGCCTCTACGGGCGTCTCGTTGTAGTAGTCCCTGAAGGTCTGCGAGCACGGGAAGTCGAACCGTTCCTCATTGGGGTGCGGCGTGAAGTCACCGCTGCCGCTGATACATTCTCCCAACGGCCACGGGATGTGCCGAGCAAGACACTCGGCCTTATCCACTCGGTTTCCTCGCAGCCTTCATGCCGGTCAGGGCTTCAACGCCGCCCTCGGCCTTCACAGCCGCCACAAGTCCCTTCTCTTGGTGGCACGCTATCCCGAAGATGTGTGTCGAAAGCAGTTCGCCCATCTTCCGCTTCGTGTTCGCCAGCAGTTCCTTGTCGAAGTAGATGTCGTCGAGGAAGCCCGCGCATTCGAGCGCCACGAAGTCGTGCATGGCGCTCTGCTGCTCGATGCTGCGCTGGCGCATCTCCTCTCTGTCCGTGTAGCCGTCCTGTGCGGCCTTCGCCTGCCCCACAGCAATCTTCGTCTCGTCCTTGGGTACGATGTGGTCAGGCTCCACGAGCTTGATGATGGACGGCTTGAACTTGGGATTGTCCGAGGCGCGAAGCTCTATCGCGTAGGTGTGTCCTTCAATGAGGCTCTTGATAAGCCCTTCGTCCCACACGTAGTAGGCGTCGTTCACGATGCGGAAGGGCTTGTTGTTCTTCGTGGTCTGCGCCACGATTTTCGTTACCGTGATGGTTTCCACTACCACTCCTTCTTAGCCAAGAAATAGAGCGAGTCGATTGCGCTCTCGCAGTCGTCAATCGCCCCCCAATACTCCTCATCCTCAAGGGACAGCAGGGCGTGTTCCAGTTTGGCCTTCGCTCTTGCCTTCGCCTCAAGAATCTCAGCTACCAGCGCATTGAGCTTTTGTTCGTCTATCTGTTCACTCATACCTTGTGTTCCTCCCTCCACTTCGAGAGACATTCCGTGCTACAGAAATCCCACCGCTTGAGAGTGTCGCCACCTTCTACCAAGTGCAGGACTCGCCAGTGCGTCGGGGGCGACGCCGACGCGGTTTCCTTTGTGTCCCCACACTGGTCACAGGCCCAGTCATTCCTCTGTGAGTGCATGTCGGCTCCCTGTGTAGGCCAGCTTCGCGGCCTCGAATGCGCCCTTTGCCAACCCCTCGGCGTACCCTTCGTTGTACCCGTCGATGTGGCCCTTGTTGTAGGACACCATGTCTATGAGTACCCGTCTGTCGGCTTCACCCTTCTCGTCCGTCACTTCCCCTCCCTCTGGTCGTGCAGCAGGTCGGCCCTGTCCATGAGGCGCGCCGCGTAGCACTCGTAGTGGATGAGTTCGCCCTGCTCGCTCCACTCCTCGCACGGCTTCCCGCAGTAGAGACACACATCCTCGTCGTCCTTCGGCTCGTCGTGCACGTCGTTCCACCTGTCCAGCCGTTCAATCTCGTCGTATCTCATTCGCCCCCCTTTGCCTTCCGGTCGTACAGCAGGATGCTTCCGGCCACCGCCACGTTGAGGCAGTAGCGCGTCGGAATCCGTACGACGAGCTGGCACTTGTCCAGCAGGCTTTGTGGCAGCGAGCCGTCTTCCGGCCCCAAGAGGTACAGGGCGCGTTCGGGATGAATGACATCTACGAGGTTGCGCGCACCGGCTACCACCTCTGCGCCGACGAGCTGACAGTCGTAGGGCCGGTGCTCAAGGAAGTCGTCGATGTCCTTGTACTCGAACAGCGGGATGTGGCGCTGCGTCTTCATCGTGTCGGAGCATTGCTGCTCGAAGCGCCGCCCAATCAGGCACAGGAAGTCAGCATCGAAGCACGCGGCAGACCGGAACAGCGTCCCGTAGTTGATGCCGGTCTTCATGTTCAGGACTCCGACACCGTAGAAGCCCCTCATAGCTCTCCGATGGAGACGTTGCCCCACTCGGCGCACATCTGCGCCAGTGCCCTGCGAACCTCGTCAGCCGTCCCGTAGAGCTTGATTACCGTTCTCATGCCCCTCCTTGACTGTGATACCGAGTTTGTCCAGCTTGCCCCTCGCGTTGAAGCCGAGCCTCCAGAACTCATGCGCGATGGCTTTCTGCTGTGGTGTCAGACGCTTCTCTGTCATGCCTCTCCTAGTCGTCGCTGTCGGCGTAGACGTGTGTCTTGAAACCGCTGGATGCCCACTCGCGTGCGATTCTCTTGTGGATGGACTCAGCCGCCGCCCTTGACGCCTTGTACTCGCGTTCCATCTGGACTTCGAGGTCGGCCAACTGTCGGTAGAGTGCGTGGATGGTGGCGACAGGCTTGGGTGGGTTCTTGTCGCAGGTGGGGCAGAACAAGCCGTCTCCAGTCTGCTGAAAGCCCAACTGAGACTTGTAATCGACCCATCCCTCTGATTTGGCACAGTCGTAGCAGACTTCCTTGCCACAGCCCATGCACCTCTCAAGCCACCCCTGTCTCTTGCCGCACTCGTCACAGAACATCGCCGTGATGGTCGCTTGCTTCTTCATTTCTTTCCCTCCCTGGGGGCGTTGGCAGTCCGCCCCCATACCACTCTCAGCCGCCGTATTTGGGACGTGCGCCCCTCCTTCTCATATTTCGGCGGTCCGAGCTTGGGCCTAGCCAACTAGCACCCCGTCCTTGACGGCCATGAGCCGCGCCGTCGTCTTGACCTCGTAGACCTCGGCAATCTCCAGATGGCCTTTCGGGATGTCTTCTTCTACCTGCCGCCTAGAGTCGAACCGAAGAAGCGGGCCGTGGCCCCACCGAACGAGGCAATAACCTTCGATAACTGTGCCTTCAGGTTCCATATGGCCCTCCTCATCTGATTTTCTTTCCACTCCGAAGGCAAAAAGAGAGCGATGGCCGCCGCCGCTTTCTTCCCCGGCTCGCCACCGTTCTTGATGTGGTTCCACCACTGTCGTGTGATTCCCAACTCCCCCGCTACGTATTCATCTCTCAGCCCCCTCTTGCTTTGCCAGTCCCGAATCTGCTTTACTGTCGCCATGACCTCATACTAGCAGATGGTACCGAGTGTGTCAAGTCCTAGCAGACACTAAATCCTACACGCAACCGACTTTTCCTCTACCGGCGGTGGATTCCGATGCCCGTAGCAGTGAAGGGGACTTGACACCGAGTTGACAGTGTGTTTAGACTATGGCGTAAGAACAGGAGAGAGGCAGATGTCACAGAACTGGGGAGAGAAGTTGCCGAGGTTGTGGAGGCTGGCGGGTATCAGCTCACAGACAGAGTTTGCTCAAGCCTGCGGGATAGACGAGAGCACTGTCAGTAAAATCGTACGGGGCAAGTACAGTGAATACCCTACAGGACACATCTTGTCAAAGATGGCGGGGCCGCTGAGGATACCAGTGAAGGATTTGTTGCCGATGCTTGTCGAGGACAAGCCGGGTGATGGCTCGATAGAGGACTTGCTACGTCAGGCGCTCCAAAAGGCGAGGGGTTCGGTTCCTGCCAGCGTAGCGAAGATTCGGGTACTGCCGTTGGAATGCTTGGTCACGGGAGAGGAGGGCATCCCAGTGCGGACAATCTATTACGCTCCGCCGGAAGGGGTGGAGCCGGAACATCTCGCTGCCTACAGCAGCCCATTCGAGGACCTGGAACAGATACCGCCAGGCGCAATCCTCATCGTGAACAGCCACGCCTATCAGGGTGGTGTGCCCAAGCACAACGACATAGTGGTGTACGTCGCGGGCGACCAGTACGGGGTCGCCAGAGTCAAACAGATGGGTGATACGTTCACCCTCGCCAATACGCGGGGGCGCATGGACGCCGCCGATGCCCGAATCTTCGGGAAGCTCATTGCGTGGGAAGTCGTGGTATGAAAGGGGGATAGGCGCACTTGGCAGTAATGCCACGAAAGTATCCACAAAATATCAACCTGCTTCACACGCAGGAGGTCACTGGTTCAAGTCCAGTACTGCCCATTTCTCATTCGTGGTATAATACGGATTGTGGGACGTGCGCCAGACTTGATTTGACTACTGATACACTGCTTCGGAAGTCTCTCAGGAACAGAAACTACACCAGCGACATACTTACTGCACCAAACCCACTCGTCAGGGCGAAGGTCAGATTCTTGCTGTCCAAGCAAGTCAACTGCGCCCCCAAGACCATCGAGGTCTACGCCTTCTGGCTCGACCAGCTCCTGCCCCTCTGCGAACAGATGGGCGTTACCGAAGTCAAGAGCCTCACGCCGGACGTAATCAACGTGTTCCTGTTGGGCCTCAAGGAACGCTACGCGCCCGCCTCAGTCGGCCAAGCCTTCCGCACACTCAAGACGTTCTTCCTGTGGCTCGTGGCGCAGGAGGAGCTTGCCAAGAGTCCCATGACGAAGGTGGAGAGGCCGAGGATACCGGAGAAGGCGGTGCAGCCGTACGCCACTGACCAACTGCACGACCTCGTGGCGGGCTTCGGCGGGCACGCGACATTCATATCCGCGAGGATGAAGGCTCTGATACTGGCCTTCGTTGACGCTGGCCCACGCCGAATGGAGATGTGCAACCTCCGGCTGGACGACGTGGAACTAGCGACGGAGGAGGACGACAAGAAGAAGCGCGAGCAGCACTTCTACCTCACGATTCGGGCAGAGTCGTCAAAGACGCGGGTGGAGAGAAAGATACGTTTGGGGAATGTGGCGACGGCGGCTCTCATGCGCTATCTGGACGCACGGGCCGCACTGGTCAGCCGGAAGAAGAAGCGCAGGGGTGTAGACATCGACTGTCCGTACCTCTGGCTCAACGAGCAGGGCGAACCGCTGAAGGGCGATGCCCTGTACCATTCATTGAAAAGGGAATGCAAGCGGATGGGGATTGACGTACCGAGAGTGGTGCACGCCTTCAGGAACACGGCGGCTATCATGTGGCTACAGAACGGAGGGGGAGAGGGTTCACTGATGACGATGGGCGGGTGGAAGACGCATAGCATGATGCGCCACTACACGAAGGCAGCGGAGCAGAGCAACTACATGAAGGCGCACCGTACGGCAAGTCCAGTGGACAATATGAGGCTATAGGGAGGCAAGATGAGAGATGAGTTGACCGAAATACTAGCCGAGCGCATGAGACTCATGCGTGGGGCGAGCGACCAACAGGTCGATGAATGGGCGCAGACGACTGCTACCATGTTGCAGCAAACAGGATTGTTGGTACAGCGCAGGCCGCTTGTACGTGGCAAGCACGCTGGGACCCGTCGTGACCCGAAGTTTCGGGTGTGGGATGGCAAGAGAATGCTGTACGACGGGGACACCATGTCTGGCAGCGCGATTGGCGTCCTGTTCATTCACGATACGTGGTGCCTGTACCTAGCCAACGACGACACCGGCGGTTCGTGGCTCTCGACACCTGGAATGGAACTCGAATGGTGCACCGGCCTGAAGAGCAAGAATGGGGTGGACATCTACGAAGGGGACATCCTTGGGTTTCGTTTCGGCATTTATGGTCCAGTGTACTGGGATGTACGACGGGCGACGTGGCTCGTAGGCCCCGAATCAGACCCCGACGAACTGGTGACAGTCAATGGCTCGTGCGAGGTCGTCGGTGACATCCACGAGAACCCTGAGTTGGTGGACAATATGAAGGGGGTGAAGTAGATGGACGGCAACAACATCGTACTCGCCTCGGGGCCACATGCGATTACAGTACAGAAGATAGATGCCCTGTGGCATGTGGCACACGGCGAGGGTGGTCAGAGATGTACACTGGTCACACCTGACGGAACAACAACCAAGACGTTCTCGGAGTGGTTGGCGATAGCTGAAAAAGGATGGCGACCCTAAGGCTAGGCGGTGACTGAGATAGAGAGGTTGGCCTGAGAGTCGATGGAGATGGTGAACATCGGGCTACCTAGGATATTGGGAGGAAAGCCGCGCCTTTCTCCGTATGAGCTTTCCACGTCCTGAGTGTATGTCCTGAAGTAACAGCCGGTCATCGCCCCGACCTTGCGGCGCTGTTTTATCTTCCCGTCGCGGGTCAGGTACAGGTATGGATTCCCCGCGTGGAGTATGACATCATGCACGTGCCCGTGGCCGAAGATTGCGGCGTCGTAAGCGCCCATCAGTCGTTCCAGACGATTCATCTTTGCGCCACGGGTAGTCGCACATCCCGCCCCGTGGCTCACCACCGTATCAACAGCAACCTTTTGTGTCGCCGTGGGCTTGAACACGTACCGCACCCACGCCTGATAGGACAAGTCGGTGATTCCGAGCTTCCCGCAGATGTACTTCTGGACATCGACGTGCGAGTGCTTCCGAATCTCGAACTCGTGATTCCCTTCCAGCTTGCCATCACACTTCGAGGCGATGGGGGCCATCACGTCACAGTAGTAGTCAGCCTGGTCCAGAGCGATGTTGTTGGGCGATACCCACGAGCAGATAGAGCCGCCGTCCCACCGAGGGTCTGAGGGTGTGATGAAGTCGCAGGCGTCGCCCATGCCGAGCCACCTTGCAGCGGGGTCGTCGTGAATGGCCTTGATGGTCTTCGCCAGCTCCTTCTCGGAGTGGTACTTGGTGCCGGTGTGCTCGTCACCGACGAGGTAGAGATGCACTTCCCCGTCACAGGGGGCTTCTATTCGCTGTACCTTCAATCTCCCTCCTCTTGTGCTTGTACTTGTGCTCGTTCACCAACTTGGCGACGGCGAATGACAGACAGTGGGAACAGACGGTCGCCCCCTTGAAGGCGACGCACCTTCCCGACTGCTGACACTCGGTACACCGCGCCAGTGGTAGGTACTGCATACACACCTCCCCAAGATGGCCTTGAAATCGCGCGCTAGGGGCACGGAAACCATGCGATGTGATGCCGAGTATGGGTCAGGCGGGATACCAATCAGGCTTGTTGGCCTGCCACCACTGGTCAGCGATGATTTCGCGCCGCCACGGGTAGTTAGCGGGGTCGTAACCCAGCATCTTGCAGTCCGGGTACTCTGACTTGTCGCACTTGCGACCGCCGAGGCCGTACTTCTGATAGTGGAAGGCGCCGTCCGGGTCAGCAGCACTAGGCGCGTCAATCCACTGCTTGTGGTAGATTTCCAGCTTCTTCGCCTTGCGCTCTTTGGCCGGAGCGCCGCTGAACAGTTCGTCCACGTCGTCCATGCGGGACCGGAAGTAGCGCCAGTCCGCGATGTCGTCTGCGTTCCGGGCACTTCTGAATGCCTTGCCCTCTGCCACGAATGGCGAGTCCTCCGGTATCTCCGGATTGGTGGCGGGTCCGCCTTCTTCGATGTCCTCTGAGCCACAACGTCTACAGGTTGCCATTACTCACCTCCTAGAAATATCTTGATGAGCGCGCCGCCTATCACGGCCAGCACGCCGTAGAACGCCTTGTTGATTGTCTGGAGCCGCGCAATGTCCTTGCAACTGTCGTCCACCTTGCCGTTCTGCTTGTCGAGGTGGTCGTCGATTGACCTCAATCGCTCCACTGTGGAGTTCCCCTGCGCCACGAGTTCCACCAGCAGGTCGTGGTCTGATTTGCCCTGGTAGTCGATGTGCTGAGGCATTAGAGAACCCCTTTCACGACGGCGATTCCGAGCGCGACTCTGAGTAGCATCCCGAACGCTATGTACCACGGCTCAGAGAGCCAGAGGTCGTTAGCGGGGCCTGCATTCCGGCAGATGATGAAGGGCCACAGCCAGAGAGGGAAGCCGAAGCCGCACATGATGGCGTGGTGCTCGTTGTAGTCGAACTGGCCGTCGGTGCGACAGAACTCACAGAAGGGCTTAGGGAGTCGGAGCATTGCGCTCCCCCTTCCCCCCCAATGCGTCTACGAAGCCTTTGGCAATCACGCCGAGGATGGTTGCCACAACTTCACTCGACAGCTTGTCGATGGCGCAGAGGTACAGCGAACCCCCCAGTGCCATGACGCCGACAATGAGCCAGACAACGTTCCTGTTCACTAGACCTCCTCCAAAGCCATCTTCGCCACGAACGCGGGAGACGAACCTTCGTAGTCACTGTCCAAGCTGCATTGAAACTCGCCGGGGTAGAACTTCACCTTGCGCTCAATCCTGTCGGGGCCTATCAGTGTCAGGGCCTCGCTCGCCCGTCTCAGGCTCCGCAAGTCCTGTATCTGGTCGCCTACCGGGTACTGAATCTGTGTCCCGTTCCTCATAAACGGGTCGTCGTGCAGCGAGAGCGTCATGACAATCAGCTCGTCCGGCATGGCCTTGCCGCCGATGCTCTTCTCGACTCTGGCGAACACCCCGTACCTCAGAAGGACGGGACTCAGCTCGTCGGTCGTCGAAGCGTCCAGCGCGGTTTTCAAGGTGAACTTGAACCGGATGGCCCGCGCACTCGCGTTGATGTCGAATGACGTGACCTGCTGCGGGGGGTAGTCCAGCGCCCTCGGAGACGCGGTGTAGGAGAACAACTCGGAGGCGTCGCAGAAGCCAAGCTCCGTCCAGTCGTTCGTGTCGTCCCATTCGCCCTGTCCCTCAATCTGGTAGTGCACCTGAATGGACGTGTAGCCAGAGAAGTTCATGGCCGAGACCTTGAGGTTCGCCCAATACTTGTCCTGCTCGAAGAACTCAGTCTCGAACCACGGGGTCACAAACGTTCCCGTAGTCTCGAACTCGTAGCTGGACTCCAACAGAACATCGGAGTAGGACTGGGGCAGAGTGAACACGAGCACGCCGTCGGTGTAAGTGTCGGTCAGCGCGTAGAGTCTCTTAGAACCAGAGACGGACGACACGCACATGCTCACGATGTCGTTCGAGGTCTTCTCCCAGATGGGATGCCACACCCACGAGGTCGTACCAGCAATCGTCTCGTACCGTCCGGCCAGAATCTCGACTTCCGTGCCGTTGTCCAGTGCCACATAGAGATAGTCGGCATCGGAGGTGATTGCCGTAACCTCGGCGTCCATGTCCTCGTCGCCCGGAGCGAAGCCCACGATTGATATATCCTCGTAGATGTCGTCCGCGAGGTCGTAGACTCGGAGCTTGTTGACGCCACCCGGGAAGTACGCTCTGCCTTGCCAGACATGGCCCTCGTACGTCTCCGTGGTAGACACGTCCGACTGGGCTTCCTGAATCAGCAGGGGCGTCACGTCCTCATCGAGGTAGTACGGGCCGTCCTGCTTCAGAATCAGGTAGTTGCCGTTCGGGTCGTCTACCAAGTCGGTGATCGTCCGGTCGTCGTTGTCCAGTGTGTAGGCCGTAGACCATGCCGTACCGTTGTTGAGGGGATTGTCTGAGATACGGATTTGGCCCGTGGTATCCGCAATCATGGCGTGCTTGTTGCCCACGTTCGCCATGTAGACGGCCCCCGCCAGAGCCGAAATCTTCCGTATCGTGGAGCCGGATTCGTGCCCGTAGGCCGTGGAGCCGAGTCTGGCGCGGACAGCGACTATCGTGTCCCCGTCCGTGATGCTGTCCGTCTCGATGTACTCCTCGGTGTCCAGTCCCGCATCCCATACCGCGTACTCGCCAGCCGTGAACACGGAGGAGTCCGTGACTTCGATGGTCGTGTCGGAGGCGGTGTAGAAGGTCGCCCCGCCCGCCGTGTTCTTCGTCGTGGTGTAGTTGGCCGTCACACCGCCGTAGGCACCGGATAGGGTGAAGGTCGTCAAGTCAGATGTGTAGTGCGGCACTACCGCAGCGCCATGAAGAATGTGGAGGTAGTTGTCAAACACGCAGATGTCGGTGATGTCGTTCTCGAAGCCGTAAGGCGCTGTAATGCTTGCGCCGTCAGTGGTGGTGTACAGTGTCTTTCCCACCGCAGCCACTAGCGTCGTGCCGAAGTCCATGAGCTTGAGTGGCGTCGTGGCAGCGAAGATGCCCGTCGTGGCGTTGCTGGATATGTTGAAGTCGTCGACGTAGAGGTTCCGGTCGGCGTCCGTGGTCGAAGCCATCCAGATGGTGACTATCAAGGCGGTGGCATTGGCCGCCATCGTCTTTGTGACAGACAAGGCCGTGTACGCCCCAGCCGTACCCAAAGCACTCGACCACGTATCGGTCACACCGTCGTTGATACCGATTTTCACGGCACACGAAGTCAGTGTATCGAGCTTGCAATAGACGCTTGCCGTGACAGACTTTGACTGATACCCCGCGTTCCATGTGAACGTGCGAACTATCTTGAGGTCGCCACCGTTGGCCGTAGTGAACAGCTTGGCGCAGTACGTTCCGCTCCGCTTGCTCGCCGTGTCACGAGACAGAACCGTGCCCGCACCGAAAAGCGTCTCTACCCAGTTGGTCAGATTGTTCGCGTCGTCCCACAGCTCGAACCCGTCCCACACGTAGGCGTTGCCGAACGACACCGCCGTCTGCTTCTTCGGCGCGAGTATGACCCTCCCCTTGAAGCGCGCGTCGCAGTTGACCGAGTGAGCGTACTTACGCTCGTCCTCGTAGTATTCGTCCGCGAACCCACGTCTCCAATCGCTCTGAGACACGCGCAGCCCGATTTCCTCTGGACTCGTACTGTTGTAGTCCACCTCGTTCGTGGCGAAGTGAGAGGCCACGAGCTTCCTGTCCATGAAGGCGAACGACTCCGCCGGTGGCTTCGCGTCCTGAAGCTCGAACGGGTACTCATGCCCGTCCTTGTCCTTGAATAGAACTGTCTGTCTCATTGCGGGAACCTGATGCTGATTCCGGGCCGCTGGACGGGCTTCTGAGCCTCGCCCCGCGATTCCTCGTACAGTCCGTGGAATCGGTTGGCCTGCTCGTAGAGCTTGTCAGCGTCCTTCGGTGAAGAACTCGCGGCCTGAAACTCTTTCCACAGGGCCGCAGCCTTGATGCACACGATGTCGGCTTCCTGATTGCTTAGCTCGGTAGTTGAAGCCTCGGTCGTGAACTCGGTCAGTGCCCCGTTGCCTTCCAGCTTGATGAGGTACGTTTCAGGAATGACGGCGTAGAACTGGAACGCGCCCTCGTGGGCAGCCTTCGTTATCCTGAAGTCGTTGCCTGGAAGGTCGGTCAGCAGGATTGGGATGGCGTCAGGCTTCGCTATGATGTATTCGTCGGCGGCGTCCCAGTCCGAGCCGGTGCCGCCCGATAGTGTTGCGGTGACCGTCGTTGATGTGTTTGCCGTGACTGTGCCCGAACTTCCGTCCGTCTTGTTGTAGATGGTCAGCCCCACCAGCTCGCTTGTTACCCATGCCGCCCCCGAATCCGTCAGTGCGCTCGCGTCGTCGCTTCCCGTATGCGTTCCTGTGTAGGCGTCCTGTACCCAAATCCGGTCAGGGAACCTCACAAACGCAGTCGGAACGGCGTACAGTCTCTTGTTGAACTCGGAGCCTTCAGCCCCGTATTCTTCCTGCCCCCACAACGTCTCGTCATAACTGGGATTGAAGAAGTGGCCCTTGATGGACACCCACCTGAGAGTGTCCGTGAAGATGTCGTGCTTGTCCCCTACGGGATTGGCATGAATCTCGATGGGGGTGGCAGTCGCAACCCTCGCGGTGAAGCCCCTGTCGAATCCGAGCGTGCCCGTCACGGGGTCGAAGCTGACAATCTTCCGTTCCTCTCCGGTTGTGCTCGTGCCGGAGGTGATTGCGCCCGGAACGAAGCACCACTTCCCGACAAGAGTGTTGCCGGAACCCGTGAAGGACTTGTGCTCGATGAGCGCAGTGGCAATCGCAGTATCAAAGGTAGTATCAGCACCGGCGGTGGTGGTTGTAACCGAGATGGGCTTGTCGCCAATCTTGCGGTTGAAGATGGCCCTGAAAGCGGCCCTGGTGATAGTAGGCGCAGCCATTAGACCTTCTCCTTGACTTCAAACACGCCCCAACAGCCGAGGTTCGTGATGGAGTCATAGACCGCCGAGAGCTGGTACTTGTAGAAGCCGCAGACGGCGTTCGACGGTATGACGCACTCGTACTTGTAGCAGCCCACCGTTGCGTTGTAGCTCGTGTTCTGCGCCGAGAACAGGGCGGCCTTCGTCGGCGCGTCTATCGTGATGGTCGGGGCGGCAGTCGCGTTGGTCAGTGCCCCCGCCACGTAATGCTCGAATGTGAAGTAGGCGTCCTCGCCCTGAAAGTAGTAGGGGGCGACGTGCGCCTTGATGGTTGTTCTGCGTCCGCTCATGTGCCTCCAGTGTCTCCGGTAAACGGAAAGGGGGCACCTTTCGATGCCCCCTTGGTTCCGAGTTGGTACTTGGTTACTCTAGCTTCGCCTTGTTCTCCGCGATGTGCGCCTTGAGAGACGTGATGGCCTGCACGGTCACTTCAACGTGCTTCCACATGCGTTCCACTTCGGCCTCGTCAATCGCAATCTGCTCTCGGAGTCCCGCTTCATGCCCTACGTCCACAGCCACACGTCCTGCCCCGTCCAGTCGTACACCTTCAACTCAGCAGGCGTCTTACCACCGCCGTCGTCGTCTGAGCGCGTCACCCTTGCAGGCTGCGCCTCCGAGAGCGCGATGTCCTCTGCCTGAGCATTGACGGCCACCTCCACGGTGTACGAGTCCACGTCCCCGTGGATGGTGAGCGATTCGTGCTCCGTGGCGTCGAATACCGAGACTAAGGCGTACCCGTCGTGGTTGGCGTAGACGGAGTACCCGTCATACTGGACGCCGGTGACTTCGCCTTCGACTCGGATGGTCGCCGCCCCGATGTCGCCTTCGAGCGTCACGTCCGCATAGGCCGTGCTTGGGATAAGTACCAACACCGACACCAACAGAAACCACAACCCTTTCATCTTGTTCCCTCCTGTGGGGAGATTTCCCCTACCAAGATTGTTACCATAAGTGTTGATACTTTGTCAAGCCCCCTACGCGCTCACGACGGCGAGGTACTTGATAGAACCGTCGGGCATCTTGATGCGGATGCCGCCGTAATGCGTACCCGCCGTGATGTCCGTGTCGATGAATCCGTTAGCACCCGCCGACAACTGGGGGCCGAAGTAGAACAGGCTCGCCTGCGCGTCGATAACCGTTGTGGAGCCAGTGCCGCCCGCGTTGCAGTAGATGAACGAAGTCGATGCGCCAACAGGGTCGCCCGTAGCTGCCACAAGCTCGGCTTCGAGTGCGGCATACGAACCCGCAGTCGTGCCCGCAGACAAGGCAAGCTCGCCACAGAACGCGGATGCAAGCCCCGTCACCTTACCAGTTGCCCCGAACGACGTGTAGGCTTTCAGCGCGTTGGCGTAGCCACCAAGAGCCACGTTCGCCGTCATGTCGAACTGTGAACGTGCGCCGTAGCCGCCAGCACCCGTCATGGTGGACTTGACGTAGAAGGGAATCGCGTTGCCCGTGCCTTCGTCAGCACAGGTCGTGTAGAGCGCGAAGGTCGGCGTGCCGACTACCATAGCGATAGGCGCACCGGACGTGCCCATGAAGGCACTCTTGCCCAAGAGCGACAGGATGGTAGACGGTGCCGCGCCCGCAGCCTGTACGTTGAAGTTGAACTGCGCCGCTTCAGCACCGTTCGTCGCCGTGGTCAGCACGAGGTCGATAGAGCCACGTTCCTCTACCTCAGAGGCAGCGTTGCCCAAGTACCACGGGACGCCGAGGCCGAAGTTGGCCGCGTTGTTGCCCGTACCGGAGCCCGCCTGTAGGTAGAACATATCGGTGACGGTATTCAGTGCCACGCCCGTGTCGTCTCGGCCTACCATGAAGTACGGGTCGGCTGCGCCCTGTGCGCGGGCAACTGCCACTCTGCCAACACTGTTGTCTCTGACCTGAAAATCGAAGTATGTGCTGTCTGTGTTTGGGCCATAGATGCCTGTCGCTGTGGCAAGGGCGACATACGAACTAGCAGACAGAATGGAGACTGTAAGGCTACCGTTAGCATTGTCGGCTGCGTTCCGCACAACAACTGTGCCCACGTCGCTCCATTTCAGCTTCGGCCCCAAGGCTGTCGAATCGTCCCCGAACTGTATGTACGTGTCGGTGATTTTGATGCCGTAGGTGTCGAAGTTGATGCCCTTGGTGGACGCTACCGTCACGTCACCGCTGATTGAGTGCGCCCCGATGTCCAGTGTGTCCGTCGCTCCCGTGGTGAAGGTCATCAGGGTCGTGTCGTTGGCGCGCAACAGCAGCGTGTTGCCGTTGGTCGAGCCGGAGGCGAGGATGGAGCCAGCCGCGAACGTCATGTCGCCTACGTTCGTCCATGTCTGGTCGCCGCCCGCTACCGCGCCACTCAGCGTTATCGCGCCGAGCGTTCCTGTGTAGACAGAGTTCAGGCGCGACAGTCCAAATTGCAGTTGAGAGAGGGGCATCTAAGACCTCACACCCCAAACCGTGAACGTCCGGTTGGCTTCCTGTGCTGTGCCGCACACAATCTTGATGAACTGCACCCCGCCAATGTTCCAGATGTCGAGGTATCCGCCCGTCGTTGCCGAAATGACCACGGCGTTCCCCAACGGGTAGTACGTTCCGGCCAACGTGGTCGCCCCGTAGCACGCCAGTGTCGAGGACGTGATGGTCGGAATCAACACAAGCATCGTCTCGTACTTCCTGCCGAGGTCAACCGCAGCAGAGACGGTCGTAGACGTTGCAATCGTAATGGTGCAAGCGAGTTCGCTTCCTACTATCATTCACACACCTCATCATTCGATGAACTTTTCCAGTGCCATGAGCACAGACGGCTCAATCTTGGCGTCGTCCGAGAGTTGGTCGAGTACCTTCAGCTTCTCGATGTCAACCTCGACTTCCTGCGCCATGAGTTCCGCGTGCTCTTTCAAGAACACGGCCTGATTCGGGTCGCCGTCCTTCGGAGCCGCGAATCCGTTCGGAAGTGGACTCCCGTACTTCGAGAACAGTCCCGTTCTGACTTCCTCAATCACCTTGAGTTCCGCGTCCAGCTTGTGAGCCATCTTGGTCAAAGCCAGACTCGTCTTGATAGGGAACCGTTGCCGCAGCAGAACCTTCAAGGGTTCAGCCGCGAAGAAGATGTCGCCGTTGGTTAGCTTCATACACACACACTCCTATAGCTTGTCTATGAGTTCCTTGATTTCCTTGAGCGTGGCGGCGTTCTCGTCAACCTTCTCTTTGATGTCGGCCAGCTTGTCGGTCACGTCGTCGAACCACGTCCCTTCAAGGCCCTTCGCCAACACCCGCACACCGTCGCCGCCGCACTTCGTACACGGGTCTTCGGTCACAAGCGGCCCGTTCGGACTCGCGTTGTACGTCCTGATACCCGTGCCGTTGCACGCCTGACATTGGGTTATGAACTTGATGTCCATGTGTCTCCTAGTAGATGGTCTTTTCGGGCCTCTCCAATCCACGAACCGCCGACGCTATCTGCTCCGGCTTCATGTGCTTCGTGTCCCTGCTATTCAGAGACGCGAGAGCCATGTCGTTGCCGGTCTGCTTCATCACCGGGGGCTGTGGGATGGACGCCACTCGCTTCATAGCCGCGCCACAGAAGCACGTCTGAGGCGTGTCCCGTTCCTCGATGGTCAACAGGGCTTCCCTCATGTGGTTGCACGGACAGCGAAACTCGTAGATTGGCATGAAACCCTCCTGAGAAAAGAAGTGGGGGAGTGGTAGTCCTCCCCCGCGAAGCCTACGCACCAAGCGCGTAGTACAGAGCCGAGGTCGATGCGCCGACAGAGTAGTTGCCCATAGCGCGGAGTTCCGCGCCGTTGGTGATGGTGATACCAGTCGTGCCACCAGCACCTACGTTGTCCTTGTAGGCAGCAAGGGCATTGAGACTCGTCTGCGCCGACGTGTCACTGAGGCCGGTCGTGCCACCGTAGAACCAGCAGTCCCGAACGACTGAGCCGTTCTGGAGGTAGCCCACGTTGGTGTAGCCGGTCGTGGAGGCGTTCGCGTAGCACCGCTCCATCAAGCACTCGTTCCAGTTGCCACCAGCGGTGGACATGGCGAAGCCGATGACAGGGAACGCCGCGTGCGCGATGGTCTTGCAGTCGCGCAGTATGAGGCCGGAGGCCGATACCACGTTGAACGCGATGGCGCAGGCCGCCGCACTCGCGTTGCCGCCGAACGCGCACATCTCGAACATCGTCCGGTAGGCGATGGCGAGGTCGATGGCGTAGTACGAACCCGCTCCGACGAACTGCATGTTCGTCCACGTCGAGCCTCGGGTAGAACCAGCCGCACCGTCCGCAGCGCCCGTCGCGTCACCGATGACCACGATGCCCGCACCGTCACCGAAGGGCGGAGCGCCCAACCCGATAACGTCCGCGTAGCTCGGCAGCGCACTGACGGCGGTGTAGGTCGTGCCCGTGCCCTGCATGACGATGGTGTTGCGGATGTACTCGTTGGTCGCACTCGCCGGGATAGCGCGGTACGCTTCAGACGCCGTGACCGCGTAGGACAACTGGCTCATAGCCGAGTTCCACGACAGACCGTCCGCCGAAGCACTTCCAGAGATGTTGTTGACGTAGTACGTCCTGTTGTTCCGGTCAAACCCGTTCCAAGCCCCCTCTACGACACAGCCCGGCCATAGCTTGAGCTTGCGATACACATTCACTTGCTGACTCATGTTCTCCTTTTACCGCCCCCGTAGCTTGTCCTGGGGAGTTCTTCGGACTGGGCCTATGCCCACTCTTTGATTGCAGAAGGGGCCGGAAGTGTTGGTTCCTGCCCCTCATCGACTTGCTTCTTCTGGAAGTCGTCCAGTCGGTCTACCCACTTCGGGTAGCCGTCTTTGACTTTGACCCGCGCGGGCGTCCACGTCCTCTGCGCGGTGCTTCCGCACTCGGGACAGGGGGCTTCTCTTGGGTTACCAAAGGACTCGAAGGCGTGTCCGCATCCGCATCGGTATTCATACAGCGGCATAGCATCCCCCTGATGTCCAGCAATAGCTCGACCGTCACCTTCCCGTAAGACGGAAGCGCGGCCCTTTCGAGCTGGTTCCATACGTCCTCTCGCGTCCTCATGTCACCTTCAGTTGCTTCCTCAACGCCAGCAGCGCGTCAACGTCCATTGCACAAGGTGGTGACTTCATGTAGTCCCACTTCAGGTCGGTCATCTCAGCCTCGTCCGCCCGTGCCTTGAACTGTCTCCAGTCAGGCCCGTAGTGGTGGACAAGGTATTCTTCGACCGGCGTGGGACACGGATACTTCCTGCCCCGGTACTCCACCTCTCCGATTTCTCGGAAGAAGCGGGCCGGGTACGCATGAACCCTCGGCGGTTCAAGACACGCGGGATTCGGCCAGCAGTACACCCAGACGAGGTTCCCGTCCGTGTGAGCGAACTTCAGGTCAAGCATGATGCGATGCACCCAGTCCTCAGACCGCCAGATGGAGATAAGCTCTGCCCGTCGCCCCACATTCGGGGCGAACAGCCGGTAGCCTATGTCCCACAGGTCGTCGAGGATGGCCTTCGTCGCCTCATCCGTCTCTGGAACCTTGTTTGGTAGTATCCGCACGTCGATGTCGTGGTCGTACTGGTTGATGTCGTTGTCACGAACGAATCCCAACAGCGTTCCTGAATCAACCCAGTACCCCTTCTTCCCCGCGTGCTTCTCCAGCACGTCGCACGTATCACTGAGGAGCTTGGCTGCTACGTCTCTGTCTAAGAGCATCCTTCACTCCCCATTTCCACGTAGTCAACTACGTCACCCTTGCGGTAGCGTTCCTTCAATGCCTCGGCTTCCTTTTCCTCTCTCTGCCGAGACTGATACTCCTCGATGTCCGCAACGGTGTAGATGCGGTTGCCCTGATGCCCCAGTAACACCCTCGTGTCCAGATGGGGTTTGACGCCGACCTTCTTTGCCAGCTCACAGAAGAACCAGTCCTCTGAGAGCCAGATGTCCTTGTTGCCGGACTCGTCGGGTTCGTCGTTCACGAATGGACAGTCCTGAAAGAACGGGTACGACATCATGTCCTGCGTGTTCGGATGCAAGAGCGGCAGCTTCAACTCGTCCTTCATCTTCCGCAAGAGACCTTTCTTGATGCCCATGAAGCCGGTTGAAAGGAACTGGCACTCATAGACACCGGGAGGCCCGTCCGGGGCCTTGCCCCCGTGGAAGTAGGACGAAATCTGGCTCCCGTTCCTGACCGGATACACGCCCCCTACGAGGTCGTACCCGTCCTTCATGTCCTGATAAATCTGGAGCAGGTCTGCGGGCTGGAACATGATGTCCGAGTCGAGGAACACCATGTAGTCCGTCTCTCCCCATTCGAGGAAGGCGGTACACGCCACCGAGCGAGACCGGGCAATCAGCGCGTCGCCCTTGCCCGTAGAACCCGGCAGCCACTTGAACCGGATACCCTTGGTTTCGAGCGCGTGGTGCGACTGTTCGACGCACCAGCAGGTGATACCGTCCACCCCCTGATACAAGGGGGTGATTACATAGAAGTCATACACACACGTCTCCTATTCGTCACCTACGACCTTGTGTTGATGAGACAGCCGGAAGTCGCCCGAGAGACGTTCGCGCCGAACCACGCCTGAGCCTCAACGACCGAGGTGTGCTTCTGAGGCCAGTCGAACGCCTTGAGAGCCGGGGTCTTTTGCAGGATGAGCGCGATTGCCTGCTTGTGGAACATGGCCGCCCAGTGGTAGGACGTGTTGGCAGCCACGAGGTTGTTGGACCGCCACACCTTCGCGCCGTACACAGACCGACCGATGAACCCGTTGATTGACTCCACCGCGCCCTTGCTCACGTAGTCGTCGCGGAGAATCTTGTCAATCTTGAACAGGTCAGTGACGGACTCGACGTCCACGACCAGGTGCCTGCCATCATCCGGTACGTCCGCTTCGCCAAGGTTCTCGACCGCCTCCAGCAGAACGTCGTCGGTCAGGGCCGAACCCTGCGTGCCCACGTTACCAGCGGTGAGGGACGTGAACTTACCGGCGATGTAGTAGTCGATGGCCTTCGCCACCGAGTACATGCACTTGTCGGTCGCGTCGTCCAGATACTCAGGCTTGTTCGCCATCATCTCGCGGTAGCCAACGCCCACCGCCTTGTAGTTCCACTGGTTGATGATGACCTGCACTCTGGTCGTGTTCTGCGCGTTCAGCGTCAGTTCCGCGTTCAGGTTCACCGCGTCAGCCGTGCCGAGGTCGGGGACGATGGGGATGTTCAGCGTGTCTCCGAACTTCAACTGGTCGCGCCAGTCAGTCCAGACACACTTCTGGAGCACCAAATCCTTCTCTAGTGCTCGGATTGCACGAGCCGCCTGTACCTCTGGAATCCCGAAACCCTCTATGTTTCCAAAGAGGCTGGACTATACCTTCACGGGATAAAAACCCGAGCGGGACATGTAGTCTCTGAGCGATTCAAGCGAAGTCGTAGGGCCTATTCAGCCGAGCCAACTTGTCAACCAACGCGAAATCCGTCGGGAGATATGGGTGTTCACCGCCCTTGTATGGTCCTCTTTCATCCGAGCGGCTGGCCACAAACTCCAAGAGGACATCCATGGCTGCTGCCTTGATTGTTACCAGCGGACGAAACACTTGCAGGAAGGGGGGGAGCCGTCTGAATCCCTGAATCCACAACTCCCATTTCTTTCGCGTGACGGTCTTGTCCCTGCGGCAACTGGTGGTCCACCTGATGTAGTGCGCCAAACCGAGTTCGTTCAGTATGCGCACCATCCTATCCAGTGCTATAGGGGCCGTATTGGTTATGACAAATGTGGGAACGATACTGTATCGTGGGTTGACTCTGTCCTTCGACTTATACCACCGCTTGTGGAAGATGAATGTGCCTTCACCGTCTATCATCCCCGCAAGCCAGCCGAGGTCAGTTTCGCTTGCCTTACGCTGCTGATTGTCCATTCATATCCTTTCAAGTATCACCTAGTCAGTCTGAAAGGCTTTAGGAGTTTCCAGCATTTGAGTCCCGTTACCTGCCAGATTCCTAGCAGGCCAGTTGGCTCGTATTCATGGCATTGGAAGCCATACGTTACCTCCCGAAAAACTTGCCTTTCTTGTATGCAGCCTCAATCTTGTCGGCGTTGGCGAGCGTCCAGTTCCGGTCATTCGCGTGCTTGCGGATGTCCTCAAGGGTCACGTCGTCCGCCGATGCGTTGGGGCCTCCGTCCTTGCCCGTCCACCCCTGTTCCTTCGCTATCTGCTGCTTCAGAGCCTCGCGTGTAGCCGCCTCTTTGACTTCGGCTTCCTTCGCCCGCTTCTCGACGGACTTCTCGATACGCTGGACGGTCTTTCCTACAGACAGGTTGTTCGCCTTCGCGTATTCAAGGGCTTCCATCACAGCGGGGTCGGACGCCTCTATGCCTTTGAGGTCCAGCAACGCCTCGAACGTCTTGACCTGAACCATCTCGTCCAGCTTGGACGTGTCGAAGGTTGCAGGCTTCGTCGCTTCTCTGTGCTGCTTCAGAATCTCGGATGGGGTGGGCTTGCGCTTGGGCTTTTCCTCGTCGTCCTCGTCGCTGCCCCGCACGGCCTCAAGCATCTGTGCTATCCGGTCCTCCGATGCGGTTAGGTCGTCACGAGTGACATACGCCGGTTGCGCCTGTCGCGCCTTGTTCAAGTCCCGCTGCAGGTTCTTGTACTGAGGCTCCAGCTCGTCCAGCCGTTTCGCTTTCAGAGCCGCTTCCTCGTACAGGGCCTTGTAGTCGGGGGGTGTCGGTGGTGTTTGGGGGGCCGCAGATGTCTGCGTTAGCTCCGTCTTGGGTTCCATTCGTCTCCTTTTGCGGTTATCCCTTTACGGGTTTCCCGCACAACAAAAAAAGGCGACGCCTTGACAGGTCGCCGCCGTGGTGTAGACTATGGGTATGGATGCTGTTGTGTTTGTGGTGATTGGCCTAGTGGTCGCCTACGGTGTCGTGAGGAATTGGCACTACCCGATGAGCAACATGGTGAGCGCGGAAGACCCTGCTACCATGACTGGCAAGCAGTTAGTGTTCGCCCTCGCCCTGATTGCTTGTCTTACCGCCCTTGCCGCTACTGGGTAGCTTCGTCATAGGCGCGGTAGGACTCTACCTGTAGCCTCTGCTCTTTTGTCAGGTCATCCCACTTCTTCCCATAGAGTTTGTCAGCGTAGTGGTCCTTCACCGCGTCTTCGTCTGGTGAAAGGCCATGCGCTGCTTGCCACCGCTTCGTAGCCTTCGGTTGATATGCTTCGTACGCCTGCTTCAAGTCGGGGAAGTGCGCTATGAGGTCTTTCTGCTTCTTCGACTTGGTGTAGGTGCCACTCTTTGTCGCCTGATACAAGTCCGCCCACTCTTGCCCATAGACCTGCTGTGCGTACTTGTCGGCCAACTCGTAGAACGGCTCATCGGGGTAGACGCGCAAGCCAAGCTGCTCTGCGGCAAAGACGGCAACTCTGTTGGTCGGGGCTTCTTCGTATTTGCTGCTGAACTGGCTCTGCAACGAAATGGGTAGAGAGTGCTCGACAATCAACCACCGCGCCCAATCTTCGGGGTCTTCCAATTCATAGCCGAGATAGTCCTGCTTGATTGCCCCTTCCATGACCAGTGAGGACAGCACACTCGCCTTAGACGATATGTACTTGATGATTGGATTCGTCTTGCGCGAGTCAACCGGATGGAAGTTGAGCAAGTCCATCGGCTCGTTGCCCTGATAGCTCGTCAGTGAAGCCTCTATGTCGCCCAAGAACCGGATGAACGACAGCATGAAGCCACCAATACCGATATTCCGATTCCCTACCTTGACGGTGAAGAAGTCGGCATCCCTGGGGTCAAGATGCGGTTCCTGCCCTATCGCTTCGCAGAAGCCGACGTAGGACACCGTGCCGCCAGCGGCTAGTTGCGTCAGTGACCGGCGTGCCTCATTCCCAGTGATACCCTTCTCGAAGATGAGGCCCAGGTAGGCAAGCGACGACCGCAAGAACCTTGGCGCAAAAGCTATCCACGAGGACTCGATGGCCCTCTGCTGGCCCGATATGCCAAGTGCCTTGCTGTTCATCACGGCAGTCATTCGGTTGACGTACGTTCCCAACTGCTTCTCTGCCCCCGCCTTCACAAAGCCTGACTCAAGGGCTTCGCCCATCATTATCCGAACTGCGTCTCCGAACGTCTCGAATCCGCGCTCGAAGAAACCGACAACCTTTCCTGCCGCCTTTCCAACAACGGGCAACTTCTCAATGAGTGGCTTACCGGCATAGTATTCATGCGTGCCTTGCGCTACGTCTGGATTGCGCGACAAGAACGCTACATGCTTCGGGTCGGCAAAGAACTTTGCTATGGATTCGGGCTTGAACGCTGCTTTTACAGACTGGACAACACCCTTGGCCCAAATGTCCGGCCTGCGTCCCAACACGGGAAGGCCCTGATAGAGCCACGCAGACCAGTCCAACTGTGCCACAGATGTCCTCAAGAACTCGGCAACCTGCCGCGTCGCGTTGGTGACACGCCCCGCCCTTGACGGCAAGAGTTCGTCCAATGTGGTAGCGACTTCCTTCGAGAAGATGCGGCCCGTAAAGGCCGGATGCCTCGTGCCAGCCTCGCCAGCACCGAGCCTTGGCCCCTTCGCCCTGCGCAGCGCGTTGGAGTAGGCGAGTCGTGCCTTCGCCGCTTCCGTGCGGACAGACGGCATCATCGCCTGAAGCTCTTTGACTATCGCCGTCGCTTCCTTCGTCCGCTGCTCGGCGGGCATGTCCACCATCGCCCGGATTCTCTGCGCCAACTGCGGTGCCCTCTGGTCAATGAGGCCAAGCGACCGCGCCTGTTGCGACTGTAGGAACTTGGTACTCTCCGCGCCCCTCGGAGTGACGGCCATTCTTCGGACAGTGGCTATGGAGTAGTTGATGTCCTTGACCGCGTTCGCCGTTGCCATGCGCCAGTTCTTGATACTGACCGGCACCCGTTCCGAGGCCGTCTTGCCCATCGCTTTGACGACGGTCTGGAAGTCATTAGCTGCGACAACGCGAGTCACTTCGTCTACGAAGGACTGTATGACTTGCACGGGGTCGTCCACGTATTCGACGCCCGCTTCCCTACCGGCCATCATCGTCTCGTAGCTTCGGGGCTTCTTCAGCCGGACAGTCGGGAAGCCGACCTGCTCGCCGTGCGCCCCCTTCACCATTCTTGGAAACCGGAACGCGGCGGGGAAGTGCATCCCGCGCTTCTCATACTCTCGGATTGCGTTTGACCGCACCAGCTTCCACAGGTCTGCTAGGGCCTGAGTTGGCTCGTCCAGAACGTAGTTCTCCGATTTCTCCAAGATGTCACCGATTGCCATTGATGCGCCCTTCACCTTGGGCTGTACGGCAGCGGTGTTCTTGACGATGCTGTCTTCAATCTGTAGGTACTTCTTAGACGAAGCTCCGGGGAACTTGGCATTAGCCACGCGCTCCACCATCGCCTTCCACCCAGGAGCCTCAGCGTTGATGCGATGATTGAACACGGCAGCATACTCTTGGACAGCCTGCGCTTCAATGCTTCGTCTTGGCGTCATGGACGGGTCGATGCGCCGTGCAATCTCCGGCCCGATGCCCGGAATCTTCCCAACGCCACGCATCACCGCTTTCTCACGCGACTGCGGGTAGAGCTTGGCAACCGTGGCATCAACATCCCCGAAGTCCAGTATCGCCTTCATCGGGTCGTATGGCTCACCACCACCGATGATTACCTTCTCAGTGGCCTGTTTTGCAGCGGTAGGGACAGGCTCCGGTATAGCCGACACAGCCTTGCCCATTTCGTCGTCGAATGAGGCCAGTTTCGCCATGTCGTCAGCGTCCGGTACGCCGCCTTGTGCAATCTTGTCCAGTGTCGGTAGGATGGCCTCCATCTTCTCAGGGTTCTGGACAGCCTTCTGCGTCAGCCGCTTCGCCGTGGCCGCACTGATAGCCTTCCCCACAGCCTTGAACGGGAGAGCAATCAGCTTGCCGATGGCCGCTTCCAACTGCGCTGGTGCCCACAGCGCGCCGGTGGCAATCTTCTGCGCCGCTGCGCCCGTGGCACCAACCGCCGTTCTCTCCCCGACGATGGCCCGGAGGCCCTGAAACGAACCGGCTCTACCAAGTAGATACCAGCCCGGATAGGTCATCTCGCCAACAAGGGTTCGCCCAAGCCCAAGGTTCTCATACGCCTCGTAGAGTTCGTCCGGCGGAGCCTTGGCCTCGTGCATCATCACATTCGTCGGCCCCTTCATGGCCTGAGACTCAGCCGAGTGCTGTTTCACGAGCGCGAGAAACGCTTGCTCGTTCTCGTCCAGCCCGTCCTTCTTCGCAAGCATCTGAGCCGCATTGACGAAGATTGACCAGTCCTGCGCGGTATGCTTGTAGACGCCTTCCCCGACAGTCTTGACGCCGCCGACGATGCCTTCGGCAACCTTCTGCGCTGTACCCTTCTCGGTAGTCGCTTCGGGTGCTGTTGCCGGACGCTTCACGACGCCGCTGGCGTAGTCCTGCTCCGTGGCCTGTCCAACACCACTCGCAATCTCGGCCCGCCTCCGGTACTCCGTTGCGTTCGCGCTGTCGCCCGTTTTCAGAGCTTCCAGCGATGCCAGTTCGTACATCTTGGCGACGATGGCCCGTTCCTGTGAGGCCGTGTCCGCCGGGAGTTCGTCACCCAACTTCGTGACGGCCTGCTCCCGCATCTTCTTCCAGAAGTCGCCCTGCTCGGCCTGTGCGTCCCACTGTCTCTGCCTCTCAGCCCCCTGCATCTGCTGTTGGGCAATCTGGAAGTCCCGAGACTTCATGGCCTGTTTCGTCCGGTAGTCCGCCATCATGCAGCCAAAGGCCCGCGCCTGCTCCAACTCCGACTGTTCCATCTGGAGCCGTTGCGTGTCTACCTGCTCTCGGGCAGCAGACCGTACATTCTGAATGCCCGCCTTGAAGTTCGCCGCCCAGTTCTGCTCAGGCAGAAACTCAGGATTCTTGGCTCTCGTCTGGTCGTACCACATTATCTCTGTACCGCGTACCGAGCCTGTCCTATCTGCCTCTGCCGCTTGGGAATGAGGCTCACCGCCTTGTTGTAGTAGTCCGTCCAGTGAGTCCCAAACTGGCCGGAGGCGTCCAGATACCCTTCCAGTGTTTGAGGACTACCGCTCTTTGACCACCCCTGAAGCTCCTGAAGCTGCGCCAGCTGCGCGCCGCCAAGCTCCTCCTGCGCTCCGATGGGGCGAAGCCCGTTCCCCGTCATGTACTTGTTCAGCCATTGCGCGGGGATGTAGTCCTTCAACTGCGTCGGCTCCGTGCCCTCGGCAGCCTCAAAGGTGTAGCTATCGGGCATCTCCCAACTCGATACCTCGTTGTACCGTCCGGGGATGTTGAACATACCCGACTGTGCAAGGCTCGGGTCATACCCGGATTGCTCCTGCGCCGGGAATGTAGCCGCCGCCTGTCCCCCCATCACCCCTGCCATCGCTGAAGGAACACCCGCTAGACCATACGCCA
>Ga0209593_10000106_pt1 | contig 43008 bp, 55 predicted proteins | sample PPLLaktember2015_3_FD_187260 | JGI IMG/M metagenome (GOLD analysis project Ga0209593, IMG submission 187260) | Freshwater sediment microbial communities from Prairie Pothole Lake near Jamestown, North Dakota, USA - PPLs Lake P7 Core (6) Depth... | ecosystem: Environmental > Aquatic > Freshwater...
GCGCTGGTGCCGTCCGCGAAAGCCGATGCCGAACTGGTAGAGCGGGCGTTAACCGGCCGAAAAGACTAGGCCGCCTGCGTGGCGTGCCAGCCACGCAACCACTTTTCGAACGCATCCTGTGCTGACATCTTGTGGTGCACGCGGTTGACCTTGAGACCGTCGACGGTGTTATCGGCGATGCACACGCGCACCACCACCGGCCGGGTCTGGCCGGGTCGGGCAATGCGCGCGATGGTCTGTTCCCAGTATTCCGGTGACCAGCAGGGCGAGATCCAGGCCATATCGGCGCCGCCGTGCTGCAGATTGAGCCCGTGGCCGCCCGAGGCGGGGTGCAGCCCCATGATCGGCAGCTCGCCGGCGTTCCAGGCCGCGATGTTGTCGGCCGCCTGTTTGTCGGTCACGCCCGAGCCGAGGTAGGGCAGCGGACCTACGAATAGTGTGTCGTAGGCCGAACGCAGCGCCTCGAGGTCGGCCTGGTACTCGTAGACGATCAGGGTCGGGCCCGTCGCCTCCTCCATCAGGTCAAGCAGCCAATCATACTTGGCGGTGTGCAGATCGTTGGTGGCCTTGGCGGCGTCGTAGACAAAGCCATTCGCCATCTGTGCCAGTTTGCCGGTGGCGACCGCGGCACTGACCGCGATCACGGACTTCGTCTTTACCTGCGCCATTAGTTTGCTGCGCATGCTCTCGTATTTGTGACGCGCGTGGTCCGGCAGCTGCACGCGGTCGAACACGATCGTCGGCTCGACCTTCGGCATCTCGCCCTCCGCCACCGTCACGGTCAGCGGCGCGATCTCGGCGTTGAGCTTGTCCTCTGCGCCGGGCAGCGGCTTCCAGTCGTATTGCATGTAGTCGGTCGGGTAGAAGTGCTCGCGCTGCCACTTGGCATAAGAGCGACCCCACAGTCTGCCGCGGGTGACGATCCTGGCCGGCATAAACAGGTCGAGCGGGCCCGACGGCCGCAGCGTGCCGGATAGTCCCCAGATCATCTTGAAGCGGTGCGCATGCTTGGCCAGCGCCTTGGCGCGCACGCCGCTCGGCTTGCGCAGCCGGCTCACCTCGTCGAGCACGAGGAGATCCCAGGCCATGTGATCGGCCGGGTAGCTGTCGAGCTGCTCAAACAGCCACGGCACCAGGTCGAGACCAATCAGAATGATGTCATGCAAGCCCCAGGAGCGTAGCAGCAGCTCGCGATCGCGCGGTGAGCCGTTGAGGATCGAGTAATTCAGCTTTTTGGTGTGTGCCCACGCCTCGATCTCGTCCGGCCACACCACGCAGGCCACCCGCTTGGGCGCGATCACGATCGCGTGGCGGATGACCTTGTCGCGCAGCAAGTCGACGATCGCGGTGAGTGCTGCCACGGTCTTGCCGCCGCCCGGGCGCAGCACACAGAGCTGTTCGTCGTTCTCATAAAGCGCGGTGGCGATACGCTGTTGATAAGGTCGCAGATCCTTAAGCGGCCTCATGTGTAGCTCGCCACTCTGATGTAGCGCTTGCCGTCGTCGTCCAGGTATGTCGTCTCCTCAAAACAAAGCGCCATCTTTTCGGTGTAGTCCGCCATCACGGCCAGTGACGTATCGATGCTGGCCAGCAGTTCCAGCAGCTTTTCGACTTGATCGTGGGTCATGATCACTCCTTGGCCTTGGTGTAGTACGGACTGACAGTCTCCTCCGACATGATCGGCAGGCCATTCGACCAGTCAAACCCCTGCTGCATGATCGCGCGCAGTTGGGCGGACACCGTGTCCGCCGCCTCCTCCGGGCACTCGACCAAGATCTCGTCGTGGGTGTGCAGGCGCACGTCGAAGGCGCCGCTCTCCTCGAGCCGTACCAGCGTGCCGCGCAGGACGTCCGCCGCCACCGCCTGGGTGACGTTCTCGACGAACAGGCCGGGCCACAGCTTCACCCGGCCGTGACCGCGCGCGAAGGTCATCTCGCGCTTCTTCTCGCCGGTCGGATTGCCGTCGTCGTCGAGCACGTCGAGGTCCTCCCAGCGCAGTCGCCGATACGTCAGCACACGGTGCGAAGGCAGGGTGACCATCAGCGAGCCGCCGAGGTAGTCGGGGAGGAACGTGAAGGCGACGCGGCCGGCCAGGAAGTGGTGCCCGGGCAAGCCATGCGCGCGCAGCATGGCGTCCCACAGCTCGCGCGAGAAGTCCTTTGACCACGGATTGGCGGCGCGCCAGTCGTCGACGGTGCGGCGCGCGTCCTCGTCGGACAGATGCAGCCCGTAAGCCGCGGCCATGTTCTGCAGGGCGCCGACACCACCACAGAACCCGAGCGCGAGCTCGGCGACCTTGCCGCGCTGGCGCATTGGCTTGGTCACGGCCTCGATCGGCACTCGCGACAGGGTGGCAGCCGTGCGGGTGTAGAGGTCCGGCACATTCTTGGGGTCGGCGTCGACGTCGCGGAAGATCTGCAGCCGAACCCGGGCGCCGGGGAAGTGGTCGCACAGCCAGGGGAGTACGCGCGCCTCGATCTGGCTCCAGTCCGACCACACGAAGGTGCGGCCCTCGGGTGCGACGAAGGCGGGGCGGATCAGCAGCGATAAAATTCTTGCGACCGGCGTGTCCGAAAGCGCCGCCAGGTCGGCATAGGAGCATAGGGACAGTAGCGCCTCGATCGTTCCGTGTTCGTTCTCCAGCGTGTCGCGCGCCAGGTTATGCACCTGCACGCCGCGGCTCGAGGCGCGGCCGGTCTGGCCGGCGCCGTTGAACACGTACTGGCCAAACAGCACGCCGTCGACGTGGCTGCTGAGCATCTTGGCGAACTTTTGCGGGGTCTTCGACCCGCCGTAGAGGCGGATTTGCAAGAGGCGCAGGACGGGCGTCAATTCCGGGGGTATTGGCGCCCGCGAACAGAACGCGATCAGCCGCTCCACCTTGCGCCGGGTCAGCTCGTGCTTGGCCACCTTGGTGACCACGCCGTCCTCGTCGACTTCTTCGGCGCGCTTGACCAGCATCTCGCGCCCCTCGGCAGGGAGGCGCGCCTGCAGCCAGCCGACCATGCGCTTGACCTGGTCGACCGTGGTCACCTCACCGTTGGTCAACTTGACCAATTCTGACCGTGACCGCGACTTGTCTTCTTCCGCCAGTTTCGCAGCATGCGAAACCATGGCCACGTCGATCGCCACCCCGCGCTCGTTGATCGCCTCCATCGCCCAGTACTCGCGCCACTCCGCGCGCGGCAGCTGGCGGGTGTTGAGAAACACCGCGCGCATGGCGGCGATGTCCTGACCGGCATAGCGCAGAAACTCTTGCCACTCTGCCGGGTGGCTTTGTGGTGTACCCGTGCTGGTACTCATGGAGAAAAGTCGGATCAATTCCCGACCTTTTTCTCCTTTACGCTCGCCGTTCACGAAACGTGCTGCCGCGGACAAATCCGGGGGGAGGCCGGCCGCGGCCGCCTGCGCCATCACGTCGATGACGTGCCAAGGCTCCATCACCGGGAAATCGTCGGTTCCGTAATTCCAGATTGCCTTGTCGAAGGCGGCGTTCCAGGCCGCCCAGGTGGCCGTGCCAGCCGCGACCCGCGCGTGGTGCGCGCGCACCTCGGCAGGTATGTCCTCCCAGCTCAGCGGGTCGCCCGCGGCAGACACGACTGCGACAGGGCGATCGCCAATGGCGTAGGCGAGTACAACCGCGTGGCCTTCCGTGGCGTAACGGTAGGCCCCGGCGGCCTTGAGGTCGACGAGGGAGCGCGTTTCAAAGTCGATAAAGCCAATGTCGTCCAGCGCGAAGGTGGCGCCGGGCATACGATCGGGGGCGAGCATGCGTTGGCTGCTCCTGCTTAGAGGGTTAATTCGCTCGGTACTTCTCGGTACTTCTCGGTACTTCTCGGAAAGCCTAGACCCCCTCTCGATTTCGGAGGGGGTCTAGACTTTTTGGCTTAGCGGACCGGTGGACGGCGGCGTTGGCCGACGCGGGCCTGTACCGTACTGACCGGCTCAGCCAGCGGCTGAGCGGCGCCCTGGACGGCCTCCAGGGACGGTTTGGCGGGCTTGGCAGGTTCGGCTTTCGTTTCCGGGGGCAAGGTCGGCTGTGCCGCGCCGGCCAGGTTGCCGTGCATGTCGGCCCAGCCCACCAGGTTAAAGACCGGCTTGTAGATGCGCTTATTGTACTTCGGGTGCAGGTAGTCCTCCTGGTCAAGCGTCACGACCGGGCAGACAAAGACTTTGTCCACCGCGACCTGATTGTAGATCTTGGCCAGCAGGGCATCGACGGCGCGAATGGTGCCGTCGGAGCCGTTCTTAAAGTGCAGCTCGAGGTCTTTGTCGGAGCCGTCGAGGCACTTGAGGTCAAACGAGCGAGTATCCTTACACTCAAAACCCTCGATCGGCTCGGGCTTGGGTGACTTGGCCTGGGTCACCGGCACCATGTCGTCAAGCGCCAGCTCGTTCTTCTTGCCGCGGTCGACCCAGCAGTTCCAGCCGTGCATGATCGAGCGGATATTGATCGCCCAACGCGAGCCCTTCTGTACCTCCTCGGCGTTCTGTCCGAACACCCAGCCGGCACCGGCCGCGTCGAGCCGCAGTAGGTCCTTGCCGCCAAAGCCTGAGATTTTAGTTGCCGCCCGCGACTGCGCGATGCCGGCCATCAGCTGGGCGGCGTAGTCGTCGGGCAGTGCGAGCGCATTACCGTTATTCGCCATTTGGATCTTCTCCTGTTCACCTGTTGGCTATTTCACCAGCCGGACGGCGGGTGAGTTTCCTGGCAACGCGGCCAGCGCTGCGCGGAACTGTTCGATCGCGACGTGCGGCTCGACCACGGGAGCGGGGTCAGCCGTGCTGGCGATCGTGGTCTCGGTGGTCGCCGGTGCGACGCGCAGGTGGTCGGGGATCTCAACCCCGCGCCGCTTGGCGACCGCGTCAACGACTTGGAAGGTTTGCAGCTTGTTCTGCCAGATCTCGGCATCGATGAAGCCGAGCGCGCGCAGCTCCTTATGGACGGTCTGCTCGTCGACCCACTGGCGCTGTTTGGCCTTGGCTTTCAGCCGCCAGCCCGGGATCACGCCGCCGGCCTCGAGGTAGGCGTGCATCTGTTTGTCGATGTCGGCCTTGAGCATCACCAGGCTGTCGACTAGCACCTTGGCGCGCGCAAGGTAGGCGCCATACGCAGAGGGAATGCCCGGCCGCGCGTTCATTTCGCGCGCCGGGGTCGGGCCGAGTGCGGAGAGGTCGAGTAGCGGTCCGGTCCAGAGCGGGCAGGCCACCTTGCAGGGCGCAAAGCGACAGTGCTCACCGCGCACCCGCGGCGGATCACGGCCGATTGCGAGCAACACGGCATTCTCGACGTCGTCGACAAAGTGGCGGATCTCTTTGCGTTCGATCGTCGTGTGAGTGAGCGGCTCGGCTCCGCGCGGTTGGATGATCGCGCCGATAACGCCGACGCCCCCGCTAAACCAGCTCGGATGCGTTGCCTTGGCGGCGGCGATATAGAACATCATTTGCGGGTTGACGATCGTCCCGCCATCGGCGGGATAGACCATCTGGACGCCAACGCCGGCACCAAATTTCCAGTCGACGAACAGCACGGCGGTGCCGCTGCACAGCACCAGGTCGATGGTACCGAAGGCGCCAGCAAGACGGGGGAACTTGACCCTTTCCTCGACACCCACGACGCGAAAGCCGCCACCGTAGGCCGCCTCCAACGCGGCAAGGTGCTCGAGCGCGGGTACGATCATGGCATCGACGTGATCGTAGTCGAGTTTGCGGTCGTGGAAGGTGTTGGTCACCCACGAGCGGGCAATGCCGGGCAGCTCGGCGGGCTTGGCGCCCTGATCGCGCACACGCATCAGTGCGTCCATCACCGCATGCATGGCGGTGCCTTCTTCGGCATAATCGGATGATACGTCTGTGGAGGGTGGCAGCGCGAGGATTGCCTGATAGCTTGCCGGGCAGTTCAGGAGTCGGCCGGCATTCGAGCCACCGACGATGCTTGAGTGCTTCGCCATCTTCACCTCTACACTTTTTCACCTAGACAAGGCGCCCAGCGTGGCAAAAAAGCCATCGAGTGTCAAGGAGAGTGCGATCGAGCAACAGTTGATCGCGGCCGTGCACGAACGTGGCGGGGTGTGTGAGAAAGTTATGTGTGTCGGCAAGCGCGGATTTTTCGACCGGCTTATTATTTTACCGGGCGGACGGATTATTTTTGCCGAGATTAAGCGCCCAAAGGGCGGGCGAATGTCGCCGCACCAAGGGGAGTACCGAGACATATTTGTCCGACTAGGCGTAGAGGCTTGCGTTGTGCGAAGTCGCGAGGATATTGTCGCGTTGCTGAGTCAAAAAGAAGGGCCGGAGCGTGTCACCGCTCACGGCCCAATCTGAACCCTTGTTGCAGAAGGAGCCAGACCTATGGCCACGGAATGTGCCGATCTTTACATCGAAAATCAATCCCCCGCTATCTACAAGCTGCGGTGTCCGGTGTGTACAGACTTTTATCTACTCCTGACCGGCTCGACGATCGACGATAATTTCGTTGCTGTGCACTTTCGTTGTTATAACTGCGACGCAAAGCCTACGTTGAGGTTTGTGGCCGGTAAAGACTGGGAATGCGTATCCTGGTCAGGTGACCTACGCACCCCAGCACAGCGACAAGACGATCACAGAGCAGAAGAAACATTTCGTCGCCGCGCAGGGAGGTAATGATGCTACAGCCCAAGCGCGTCGAGGCTTATCGCGACGTCTGGCGGCAGATCAAAGCCAACGGCTACGACGTCATTCCCCTGGTGTTCGGCAAGAATAGGCCGTTCAAGGACTGGCCAACAGTCCCGAATGATGAAGCGTCAATCGCGCGCTGGACCGGGCGCAGCGCCGCGGTGCGCATGTACGGCAGCGGCCTCCTCGTAATCGACATCGACGTGCGCATTGCGGCGATCGCCGACGCCATCGTGGCGATGCTGGAACGGGACTGGCCGGTGTTCATGGCCACCTGCCTGCGGCGTCACTCCGGGACGGCCAAATTGGCCCTGATCGGCCGTGCGGTGACCGAGCACCGTTACCTGAATACGCGCCGTTGCCTTAATCCAAAAGAGCCAGATGACCTGAAGGGGCATCGGGTCGAAATCTTCACCACTAATTCTAAACGCTATGTCGGCGTGCATGGAGCGCACAGTCCAGGGCGCGAATATGGCTACCAAGGGCGCTCAATCCTTGAGGTGCCCGCGGCCGATCTCCCTACGTTTCCGGTCGCCGACATCGGCGCCATGGTCGATGCCTGTGAGGCGATCATGCTGGAGTATGGCCTTATGCCAACCCAGCCGCCGCAGAGCGGCGAGCACAAGGGCGTGATTTACGACATCGACGATACTACCCGGTTCGATGTGTTCGGCGGCCCGGATCAGATCGACTATGACGAGCTGGTAGGTCTGTATGTGGCGCAAGGTGAGTTGCGGATCTCCGGCTCGTTCATTGACGGCGGCACCAATCGCACTCGGTGTCGGGTCGGCGATTGCTACTTGGCGCGCTGTGTCGGGGTGTTCGATAACGAAAGCGGATCATGGCACTGCCCCAAAGATGCTGATCCGGCAGGCATCATTGAAAAATTAGGGGAACGACTGACGGAGGCGGGGATCGAAATGAAACCAGCGCCGCCGAAATGGCGTGAGATCTACCCTAACGGCAGTCCGCGCGCCTCACTGCATAACGCCCGGCTCGGCATCGAGGCCGGTGGCTTTGTGGCGGTGCATGATGTCTTCCACAACAAGCTGTTCCTAGGACGCCCGGCAGGCGGGGTGCTGCCGCCGTTCTGCGGCGAGGTAACCGACCACCGCATTGCGATGCTGCGGGTCTGGGTCTCAAACACCTACGGGCGCGACTTCACTGAAAAGCATGTGCGCGATGCTGTCACCACAATGGCAGTGGAGAACCCGTTTAACCCAATCGTCGAGATGCTGGCCGACGCGGAAGCCAACTGGGACAGGGTTAAACGGCTTGATCGTATGGCGGTTGACTATTTCGGCTGCCCTGACACGCGGCTGAATACACAATGCGTACGTAAGACGATGATTGCGGCCGTTGCGCGTGCGCGCAACCCGGGCTGCAAGTTTGACACCATCCTGGTGTTGGAGAGCCCAGAAGGGTGGAACAAGTCGAGTGCGTGGGCGATCCTGGCCGGGGAGGGTAACTTTTCAGATGAGCGCATTATCGGGCACGCCAGCCGCGAGGTGGTCGAGCAGTTGGCCGGGATCTGGATCCACGAGAATGCCGACTTGGCGGGGATGAAGAAGGCCGAGGTCGAGACCGTCAAAGCATACGCCTCGCGCGCTGTCGATCGGGCACGGCCGGCCTACGGGCATTTCTTGGTTGAGCAGCCACGCCACTCGATTGAGATCGGCACGACAAATAGCGACAAGTATCTGCAATCACAGACCGGCAATCGTCGCTTTTGGCCGCTGCGCATGGAGCGGCGCATTGACCTGGCGGCGCTACGCGCGGTGCGGCTGCAGCTCTGGGGTGAGGCGGCCGCGGCGCAGACCGCCGGTGAGAGCTTGGTGCTTGATGAGGATCTATGGGGCGCCGCGGCGATCGAGCAAGAAGAGCGGCGGGTGGCACACCCTTGGGAAGCAGTGTTGGCAAGCATGTGCGTGATCCCGTCTACGATTGGCTACACGGCCGGGACGGGGCTGTTTGTCATTCATCGTGTCGGGCTCGAGGACAGGGTGTCTTCGGTTGATATTTTTACCAAGGTTTTGAACATCCCCGGAGGGCAAATGCATCGAGGTCATTCGATGGCCGTGGCCGAGATTATGCGCCTTTTGGGATGGGAAAATAAACTCGTGCGAATTGATGGTAACCCAGTAAAGGGTTACGCGCGCCCGGTCGGCAGCGAGGTTGGAAGTGGTATTTGAATGCCTTGTGTAACCGCTGTAACCGATTGTAACCGGTTACGGCGAAACTAACACTTTTCATTTTTGTGGAACAAGGGGAGAACGCACGTCAGTAAACCACAAGTCTTAACTCAAATAAGGGTTACAAGGGTTACATCGGTTACAGCCTAGAAACTAAAAGAGAATTTTGTAACTGATAGGAATAAATAGGAGTTACAAAGGGTTACAACGCCGACAACAACGGAGCACCAAAATGACGACGCTAAATCGATGTGTGGCTGCGCTCGCAGCCACCCTGTTCGCGACCCCTGCGGCCGCCCAAAAGGGCGACCGTTACCCTGACCCGGATCTCGACGGTCCGCGGGTGGTGCGCACCATCCCGATCACGCCGTCCTTCGATCAGCGTTGGTTCGGGCCGGCGGCATCCGACCGCTGGATCAGTAATCAGCCCCCGCCCAGTGATCGGTTCACCCCGAAGGAGCAAAATGCGCCCACGGGGCTCCCAGAGGCCACGGGGGTGGTTCCTGTGCCGGGCAATCGGCTGCGGCATGATCCGATCCGAACCCAGGTGGCTTTGCCGAAGGCCAAGAAGCTGGGTGAGGACGACCGCCCGGCCCAGGTGCTGTGCATCAAGAACCAGATGCGGACGGTGTGGTACGGCTCCTCGTGGAGGTGCCGCAAATGAATGAGGACATCTACCGGGCGGCCATGCAGCGCTGGGAGGCGCTGTCGCAAAAGGCCAATGAGGTGTTTGCCGGTCAATCGATGGAGGACGTCGGCGGCGCCTTAGCGTTATTAACCGCCATGCTGGTGGCCGGCATCATGCAGGACGAGGATCTTGACGACCACGACCCCAAGGCCGTGGCAATGGCGATTGTCGCGCAGCACGGAAACATGGTGATGAGCCTCATCCCGTCGTTTCTCGAGGCGGTTGAGGCGGGCGGTGGCTGGGATAAGTTTAGCAAAAAGGGGAGGCACTAATGGACTGGAACGGAAAAATTGAAATGTCGGGCATGACTGAGACCCGTCAACATCGCGTGGCAGCGGGTCTGGCGGCGGTGCAGGAGGTCGAGGCCGAACGCGACGCCTGCCAGGGAAAGTTTGATAGTCTGCAAACTGAGTACCGCGGGCTGAAAGCCGAGCACGACGCCCTCTCGCTCGCCTACGAGCGGGCGCAGAATGACATCACCACCTGGCGGCAGGACCGCGATGAGGCGGTGAGCAAACTGGCGGCGTTTGAGGCGGTATTCAACGCGGTCTTGAGTGTGATGCAAAAGCATCGCGCCGGCATCCAGGAGGATACCGGCGCGACACCAAAGGCCAAGCCTACCAGCGGGTAATTTCGAGGTCGTAAATATCCCTTCCGGTACGCGGGTTAACCTTTTTGATCAGGCGCATGTCCATCGGCACGTCCAAGGCGACGTTGCCGGTGGCCTCGATGGCCGTGTCGACAAACTCGCGCAGCTCGTAGAGGTCGCGGACCTGGCGACCCTCGATCAGCTGATTGCCCGGGAATAGGCTTTCGAGTTGGGTCATTGTGGCGTTCCTTAGATCTTGTTGATGCGGATGACGTCGCCGGGTGTGACGCTCCAGCTGTTTCGCAGGAGCTTTATGAGGGCGGTGGTGCCGACGTGGTCGACCTCAAATTCGTCCTTCACGGGGGCGTCGTACGTGGCCAGGAGTTCCTTGTGGGCGTTGAAAAGCTGGATGCGGACTGCGGTCATGGTCGTGTGCTCCGTTGAGTGAGGGTTATTCGGCAACCAGCTTGGTTTTGATGCCGCGCGCCCAGAGGATGTTCTGGCGATCCTTGGCGACTACGTAGAGGTGGCCGGTCTCTTCGGTCTTGCCGGTCTCGGTGTTGATCAGGCTGTAGGTCTCGAAGTGGCCTTTGGTGATGCGCGCGTCCATCTGCTTGCTCCGTTGTTGATGACGTAATCCTATCAAACTATGCCAACCTGTCAATAGCCAATTTGACATATTTTCAGAAAAGTTTATCTTGAGCCGCAGCAATAGGATGAGGCTCACTATGGATACGAGTTGGCGCACTAACCGGACAATGTCGCCGCGCGATTATGATCGGACGATCACTGCCTTGGGCCTGAACCAGTCCTCCGCAGCACGCTTTCTTGGCGTCTCGCAGCGCACCAGCGCGCGCTACATCAGCGGCGAGGCTAACGTCCCACCCGCGACCGTCATGTTGCTGCGGCTGATGGCACAGCTCGGCCTCTCGCATGGGGTGCGAACGCGTAAGGCGAAGCGTCGACCCGTGGTAGCCGACCACCTAACTCCCCCTACGGCTTGACTATTTCGCACTGACTGACGCATGGTCCTGCGCCGGGTCGCGGGACGCTTACGCTCATGTCACATTTGCGGGTGGTCCCGATCACGGACCATGAGACGGCACGCGCACGCGCCAACCTCTTGTCCGACCTGGCGTTGCTGGCCATCAAAATCGCTGACGAACTGCACGCCATCGATCAGCGCCTGCGTGCGCTGCGCGCTGATATTGAGCGGTTGCAACAGGGAGGGGCTACGCCGAGCTAAGTGCCTGTAAAAGCTAGGACAATAGTAGACGTGCGGTCTTTGGCACGCGTGCATACTGAGAGCGCGATACGGCGCATTGAGGGTCTCGCCGAGAATGCGCTGGACGAAGGCGTGAAGCTGGCGGCGAATAAGACGTTGCTTGATCGTGGCTGGGGCGTGCCGACGCAAAAACATAAACATAGCGGCGATGAGGAAGAAGGTCCGATTAACGTTAATCTCGTTTATCGCGTGAGGACTAAGAAATAATGCCCGACGTCGACCTGCCGCATAATGGTTGGGAGGAGCGCGAGTATCAGCAGCCGCTCTGGGACTATTTAGCGGACGGCGGCAAGCGTGCGTATGCGGTGTGGCACCGGCGTGCCGGCAAAGACGACATCGCGTTGCACTACTGCGCGATGGAGATGCACAAGCGGGTCGGAAACGTCTGGTACTGTTTGCCCGAATACAATCAGGGCCGTAAGGCGATTTGGACCGCGGTTAATCCGCACACCGGCATGCGTCGTATCGATGAAGCCTTTCCGGATATTTTAAGAGAAAATACCAACGACAACGAAATGTTTATCCGCTTTAAAAACGGATCGACATTTCAGGTCGTAGGCAGCGACCAACATTCGCGCACGGTTGGCGCATCGCCGATGATTATCGTGTTCTCGGAGTGGTCGCTCGCTAATCCTAGTGCGTGGGCCTATTACCGGCCTATTCTCGAGGAGAATAACGGCGTCGCGGTTTTTATTACGACGCCAAGGGGACGCAATCACGCGCACGCGATGGCGCTCTACGCCGAGCAGTCACCTGACTGGTTCTATCAACTGCTCACCGTCGAGGACACCGGCGCGCTCACAGTCGAGCAGCTTGCTGAAACCAAGAAGGAATACGCCGCGGTGTTCGGCGTCGACATGGGCAATGCGCTCTACCGTCAGGAACTGTACTGCGACTTCAACGCGGCTGTGCTCGGCGCCTTCTATGCCCACGAGATGGCGCAAGTGCGCGCTGAGGGGCGTATTGCCGAGATCTCGCCCCCGCCCGGCACGCCAGTCAACAGGGCTTGGGATTTGGGTATCGGTGATGACACCTCGGTGTGGAAATGGAGCATTGTCGGAAGTCAGGTGTTCATCTACTCGCATCTGGCAACCAGCGGCGTTGGCCTTGAGTGGTGGCGCGATGCACTAGCGAAAGAGGACGCAGAGCATGGCTGGAAAGCCGGTGACGACTGGGTGCCGCACGACGCCAAGGCGCGCGAAATGGGCACCGGACGTTCCCGTGTTGAGACGATGCGCTCACTCGGCCTCCGGCCTATGCTGGTACCGGGTCACTCAGTTGATGATGGGATCAACGCAGCGCGGCGAACCCTGCCCCTTTGTGTGTTCCACCCGCGGTGCGAAGAAGGTGGCGTTAGTGCCTTAGAGCAGTACCGGCGCGAGTGGGACGACGACAAGAAGGCGTTCCGCGCCAGTGCCGTACACGATTGGACGAGCCATCCTGCGGATGCGTTTCGCTATTTGTCGCTGTCCTGGCGCGCGGCGCCGGCGCGCGAAGTGAAGGCGCCGCAGCGCACTGGCTTTGTCATTCCGCCACCGCGTGACGATCGGAAAGGGATGCGGCTATGAGCAGCTCGGGCGGCACCTACGTCGCTAAGCGTTTTCTGGCCGGCATGAATGACGACTACGTCAACGCCGATCATATCGTTCGCCTCTATTGGTCGACCGGCAAGCTGATGGCCGACATGGGCGTCGGGCCGCCTATTCATCTTAAGACCAGGGCGCCGGTAACTAGTCCAGGATTGACCGAGAACCCGATGCTGCACGTCGAGATGGTGAGCCTGTAAATGGCCGAGGAACCGTCAGACCGCGTTGACGACGACATTCGTCACGACGATCTCGAGTACAACCCTTCGCTCGAGCCCAAGAGCGCGAAGGCTTGGATCAACTTGCTCGAGGAGAGTGAGAAGGCATTCGAGGACTGGAACGATCGCTGCGATAACATCGATAAGCGCTACGCTAATCTCGAGCGGTTAGCGCAGATGAACCGCGATCGCGAGTTTCAGATGTTCTGGGCCAACACGGAAGTCTTAAAGCCAAGCATCTACGCCAAGCCGCCAGTCCCGGTTGTGGTACCAAAATTCAAGGATAGGAGACCGGTCTATCAGGCCGCCTCCGAATTGCTCGAGCGCTGCTGTGTGGTGTCGTTCGACCTGGCGCATATCGACGAGTTAATGAAGCTGGTGCGCGACGATGTCATCTTGCATTCGCGCGGCGTTGCCTGGTGTCGCTATGAGAGCGCCGGCAAGGACTACGACTACGAGAAAGTGTGCATTGATCATAAAAATCGACGCGACTTCCTGCACGGCTTGGCGCGCAACTGGCGTGAGGTGCCCTGGGTCGCGGCGGCGAGCTACTTAACGCGCGAGGAGGCGCGCGATCGCTTCAAGAAGTATTCCGGTTACGCCTACCAAGACGCCGAGTACAAGGTCGACCGCGACGCCGAGGAGATCGGCGGCACTGACAATCGTGAGCGCGCCAAGTTCTGGGAGATCTGGCACAAAGAGATGCGCCGCGTTGTGTGGGTCGCCAAGGGTTGCGAAGACATTCTCGATGAGGACGAGCCGCATCTCAAGCTGCAAGATTTCTTCCCGTGCCCCAAACCCGCGTACAGCACGGTGCAGCCCGGCTCGCTTATTCCCGTCCCCGAAGTGCTGCAGTATCGCGACCAGCTCGACGAGGTGAACGACCTTACCGCACGCATTCACGCACTGTCGCAGGCGCTGCAGGCGAAGGGGTTCTATCCGGCGGGTGGCGGCGAGCTGGCCGAGGCGATCGAGACTGCGCTGAAGATGAACACGCCCGGCACCATCATGGTGCCGATCAGTAACTGGGCGGCGTTTGGTGGCTCGAAGGAGACCATCATCTGGATGCCGATCGACATGATCGCCGCGACTGTCACGCAGCTGGTGACGATCCGCAAGCAAGTGATTGACGACATCTACCAGGTGACGGGCCTGGCCGACATCATGCGCGGCTCGACTGACGCGCGCGAGACGCTCGGCGCGCAGGAGCTCAAGACGCAGTTTGGCTCAACGCGCATTCGCGACAAGCAGCAGGAGCTGGTGCGCATTGCCAAGGACTTGGTGACGATCAGCGGCGAGATCATGACCGAGGAGTTTAGCCAGGTCACGCTCATTGAGATGTCACAGACGCAGCTGCCGACGCAGGCGATGCAGCAGCAACAGATCCAAGAGCTGCATCAGCAGATCCAGCAACAGCAAATGCAATGGGAGCAGGCGCAGGCTGACCCGCGCTTTGCCCAGAAGCAGCAGACCGACCCGCAGGCGGTGCAGCAGGCGCAGCAACAGGTCGAGCAGGCGATCGAGACCGGGCAGCAGACGCTCAAGCGCATCAATGAAAAGCCGACGCTCGAGCAAGTGATGCGCTTCCTCAAGGACAAGAAGTCGAAGGCGTTCACGCTCGACATCGAGACCGATAGCACGGTGATGATCGACGAGAACGGCGAAAAAGAGAGGAGAGCCGAGTTCCTCGGGGCGCTGACCCCGATGCTGCAGCAGATCGACACCATGATGAGCAACATGCCGCAGTCGGCGGAGTTTTGTGGCGCGCTGATCAAGTTTGCGACCGCACCGTTCCGCGCCGGGCGCGAGCTCGACGGCTCGGTCGACAATCTGCTCGAGCAAATGAAGGTGAAGGCGGACCAGCCCAAGGGCAAGGACGCGATCACGCTGCAGAACGAGACCGCGCTGCAGATCGAGCAAATGAAGGTCGACGCCATTAAGGCGCGCGACAAGACCGAGGCCGAGCTCAAGCAGCAGGAAATGAGCATGCGCGATCGCCACGAGAAGATGAAGGTGGCGAGTAGCGAGAAGATCAAGATGGCCGAGATCAACAGTCGCCGCGGCGATGATGGCGGCAAGGCGCAGCAAACTCAGCTCAAGTTGGTGCACGACCGCGAAAAGCACGACATGGACATGGCTAAGCTGCAGGCCGATCAGCAGCGCGATGCACAAAAAGCTGCCTTGGATAGCCGGCGCGACGCCGAGAAGGCCAACATGCAGCAGGCCGCCCTGCGCGCCAAGCAGCAGGCCGACGCGCAACGCGCACAGGACCAGCGCTCGGCTCAGCAGTTTAAATTGATGCAGCCACCAGCGAGGCCGCCGCGATGATACGCGACGCCATTGCCGAGCTTCTGGCGCAACGGCAGCAGTTTCAGCAGCCACAGCGCCCGGTCGTGCCTAAGCCGTTCTTGCCGCAAGTGCCGCCGGCGCGCTCACTGCCGCCGACCATGATTGGCACGCCGCAGCGGATACAGCAGGCCGCGATCGCCGACCTGCTCGGCCAGGCGCAGCGCATGGTCGACCCGCCCGATCGGCTCGACCCGGACGGCTCCGATGCGATCGGCAAGGCGCTCAAGAAGCTCTTCGCTGATACCGGTACGCAGGGGAGTGGCGCGCCATGACCCCCGAGCAAAAGCAGTACGCGACTGGCGCGATCGTGATTATCGGCTCGATCGCGATCCTCGCGATCATGTGGTTTGCCTTTGGAGCGAACCGATGAGCATCCGCACCACGGTGTACGTCTTGCTCGCCGTCGCCGTTGGCGCGGCGATCGTCGCGCTGATGATGCAGCCGCAGGGGGCGCATTAACATGGCCCTTGGTGATTTTGCCCGGCTTGACGATTACGATCCGAACGCGACGTTCCCGCCTGTGCTCAGTGCGGAGGAGGCCGCGGCGCTGCGCCTGGCGCGCGGTGTGCGCCGTCCGTCTGAGTTTAGTGACGAAAGTATCGACAAAATAGCCGAAGGTATACCGCGCGGCGCGCTCAATATCGCGCAGGCGCTGGCGCAGCCGATCGAGAAGCTGACCAATTTCTCACGCTCGCGCGTCGGCGCCTATGGCGGCCCGATGACCGAGCTCGAGGCGACGTTGCAGAACCAAATTGGCAAAGACGTGACCGACTACGCGCGCTCACAATTGCCGGTGCGCTCGCCGCTCGGCAGTCTGGCGCAGACCGACATGCGCGGTGGCACGCTGTTCGCTGGTGGCGGACGACGCACACCGCGACCGACCTACACCATTGAGGCCGCGCCGCCAGCGGTAAACCCGCGCGCCACGATCGGCGGCAATCAACCTCCGCCCGAGGCAGCATTCCCACAATACGCCGAGCAGTACCCGCCAGTCGGTCCGCCGGCGCCGGCTTACGATAAGATCAAAAAGAAGGACTACCTCGAAAAGATGCCGACGCCTGAAGCCGAGGCGTTTATCAAGGCGCGCAAGAAGATCGAGGCGGACATGGCCAAGAACGGCTATGTGCCAATGTTCGATCCGGCGCAGCGTTTCCATGTTGATCCGAGCAACTACCCGCCCAACGTCGACACGCAAGACATCGTCCCGGCCAAGCAAGAGACGATCGATAAGCACATGGAGAACATCGGCAGTGAGGAGAGCCGCGAGCGGCTGCGCGCCGCCTACCAGCGCGGCACCGAGCTGCCTAACACGGACCGTTGGTACGCGATGGGGCAGCTCGAGAAAGCGTTCATCGACGAGCTCGGACCTGAAGAGGGGCGCAAGGCATTCCAGAACCGCATCGGCACCGCGATGGCAGCGACCACCGGCGGCGCGGATCCCAAGTCGAATTGGCTAATGGCGGCCTACGGCAATTATCTGCGCGCCAATAACCTGCCGCTGCCCGAGGCGTCGCATCAGTATCCGGTACCGATCGGTGGGCGCTATGCGGCCGGCAACATGGAGATGTTTGACAAGGTGTTTAACCAGGGCGGCTTTGCTGGTCTCGGTGCCGGCAATCCGAAGCGGCATAATTTCAGCCAGAACTTCACCGGCAACCAGGCCGTCCCGACCATGGACGAGCAGATGACCTCAGGGATGACGCCGGGCATCAACATGCCGCCAAAGGGACAGTATGGCCTCTATCAAGCTGTCCTGGCTGACGAGGCGGCGCGCTTGGGTGTTACGCCGCAGGAGTATCAGGCGATCGCCTGGTCAGGCTTTAAGAACCAGAAGGATCCCAAGTACACCCGCGGCAAACCGTTTATCGAGACCGTGAATGAGAGCATCGAGCGCACCTCGCGCCTCACTGGCATGGCTCCGGAAGAGGTGCTTAAGCGCGGTGTGATCCGCGGCGAGATCCCGCTCTATGCGCTGATGGGCATGGTAGGGACGGGGGTTGGCGCCAAGTCTTTTGGCTCGATCGCCGATCAATCGGACTACAAGTGATGACGCATCTCACACCAGGCGACCGCGTCGTACTCTTCAATGATCGGGCCGGCCTCTTCACGCGTACGGCTCAAACCACGCAATTGCCGCATGATCATGCGCCATTGCGCGGATCCTTCCAGAACCGCGTCCTTGCGCTCGAGCAGCGTGGTAATGGTCTGCTCCAGGTTGTCCATGTCGCTAGATTAACCCACTAGAGAGGAGGCCACAATGGCCCAATCTGCGCTGACCGTGACCCCGCCCAACCCGACGCCGCCCACCAACATGAGCTGCACCGGAGCGACGCCGCCCAACCCGCCGAACTACACCAAGAACACCTACATTGACTGGGCACCGGACACTGACTTCGACACCAACCCGCCGCCTTACTTCGACGACGGCGCGGCCGGGTCACTGGTGGCGTTCGCCACCAACACCGCGGCGCTGGCGTCAGGTTCCGGCGCCACCGCCGGCGGCACCGAAGGCAGCTACCCGGGCGCTGGCGGTGTGTCGCCACCGAACGCGCACTTCATGGGTGCGGTGCCGGCGAGCACCAGCGTCGCGCACGAGGCGGCTGGGACCGAGACGGTGGTCACTGGCACTGTGGCGAACCCCTCGCCGAATGGTCAGCTGCAGACGGTAAGCGTGTTCGGCGCCTATACCTCGACGCCGAACGCCAGCCATGCGTCTTACCTCTCCGCCGGTACCGCGCCGGTGATTACCGGCCTGTCGGCGGGCGGCACCGCGGGCGTCGGCACCACGTCACTGACCGTGACCGGTACCGGCTTTACCCGCGCCAGCACGGTCTTTGTCGACGGCGTTAAGCAAAACTCCAACTATGTCTCCGCGACGTCGCTCACGGTGGCTGGCGCCCCGAAAAAGCTCACCGCCGGCAACAGTGTCGTGACGGTCAGCAATGGCGGCGGCGTGCCGAGCAATTCGTTCAACTGGGCGTTCACGTAAATAAACGCTGTAACGTTAAGGAGGCGACCATGAGCAAGGAACCGCGGACGCACGACGACGGCCGCAACGACAAGCAGCGGCAGCAACAGGCGCGCGAGCTGGAGATAGAGCACGAGCGCTCGCGTCAGCGCGATCAGCGCCAGCACCGCGATGACGATCCCAACCGCCTGGCTGGGCGCCCGGACGATGCCAAGCTGCGTGACAACGCAACACCGCGCCAGCGCATGGCCTACGAGAAGGACGAGCCCGGGTTTGTCGAGCGCATGGCACAGGAGCGGCAGCGCCCCGACTTCATCGAGCGGACGCTGCCGGAGGATCCGAGCGACCACTACGGTCAGCTGACGCGCGACAACGTCAACCCGGACATCCCGAGCTCGAAGACGCGCGAGGGCCAGATTGCCGACCCCAATACGCTGAAGATGGACCAAAGCCAGCAGGGCGAGCAGCCGCCGGAGCGTGAGGATCAGCCCGAGCAATGGCCGCAGGCGCAGAAGGTGCCGGCCTCGGGCGAATACCAAAAGGCCGATGACCTGCAGCAACAGCACGAAGTCGACCCGAACGCACCGATCCCACCGCTACCGCGCCAGGCCAGCATTAACGAGCCTCCAGGCTCAAACGTGCTGCCGGGCGAGGGCGGGCCGAACCAGCCTCCGGAAGGGTGGCAGCCCCCGACCCAGCCCGGAGGTGGTACGGATGAGAGACTGACACTGACCGACATCGATCCCGACCGCATTCCGGTGCAGCCGGAAGAAATCACTGAAAAGTCAATCACCGTCACCGGCACCGGCTTCTCCAACGAGTGCGTCGTGCTGTTCGATGATGAGGAGGTGCCGACCACGTTCGTGTCTCCGACCCAGCTCAAAGCCAATGTGCCGATTGCACCCGCGGAAGGCACCTATGACGTCGAGGTGGCACGCGGTGAGGAGTTGAGCGACGTGCTCACCTTCGAGATCGTCGCGGCCGAGGAAGGCTCAGGGGCGACCCAGTCGACCAAGCGCGAGAAGCAAAAGCCCAAGCCGAAGAAAAGCGAGCCACCGAGCAAGCGTGCGAAGAAAGGCAAAGGGAAGCGATGAGCGAAGAACTAAGCTTAGGCGCGCGCCGCGTGCGCGCGTCCTTTAATCCGAGCAACAATTCGGCGGTGGACATGCTCAAGGGCACCGCCGCCAAGTTCATCGACCAGTGCGAGGCGCTCAAGAACGGCGATGGTGAGGTGCATCGCTGTCTTGCCCTGGCGCAAACCCACGCTGAAGACGCCGCGATGTGGGCCGTGAAGGCGGCAACGGCCGGAAAATAGGAGAAACGAGGGCCCGCAAGGGCGAACGGTGCCTCAGTGCAGGACAGCGCTACAGGCATCGGCGTGACTTCAGCCGCAAGGCTGGGCCGCAAGCCGGCCAGTCCGACAACGTAAGCTGTCCCTCTTGGACGGTCACCCTCGCTAGGGGAGCCGGTGGGTTCGAGTCCCACTGCTCCCCGCTCATTTACGGAGAACGGCGCTATGGCGGGGATACCAGTTGTCATCAAGCCGTCGGGCGGGCTCCCCGTCACGATTTCGGCCTATGGCGTGCCGATGGAGATCGCCACCAACGGCTTCGGCCTGGCAGTGACGCAGGTGACCAATGGCCTGCCGGTGTCTGGTCTTACCTTCGGTCCGACCCTGCAGCTGACCGGCAACAGCGTAGCAGAGAACTTAGCGGCGAACACGACGGTGGGCACTTTGTCGGTAACGCCCGGCACCACCGGCACGCCAACCTATACGCTGACCGACAGCGCCGGCGGCAAGTTCAATATCTCCGGTAATACGTTGCGCACCAGTGTAGGGCTCAACTACGAGGCGGCGACGTTCCACAACGTCACGGTCAGTGTCTCGGGCCTAACGCCGGCGGTGAGCCCGGTGACGTTCACCATTCTGGTCATCAACGTCGACGATACTGCGCCGATCATCACCTCGTCCAACACCGTGAGCAACGTCGAGAACATGGTGCTGACGCACGTGCTCACCGCCAACGAGCCGGCGACGTTTGTGATTGTTGGCGGCGTTGACATGGCTCGCTTTGAGATCTCCGGCAGCACATTGCGCTGGGCCGGCAACGGCACCAAAGACTTCGAGGCTCCTGACGACAGTGACGCGAACAACACCTACCAGGTGCAGGTGTCCGCTACCGATCTTGCCGCCAACATGAGCACGCCGCAGACCATTACGGTCACCGTGCTGAACGATACTTCGGAAGTGTTAACCGCGCCGGTCAACACTCTTGCGCCGGCAGTCACCGGCACGCTGATCCAGGGTCAAATTCTCTCCTGCAGCACCGGCACTTGGACCGGCACTGCGCCGATCACCTATGCGCGGCAGTGGTACCAGGCACTCGATGATGGCTCGGGCGGTATCCTGACCGACGGCAGCGGCAAGCCGCTGGGCGACCCGATCGTCGGCGCAACGTCGGCCACCTACACGCTCGTCGCCGGTGATGTCGGCGACTTCATCTTTTGCATCGTGACGGCGACCAACGCGGCCGGCAGTGGAACGGCGCACTCGAATGTCACGGCAACGCCGATCGCGCCGCCGGCCGTGACCTATCTCGGTCCCGGCGATGTTGTCCCGGGCGCAGCCTGGTGGGTTGGGTTACGGGCCTACAGTGCGGCCTATGCGGCGTCGGGTGGCCCGGCCATCGACATCGTTGACGGTACTGGCGCCAGTACTCAAGTCATCAATGTGCTGGCCAACGGTCTGTTGGACGAGGCCGCAGTGGCGACATGGAGCACAACGCACGGCACGCCTTACGTTAAGAAGTTATATGACCAGACCGGCAATGGGCGTCACTTCAACAATGCTGATGAAGGTGAATTGCAGGTTAATAGTATCGGTACGGGCGGGACGCTTCCCAGTATTAAGGCCACAAATAACCACGGCATCGTTTTCACAATGGCGGGTGGCTCGACATCTGCTCCTCCGTTTACGTTTGTCCATGTGTGTTTGATCCCAGCGAACGAACTGACGTTCAATTTCGGCAATCTTGTTCAGATACCGGGGAGTGGTGGCGTCTTCTTCATGCCCCCTGATCAAGGTACGTATATTTTCCCGCGTCCGCCGCATGCCATCAACACAATAGAGCGGTTTATTGCCATCAACGACGGGACGAATACGAACGGATCATCGCTCCGCATAAATGGCACGCTTGCGAACGGTACGCTGAACAATTCGGCTCTCTCGGGTAATTATCTCATCACCGCCAATGATGTCGATGCAGTGTTTGTCGAAGGCGGACACTGGCTGATTAAGTTCAGCGGGGCGCAAGATGCCAACATGGACGCTCACCTGGTCGACTACTTAGCGAGTGGATAAATGGGCTATTTTGTCGACCATCTGGTTGCCGCGACCGGCGCGCCGACCGCGCGCGATGTCACTGACGTTTTGGCGGATGCCGTCAACGTCAAGGACTATGGCGCGAAGGGCAACGGCATCGACAACGATGGCGCGGCTATTCAGACCGCACTCGATGTGGCCTACGGGCCGGCGAGCGCGCCGAACAGCAACGTCGGGCTAAATCGATTGGTGGTGCTTCCGAACGGAGAGTATCGGATCGACCAACAGCTGTTCTTGAACCACGTCGCCGGTGCGCGCCTGCGCGGCATGGGGCAGAAGCAGACGCGATTGCGTTATGTCGGTCCGAACTCTGGCCTTCCCGGCGGTGGCGAGGCGGGGCCGCTGACCTCGCTGTTGACGCTCAGGACCGTGACCTATTCGGAGGTCGCCGGCATCACGTTCGATTGCACCGGCAGCAACGCGGCCGTCGGCGTGCAGCTGATGAACGCCCCCGGCATCAACAATGACGGAACCGGCATTGCCTGGCGCGACTGCGGCTTCATTGGCGCGCACACCGGCGCCAACACCGGCGACGGGTTCCTCGCCACCGGCAACGGCACGGGCGCGACGGGATCAGAGCAGCTGTTTGAGGGGTGCCTGTTCGACGGTAATGACCGCGGCGTTATCGTTAGCGGCTACAACGTCTTGAACTACACTTTCCTGCGCTGCGCGTTCAAAAACGGCATCCAGGGCATCGGCGTGCCATCCGGCGCGATCAATCTCGTGCTCGGGTGCTGGTTCGAGAACAACTCTCAGATCGATGTTCACGTCAAGCAAAACGAGTGCCCGACGATCATCGGAGGCTACAGCACCAGTCCGAACGTCTGCCTGATCGGCCCCGGTGCGATCATGTCGTTCTACCACAACCCCAGCTCTGTCGGCGGCATCTGGAATGGGTTAGTTGGTCTCGACCAAGACCGCGCGATCATCGCCATCGATGGCTGCCTCTGCGGCGCAAATAGCAAGCTCATCGGCGGCCCGGTTGACCACATCGCCTACGTGCGCGGGACTAGCTTCTTGAATGCCGCGCCGATTGATTGTGGCTTTACCACCGCCGTTACGATCAGCAACGCCAGCCCTGCCGTCATCGGGTGGCCGTCCCACGGTAGAGTGTTCAAGACTGGCGTGGCGTTTAAGACCACCGGCGCACTTCCGACTGGGCTGCTCCCCGGTGTGATCTATTACATCAGGTCCATCCTCAACACGAACAGCTTTACGGTGTCTGCCACGCCCAATGGAGCGGCAATCAACACGTCATCGGACGGGAGCGGGACACACAGCGTGTCATCAAACGTCAGGGAGCTCATCTAATGCCAGCGTTTGCTGCCTACGCCTTCCCCGCGACTGGCGCGTCCACCGCGCGCACGCTCCCCGATCGGCTCGCCGATATCATCAACGTGAAAGACTTCGGCGCGAAGGGCGACGACAGTTTTGATGATACGCCGAAGGTACAGGATGCCCTCAATGCCGCGTTCGGAGTAGCCAGCAGCCCGCACGGGTCGGCTGGAGCCCTGACCAATCGACAAGTGTTCTTCCCGAATGGGGTCTACCGGATCAACGGCACGCTCAACCTCACCCGCGTGGTGGGCGGGCGCATCTACGGCGCAGGCCCCGCCGCGACCATCATAAAGCAGATGGATGGCAACACGGCGCTGGACATCAACGGCGCGTCGTATCTCACGGTGGAGAACCTGCGGTTTCTCGGTGGTGGCTCCAACAGCCCGATGATTGATCTGGACTGGGACAATGTCGCGGGCGGCGACGGGCTACACGACAACACCTTCCGCAACATCCTGTTTGAGAACTTCGCGGCGGGGATCCTTATCGCGGGCTCTGGCTATCAGGGACACAACAATCTCTTCGAGATGTGTTTCCTCAACGGCGCGCCGCACACCTACGCCATCAAGGCGCACGGGGCGCAGGCGATTAACAACACGACCCTCGGCGGCGGCGCTACCGGATGCACCACGGCGGCCTACTGGAGCGCCGGTGGCTCGCTGCACGTCATTCAGCCGTCCCTTGCCGGCAATGTGTTCGACGTCAAAGTGGACAGTGGTCGTCCAGTTGCGGTGATCGGTGGACGTACGGAGCCGGATAACGATCCCAGCTACGCATTTCTGCAGTGTACCAACGGCATTGTGACGGTGCGCTCACTGCTTCAGACCGGCAGCACCACCCCGCCCAGGGTCTTGGCCAACATTACCGGCGGTCAAGTGTCGATCGAGGGCGTCGAGAGCAACCACGTCATTACTGGCACCGGGGGCACGCTCTACCTCCGTTGTAAGTCCCTCACCAACGCCAGCCTCTTAACCGGCTACAGCGGCACGGTGGCGCAGAACATATGACACTGATCGAGATTGCACCGAACCGCTGGGTCGTGGAAAAGCGACGAATTGGTGTCGCGCGCAGCGATCTGTCGCTTCCGTACGTGATTTCGGACGAAATGCCAGCTACAGAGCAGGTCGACGGCCGGTTCTACACCTCCAAGGCGGCCTTTCGCGCGGTCGGGCGCGCCCACGGGCTCACCGAGGTGGGAACCGAGAAGGTCAAGCCGAAGCAGCGCGCCAGTCTTGGCGCCAAGCAAGCGCGCCGCGAGGCGCTCAAGATCGCACGGGAGAAGGTTAGGGCAGGATATCGCGCACGGTCAGGCTGACCGTACCCACAGCGGAATAGGGGTCCGTTGTTTGGGAGTTGCTGTTTATGTCTGACGTCACCGTTGCGCCCGCCGCTACCCCTGCGGCGTCGACGCCTGCGGCTGCGCCAACGCCTGTCGCACCGCAAAACGAAGTTCAAATCAACCAGAACCCAACCGGAACGCCGAACCCGGTTCCGCCGCAGGCGCCGCCCGCGGAGGAGAAATCGCGGCCGGAGACCCGTCGCGAGGGCATCCAGCGCGCCATCAACAAGCACCGCACCGAGCACCCGGTGGCGCCTCCGCGCGAGGCCAAGAAGGGCGACAATGCCCCGCCCGAGGACACGCCCGACGACAAGTTTGACCTCAAGAAGCGACCCGGCGACCAGGCGGCGAAGATCGATCAGCCGCGCGAGAAGGGTCGCTTTGCGCCGAAAACGACGCCTGATGCGGGAGCGCCAGGCGTCGTCGCGGGGCAGCCGGCGGCCCGACCCGGCACGCAGGCTGCTCCGCAACCCTATGTACCGCCGGCGGGCAGTCCCCCGCACCACCACCCGCTGCCGCGTATGTCTCCCCGCGCGGCCGCGGCCTGGGACAAGGTGCCCGAGGAGGTGCGCGCCGACGCGCATCGCATGTACCGCGAGATCGAGCAGGCGTTCCGCAAGTACAAGGGCGCCCACGATGTCATGCAGACGATCGCGCCCTATGAGAAAATGGCCAGGGAGCAAGGCACCACGCTGGCGCGGGTGCTCGAGAACCACGTCGGCATCGAAGACAAGCTGCGCTCGGACCCGATCGGCGGCCTCGAGGTCATCGTCCACAATCTCAATCTGCAGACCCCGGACGGGCAAAAGCTGACCTTCAAGGATCTGGCCTGGCACCACCTCAACCAGAGCCCGGAGCAGCAACAGCTGATCCAGCAGCGCAACGAGGCGCAGGCGACGCGCCTGCAGCTCGAGCAAATGCGGCGCGAGCAGCAGGCCCTTGTCAACGAAATGCGACGGGCGCAATATGCGCAGCACTTCCAGACGACCCGCGGCGCGGTTGACCAGTACGCTGGCACGCGACCCCGGTTCGATGAACTGGGACCCCTGATCCACCGCGAAATCCAATTGGGTTTCTCGCTGGACGAAGCCTACCGCCGCGCCGAACTATTGGCCGGCCCCCCGACGGCGGCTCAGACCCGCGCGCAGACACCGGCTCAGACCCGGACCCCCGACCGGAGCATTTCCGGTGCCCCCAGTGGCGGCCTTAACGGCGCCAATGGTGCGCGCACTGGCAAGCCGGTCTCCCGCAAAGACGCACTCGAACATGCCTTCCGGCATCACCGCAGTGTGTAGGTCTGTAACCCAAAACCCCACGGGGGGAGCCGATGCCCAATATTACCACCAATGCCGCCTATCAGCAGATCTTCTCCATGGCCGTCGAGGAACGGTCATCCTCCTACCAAGACCTCGTCTCCAACAACAATGCGTTGCTGGCCGTCATGCGCCGCAAAGGTCTCTGGAAAACCTATAGTGGTCCTCGTATCAGAGAAACACTACAGGTTGGTAAGCAAGTTGCGCAGTGGTACTCCGGCTACGATCAGCTTCTGAACCCAGCGATCGATTTATTCAATGACGCCTACTACGACCCGAAAATGGTCGTGGTACCAATAATCCTCTCGATGCAGGAGATCCTGAACAACGAGGGTGACAGCCAGCTGATGGATGTCATGGACAACTACATGGAGGCCGCCGAGCGCGCGCTCGAGGACACCATGGACGCTGGCCTGTTTTCCGACGGCACCGCCAATGGCGGCAAGCAGATCACCGGACTCGCCGCGGCAATTCCGATCACCACCACCTCAGGCGTCTACGGCGGCCTTGATCGCGCCACCGCCACGATCTGGCGCACCTCCACCTACGACGCCTCGGGCGGCGCCGGTTCGATCTCGCTCTCGGCGATCGGCACGCAGATCAATTCGACCACGATCCGCCCGATGCTCAACAAGATCATGACCGACCGCTCCCGCGGCCGCGACTACGCCGACCTGTTGATCATGAGCCCCGAGCACTACGCGGCCTATGACGCGGCGACGATCGCAATCCAAAGGCAAACCAATGAAACGAGCATGGGCAAGCTCGGCTTTAGCGCCTTGGAATACATCGGCGGCGGCAAGCGCGCCGAGATCGTGCTCGACGGCGGCATCGGCAGCAACATGCCGGCAAACACCACGTTTGGCATCAACACCGACAGTCTGCGGCTGCGCTATCACCCGAACCGCAATTTCGATCGCGTGTTCGACGGTGAAGGCCAGATGCCGATCGACAAGGACGCGATCGCGCAATTCATCGGCTGGATGGGCGAGCTCACGATGGTCAATCCGCTGTTCAATTGGCGGCTCTACGACAGCAATCCAGCGGCGTAACCGTTTCCCCGGTGGGGGTTTTCGGACCCCTTCCTCCGCCGGGAAATACTGCGGCCGTCGCCCCGCCCGGTGGCGGCCGCAGCCTAAAATATTAAACGGAGAAACGAGCCGATGCCTCAACGCGAACCTGACGACGTTGCCGTGGTGCTGTTTCGGCACCAGTCCTTCAAGAACGACGTAAAGTCCCTGGCCGAGGGGCGCGAGATCCATGACGATCTCGAAGTCTGCGAAATTCGTTTTCCCGGCGCACGCGACTGGAAAGTATTCCCGGCCACGGCGCTTTCCACCCAGTGGATCCGTGATCCTTACTCGGGCACGGAAAAACAGATCACTTATGCCGAGCGCTTTCCGCACCAGTACCAGCAATTCAAGGCGCACGCTGCGCAGACCAAAAGCGGCACGCCGCTCGACTTTGCGCCGTTCCTGACCGCCGCGCGCCGTGCTGAATTGCGTGCCCAGAACGTCTACACGGTCGAGCAGCTCGCCGTGATCGACGGCCAGGAATTAAAGAACCTCGGCCCGGGTGGGCGTGAATACAAGAACAACGCCGAGGAGTACCTCGCCACATCCAAGGCCGGCGCGCCAAACCTGCAGATGGCGGCCGAGCTCGAGGCGCTGCGTGCACGCAATGCGATCCTCGAGGGCGACGCCAAGATCAAAGCCGAACGCGCCGCGGAGCAGCCTAAGCCGCCGGCCGAGACCGACTACGACGACATGACGGCCGAGCAGCTGCGCGAGTACATCACGGCGCACACCGGCATTCCGCCGACCGGCACGCTCAGTCACAAGTCGCTCAAGCATCTGGCGCAGGGGATCGCTAAACCAAAGGCCGCCTAATGAGCCTGCTCACGGTGGTGCGTGACGTGTCCGCGGTGGTCGGCGTTGCGGCACCTGCTTCGGTGTTTGCGGCGCTCGGCTCCAACCGTACCATGTTCGAGATGCTTGGCTGCGCCAACGAGATGGCGCAGCGCATCGCCTATGACACGCGCGACTGGACCACGCTGCGCACCACAGCAAACCTGGTTGGCGACGACGTCACCACGGCGTTTAATCTTCCCGCCAACTACAAGCGCATGCTGCTTAATACCAACGTCTGGCGCTCGACCTCGACCCAGCAGCCGATGGTGTTCTTCTCCGACACCGATGAGTGGATGCAGCGCCGCGCCGCGGGTGAGAACGATGCCTGGGGCGAGTGGACTATCTACGGCGGCCAGATCCATATCTGGCCGGCCATGACGGCGGGTGTAACAGCCTCGTTCACCTACCTCGACAAGAACCCGATCGTGCTGACCAGCGGCGGCTTTGGCGATCGCTTCCAGTCTGACACCGACACCTTCCGGCTCGATGAGCGATTGCTCAAGCTCGGCATGACCTTCGATTGGAAGATGAAAAAGGGGTCGCCCTACGCCGAGGACATGGGCACCTACCAGGACGCGATCAACATGGCGATGGGGCACGATAAGCCGGCGCCGATTATCGTCGGGCGTCGCACCCTGTCGAGCTACGCCCGCATCGCCTACCCGTGGCCGGTGCCCACGCCATGAGCATTCACGCCGCTTTTCGCCGTCAGCCGATGCCGCAGGGCGCGCAGCAGCTGCAGACGATCACTATTCCGGCGCCGACGCGCGGCCTCATTCAGTCTGAGAACGAAGCCTTCATGCAGCCGGGCGGGGCGATCGTGCACGACAACTGGGCGCCGACCATGCGCGGCGTCAAGCTGCGTGGCGGCTATACCCGCTGGTGCGACGTGCACACGCTCGACGCGCCGGCCTGGGCCAACAATGTCGCCTACGCCCTCAACGCCAAGGTCTACGATCCGCTCACCGGCTTCTTCTGGAACGCCACGGCGGCGCATACCAGCCCGACGACCGGGACGTTTGCGGCCGCGCGCGCCGCGACACCCGGCCGGTGGGTCGACGCCAACGCCTCGTTCCCGCGGCTGCCGATCATCTCGGGCTTTAACTACATCGCCGCTAACAATCAGCGCATGTACGCCGCCAACGCCACCAAGCTCTACGACGTCACCTCCTCGACGCCGGTGCTGGTCAAGAGCGGCCAGGCCAGCGGCAATTACGTCTCGGCGCAGCTGTTCAATCAGGGCGGCAATTGGATGATTGCGCTAAACGATGCTGGCGACTTCGTTCTGCGCACCAGTAACGGCATTGCCTGGACGGTGCTGAGCGGCGTCATTGGCGCGGCCGGCGACGGCGTTGCCAATATCACCTACGACGCGACCAAGCTGCCGGCCGGCGTCGCGCAGGGCACCGGGCTCGTCTACGCCTGGACCTATCGCAATCGGCTCTACTTCATCCAGCGCGAGAGCATGAACGCCTGGTACCTCGACATCAATACGGTGGGCGGCGTCTTACAGCCCATCTATCTGTCGGGCGCCTCGACCCGCGGCGGCAAGTTGCTGTTCGGCGCAACTTGGTCGATCGACGCCGGCGACGGCACGGACGATAAATGTGTCTTCGTCACCGACACCGGCGAGGTGCTGGTGTTCACCGGCTCCAATCCCGGGGACGTCGCGAACTGGCGCCAAGAGGGTCGCTATCACATCAGTGCGCCGCTCGGCATGAACGCGCACGCCCTCATCGGCGGCGACATTTTCATCCTGACGGTCGACGGTGTGGTGCCGCTGTCCCAGGCGATCGCCAAGGAGAGTGGCCAGCTCGAACAGGCGATGATTAGCCGGACCATTAAGCCGCTCTGGCGCGAGGAGGTTGCCGCCAAGCGCGCTAATCCCTGGACAATTAAAAAGTGGGACGAATACGGCGCGGTGTTTATCGCCACGCCAGGCGGGACCACCCCCGCGATGAAGCACTGTCTTCTGCTCAACAACACCAGCGGCGCCTGGGCACGCTTTACTTGGGACGCGACCTGTTTTCTGCGCATGCGCACGGATATGTTTTTCGGGACGCAGATCGGCATCGTGATGCAGGCGGATCGCTCTGGCTACGACGACGGGATGCCTTACGTCGCGACTTTGGTCGGCGGCTGGGAGATATTCGGTAACAATAGCGCACAGACGGTGTGGCACCAGGCGCGCGCCATCTTCACCGCTGGACCGAACGAGCCATTCGAGCCGCAGCTCGCCGCCACCACCGACTACGGCATCGTCATTCCGCCACCCCCGGCCGCGGGCCTCGATCCCGGCACAGGCGAGGGGTGGGACGAAGGCGCCTGGGACAGCGCGCACTGGGACGCGGCGAGCGCGGGCGGCCCGATCCAGCGCAGTACGCTATGGGTCTCGATCGGTGCGAGCGGTCACGCCCATGCGCCGATCGTGCAGGTGACCGTGGCGCAAGTCTCGCGCCCGCGCGTCGAGTTAATCGCCATCGCGACAACGCAGGAACGCGGCGGCGTCAACGTCTAAGGAGTGAGCTATGAGCACACGCGATCAGATCGCCGCCGAGATTGCGGCGCGGTACACGCTGCCGAGCACCAATCTCCAGGAGAATATTCAGTTCTTCCAGAGCCAAGGCGTTCCGATGTCGAGTATTATGCAGCATCCCGCTTACCGGGAAATGTCTGCCCTCGATCAAGGTGGTGGTGGTGGCGGTGGTGGCGGTGGTGGCGGTGGTGGCGGTGGCGGTGGCGGTGGCGCAACCTTCGACGGTGGCATCCAGTACCCTTACACTCTATGGGGCGGGAACGGTGCGCCCGGCACGATAGGGCAGGGGTTGGGGCCGGGGCTGTCCGACATGGGTAACGCAGGACCCGCACCGGGTCCGGGCATTCCCGGCGGTTTTTCTGTAACGGACGCCATCAATGCCAACCAAGGCACCATTGCCGGGCCATTCACCGGCCTCGAAACCGGCAACCCGACATCCAGCTTTACCACCGGCCCGCTGGCATCGCCGCCTGGCTGGAACGCGCCGGATCCTGACGCACCCGCAACATTCTCCGACCGCACGGGCGACTTCTTTGGGCCCGCCCCTCCGGGCTACCCGGCCACGACCGAGCAATTCGGCCCGCCCGATCCGGGCACCCCGGCCCCTGACAACCCCGGCAATCCCGGCAATCCCGGCAATCCCGGCAATCCCGGCAATCCCGGCAATCCCGGCAATCCCGGCTACGGCGGCGTCATCGGCCCGGGCTACGGCGACCCTGGTGTTGGCATGGGCTACGGCGGCGCAACCGGCGACGGCACCTCGGGCGGCTTTGGCGCCGACGTCGGCGGCCCCGGCATCGGCGGCTCCAGCACTGGCATTTCCGGTGGCCCCGGCGGCACCGGTGAGGGCGGCGCGAACACCGGCGAAGGCGGCACGGGCGTTTCCGCCGGCTATGGCGGCGGCGACGCTAACGGCGGCGGCGGCGGCGGCGGTGGTGGCGGGGGAGGCAAATGATCCCAGCAAACCCAGGTTACAGTCCGAACGACTATCGCAACATGGTCTCCAAGCTATTGGTTTTGCAGAACCAGGCGGGTGCCGCCATGTCGGGACGACCAGACCCGGCGAACCTTACCCCGATGGCGGGCGCGGTGGCGCCTTCCGGCAATTATCCGGCGCCTGATATGACACTGCCGCGACAGCCGACGCCCGCGGCCGCAGGGACGCCGCCAACAGACCCCGCGACGCGTTCTCCCACGGAGCTGATGAACGCGCCGGTCACGCCGGTAGGGCCGCTTCCGGCACCTGTAACCGCGCCACTCCCGGCCGCGACAATGCCTGCGTCCTCAGGCTTTTTGGGTGGTGATGCCTCCGCGGCAATGCCTGCTTCCTCAGGCTTTTTGGGTGGTGATGCCCCCGCCACACCGAATTATGAGCAGCCCGTTGATGGCGCAGGCGCCGCCGGCGCCACAGTTGGGTTTAGCGGCGGCAGCATGGCTGGCGACCAGAGCGCCGGTAGCGGCAGCGGCGGCGGCGCGGGTGGGGGCAGCGGCAAATGACGTTGCGGTATGTCTACGGGCAGGATAGGAGCGTGGCGCAGTTCGTGGCGCGGCTAATCCCGCACGTCGATCCGCGCGGCTTTCCTGCCAACACGACCGCAATCGGCATCACCAACGCGCAGGGCACGCCGGTCGGGGGCATCGTCTTCTTCAACCACATTCCGCCGGCCGGGACGATCGAGATCGCCATTGCGGCGCATCCTGGAACGCGTTGGCTGACGCGCGCCACGATGCGCCATATGGCCAGTCACACACTGGGGACGCACGGCTGCCAGATGGTGATCATGCGCGTGCGGGCGGATGACACGCTGGTGCTGAACCAACTCAAGCTATTCGGCTTCTCGGCGACGCCGATCGCGCGCCTCTATGGCCGCAACGATGACGGCGTGTTCTGCACCTACACGGCCGAGCAGTGGGCGCAAAGCCGCTTTAACCGGCCCGAGCTTGAACATAGAAAGGTGGCCTAAATGGCCCTTCCAGCCTCTCAACAGAGGGCACCTATGCTGCCCCCGGGAAAATACCCGCCGCCGGACCCGCGCGACCAGATCACTCAGGCACTGCTCGATCAGCAGTACCCGCCGCCCAGGCCACCGCCGTTGCCGCAGATGCCGCCTCCTGGCGGCGGCGCGCCGCCTCCTGGCGGAATGCCGCCTCCTGGCGCAGCGCCGGCCCCAGGCGCGCCGCCTCCGATGGGCGCAGGAATGCCGCCTCCGGGTGGAATGCCGCCACCAGGCGGGCCGGTACCGCCTCCAGGCGGCCTACCGCCGGCGGCCACGCCAGGAATGATGACCAATCCAGCCCAGCTCGCGGGCATGCCGCGTCCGGGAATGCCGCCATACTGAGGAGCTGAGCCATGGGTTTGATATTTCCTGATCCGCCGCAAGCGCCCAACCCGATCCTCACGGCCGGGGCGCAGACGGCGCAGAACATCGGCACGGCCATCACCGGCTCGTACCTGAACAACTACAATCAGGTCACGCCGACCGGCAGCCTGACCTACGACACGACCAGCCGACCGGCCTATCCGTACACCGACCCGCTCACCGGACAGACTTACCAAGTCCCGCAATGGACCGCGACGCAGACGCTCAGCCCGGCCGGGCAAAGGCTGCAGACCACCAACGAGGCCACCACCCAGACCCTGGCCGATCTCGGGCAGTACGAGGCTACCAGCCTCTCCGACATGCTGCGCGATCCCAGTCGCAGCCTGGCGTCGACCTACGATTTCGCGCCAATGGCGGGCACCGTGCCGGGTGCAAACATCCCAGGGACGCAGTACGGCTGGGGTGATGTCGGCCAACAGCAAAGGAGCCTGCCGGATCGCGGGCTGCAGCAGACCACCTTCGGCGAGGCCGGCGACATTACCCGCTCTTACGGCCCGGAGGACGACTTCTCGTCCGATCGGCAGCGGGTGGAGGAAAGCCTCTACCAGCGCATCAACCCGCAACTGCAGCAGGACCGCGATCGGCTGCGCCAGCAACTCGCCGACCAAGGCATCCAGTACGGCACCGAGGCCTATGACCGCGCCATTGCCGCCGCCGATCGGCAGACCACCGACGCGCGCCTGGCTGTGACCGCCCAGGGCGGGCAAGAACAGCAACGCATGATGGACATGGCGGCGCAGCGCGCCGGCTTCCAGAATGCGGCGCAAAAGCAAGCCTATGACCAGGCGCTCGGGCGCGGTCAGTTTGCCAATCAGGCGCAGATCGAACAATTTCAGAAGGATGTCGGCTCTGGCACCTTCGCTAATCAGGCACAGAAAGATGCCTTCACCCAGGAAGCGAGCCGCGCCCAGTTCAACAACGCCGCGCAGGCGCAGGAGCTCGCGCGCCAGAACACGCAGTTCAACGCGCAGAACACCTCGCGCGGAAATTACCTAACCGAACAGGCCGCGCTGCGTAGTGCGCCGATCAACGAGATCCTCGCGCTGCAGTCCGGCAGTCAGGTGCAACAGCCGAACTTCGTCAATACCGGCAGTAATCAGATCGCCAATACCGACGTCGCCGGGATCATCAACAACCGCTTTAGCCAAGATCTCGACATCTACAAGCAGCAGACTTCGAACGTAAACAACATCATCGGCGGGCTGTTCGGCCTCGCCGGCTCAGGCGCCAAGGCCGGCGCGCAGGTCTATACCGCATCAGACCGGCGCGTGAAAAAGAACATCCACCGGGTCGGCACCGTATTCGCGGCGCGCAAGCACGACGAACCCAAGAAGCTGCCGATCTATTCCTACGAATACAAAGACAGGCACGAGGACAACGGCGCGGCGCGGCACATCGGCCCGATGGCGCAGGACATGGAGAAGATCGATCCGGGCGCGGTGAAGACGATCAGCGGCATCAAGCACATCAAGACCAAGCGCGTGCTGGGCGACATCTTAAGGGTGGCGTGACATGGCCGAACCAGACGACGTTGCGTCACGCTACGGCACAGGGACGGGAATACTTGATCCTATTCTCGCGTTCAGTCCAAACCTGACACTGGAGGAGATCAAACGCCGGCGCGCCATCGCGGGTGCGCTCGCCTCTCGCTCGCGGCCGTTCCCCAAAACAGTCGGCGAGGGGATGACCTACTTTGGCGAGAGCCTCGCCGAGGCAATCGGCGATTACACCACCGGCCAGGCTGAGAAGGGATACAACGCGCGTTATGACAAGGCCGCGAACGTACCGTCCGCCAGCGACACGCTCCCGCCGCCCCCGCCTGTTACGCCCGGACCATCCGCTAGCCTGCTAACGGGGCCACAGAGCAGTCCTCTGGTGACATCGAACGCCTCCTTAGACACCGGGGCGGCCGGCTCTACGCTCGATGGCGCGACCTTCGCCGAGGAGGGCGGACCCAACCCGCCAATCATCACCGCCCAGATCCGGCCGATGCAGATGGCGCAAGCCACGCCCCGCCCAGGTGCGCTGCCGGCGGCGCCAGTGCAACCGACCGCGCAACCAGGCGGCACGCTGGCGCCGGTGATCCCGGAGAGCCTGCCTGATCCGGTGCAGCCGATGCGCAGCGAACGGCTGACGCCAAACGAACAATACCGTGCTGATGTGCTGCGCCGTTTTCCCGGCGACCCGCGCGCCATCGAGGAATACAGGCGTGCACACGAGCTCGGCAAGGCCGCGCGCGACGCCGAGTATGATCGTCAAAAGGAAGAATATAACGTCAAACTTCGGGCAAAAGAGGCACGCGAGGCAGCGATCCAAGCCGCCAAAACCAACGCTCCGAAGACCGCACAGGAGCTGGCGGAAGGCGCCGCTAGGCTCTCTGCCGCACAAGACGCCGAGCAAGCGCGTATCTTCCACGGCAATCTCCCTCCGCCAGTGGCCAAGGCGCTCGAGGAGAGTAAGGAAAAGGCCACGTTATCGGCCAGTGCCATTGAAGCTGTGAACAATGCGCGCGAGGCGCAAAAGTATGCCGTATCCGGGCTCGGCGCGGACGCCACGCTACTGTGGCATCGCGCACAAGCAGCGCTTGGCAACCGCGAGTCACAACGGATTGTGCAGGCGAGCGAGACCTACAAAGCCAACCTTGTTCCGATTATGCAGACGATGCTCAAGAGCCTTGCCGGCAAGGACATCTCGACCAAGGAACTGGACTTCATCCGCTCGGTATCCGGCGCGGATCTTTCCCTCGACAAAGAGAGCGCAGACCGCATGCTCACGATCGCCGAAAGGTTGGCACGCCAAGACGTGCAGAGCCATCGCGACACGGTCGAGACAATGATTAGGGGGCAGCGCGAAGAAGCGCTTCCGGCGCTGCGCAAGCTCTACAGTGTGCGCGATCCTCTGAGTGGCGTGCCGCTATCAGAAACAACCGCAACATCAGGCGGCTACAAGGAAGGCGACATTGCGCGCGGCAAACCCGGTCAGCCTGATCTGGTGCGCCGTGGCGGGAAATGGGTGCCGATGTAATGGCCGACGATCTTCCCCCCGGTTACACCGTCGACAAATCCAGCGATGATTTGCCGCCCGGGTACACAGTCGCGCCACGCACCTGGTGGGATACCGCTAAGGGCGTCGGGCAAACCGTCGCCGACGCCGCCGTAGCCGCCGGCAGTAGCGGCACCTTCGGAATGGACGTGCGCCGCGATGCGGTCGCCGGCTGGCTCGCAGGTGACTATCCCAGCTATTCCGCGGGCGTCGAGGCAGAACAGAAGCGGCTCGAGAAACATCGCGAGCGCAGTCCGATCGCCTCGGTCGCCGGTGACGTCGCCGGCGCCGCCGCACTCCCCGGGATGGGTGGTGCCGGATTGGCGGCGCGCGGTATCAAGGCGGGCGTCGCGCCATGGATCGCGCGGGGCGTCGGCTATGGCGCTGAGGGGGCAGGGGTTGGGGCCGGGCAAGCCGCGGGCACCACCTACAGCGGCGTGCCGGAGGATTATGTCAAGAACGCCATCACCGGCGGCGCACTCGGATTTGGTCTCGGCGGCACGTTCGGCAGCATCCTCGGGCCGCGCAACCTGGCCCCGCGCTCGACCGCAAAAGTTCCGCCCGCAGCAGAGCAGAAAACGGCAGCGGATTTGGCGTATGATGCAATCCGCGCAAACCCAGCAGAGTACCATCCACCTGCTGCGCGGCAACTCGCTGATCGCATCGAACCGACGCTGAAAACAGATGCCGCTCGCGCGCCGACATCGTTCAGTGAGCTAAACAGGATGCGCGGATTTGACGATTGGCCGACAACGCAGTCCGTCAAGCCGCATCAGTTTCAGGATATTCGCGAAGCTACTAATCAAATACCATTCAACGCACTCAATAATGCCGACCGCATTGCAGGGCGGAAAATTAGAAATGCACTTGACGACTTCCTTATAAATCCGCCCCCCGGCTCAATTCGACCTGGCTCGGAGCGTGCCGCGCAGCAAGCATCAGAACTTGCTGACTTCGGGCAGAAAATGGTTGGCGGATATAAGCGGTCTGGAACCATTGAGGCTATACAAAATGCCGCCTTGCGCGACGTCAATCTGGGGCGGACTGGCGGACGCAGTCTTCCTGATGCGACGGCGTCCCAAATCGACAACTGGTTCTTTCCAACCAACCCCGACACATTGGCGAAACGCCAGCGCGGATACAGACCCGAGGAAATAGCCGCCCTGGATAAGGTCGTCTCTCCGGGCGGAGCGACACAGTTCATGCGCGACAAGGGCGTTGTGCTCACCGGCGGACGCAGTGTCGCGGGCAACATCGCCGCGCCTATCGTCGCGGGCGGTCTTGGTGGCGGTGCGGGCTATCTGTCCAGTGACCCGAAGTGGGGTACGCTAGGGGGTCTTGCCTTTCCCCTGCTAGGCGCGGGGATGCGCGGAGCCGCCAGCCGGAACACGGCGCGCAACATCAAGCACGCCAGCGATCTTATCCACACGCGCAATCCGCTGTACGAGATGCGAGCCGCCAACGCGCCGATGGTCGAGCCGGGCAAGCACGGCTCGCAGATGCTGCGCGACGCCATGACCGCTGGCCTGATCGCGCAAGGCTTCGGCCAGGTCGACAGCGTCGAGGATGAGCCGTTGCGTATCACCGTCAACCCGCGTCGATAGGAGTACCCCATGCCGCGCTCAGGTGGAGGCATTTACACCAAGCCGTTTCCCGACGTGACGAGCGGGACGACGATCGCCAGCGCCGTGCACAACGGCATCGTCGCGGATGTCGAGACTGATCTGAACACGGCGCGCCCGATCATCGCTGGCGGCACCGGCGCGGTCACAGCCACAGCCGCGCGCGTCAATCTGCAGGCCGAGCGCTCGATGCAGACGGTGACCAATTTCGACAGTCACGTTTGGGAGATGGGATCGTTCTACGCCGCCACCGGCGCGACCGCTGGACCGCCGAGTGGGGGTACGACCACCGATGCCTTCTTCGGTATCGCCTATGGCGATGCTACGAATATGTTCGTTGAGGCGCGCCAACTCATCACCGGACTAAAGTACATCCGCAAGAAGACCGGCACCTGGAGCGCCTGGTCGCTCGATGGCGGCGACAAGCTGTCCAACACCGGCGGCACCATCAGCGGCAACCTGAGCATCACCGGCACGCTTGGCGTCACCGGCACGACTACGCTCGGCACGCTCAATGCTGGCACCACGACACTGGGCGCAACTACATTCAACGGCAATATTAGCGCCGCCGCGCGTACGCTCTCGATTGGCGCGATTACTTCCACCACAATCAATACAGCGAATAACACAATCACCGCCGGCACCGTCAATGCGGGCGCGATCACTGGCAGCTCACTCAACATCAGCGGCGGATCCACCCTTACCGGCTCAATCGCCGCCAACGCGATCAGCTGCAGCACGCTCAACACCAATGGCAACACGCTCTCGACCGGCACGATCAACTCGGGCACGATCAACTCGGGTGCCATCAACGCCTCGAGCGACATTCGCACTGTCCGCTCTGGCGGCGCGACGGGCGTAATCTATCTCGGGAACGGCGACCACTATCTGTTCTTTGATGGTACCGGCTATCAGATGGCCAACGGTTCGCTGAGCGTTGGCGGGCAAGTCACCGCGAGCCAGTTCAATGGTTCGCTCAACGGCAATGCCAACTCCGCCACTAATGCGGGCTATGCCAGCAGTGCCGGCTCGGCGCCGGCGAACGGCGGCACCTCGAGCGCTTCGCGATCGCTAGTCACCGCCACGGATGGGCGGACCTGGAGCGTCTTCGGCAGCGGACAAGTCCTCGCTATCGACGACAGCTCATCGGGTCTGCGCGGCGCGCACTTCACGCCCTACAACGATCCAAACCCGTCGGCGATCGACCTCTACATGCCCTACCACACCATCACGACCAATGGAGTGAACGGGACGTGGACCAATAACTACATTCTGCAGTTCATCTCTTCGGCGCGCTACAAGACTGACATCGAAGCGATGCCGGCAAGCCTTGCCGATAAGGTGATGGCGTTCCGCCCGGTGACGTTCCGCTCCAAGTGTCCGATCGATGACCCCAACAAGCTTCATTTCGGGTTGATTGCCGAGGAGGTCGAGGCGATCGAGCCGTTGCTGGTGCAGTACGACTACACGCCCGACGCCTACGAGAACGAGCCCGATAAGAATGGCGGACCGATCCGGCACCGCCTGCGCAAAGACGCCAAGAAGCAGGTGATGGGGCTCGACTACAACGCGATCGTTTCACTGATGTTGCGCAAGGTGCAGGAGCAAGAAGAACGCATCGTGGAGCTGGAGGCGAAATTGAAGCAATGATCCGCGGCTTTGCCCTTGTATTGCTACTGTCGGGCTGCGCCTCAATTGGCCCTTACGGTTACAGCCGCGGCACTGATCCTGCACTATACGGGGTACCGGACGCCGTCGTCGTGGTGCGTCCGCCCGAGCTCTACACGCGGCCCGAGATCGACGCGATCAATGCTGAAGCTGCTTGTCGCGCGCTGGCGCGCAACTCACTACAGGCCCAACGCTGCGGAGTACGCCGATGATCTCCACCCTGATAAGCGTGATCCTGCTGTTGATCGTGACGGGTGTCATCATTTGGGCGATCCAGAGCCTGCTGCCGTTGATCCCGCTGCCGGCCCCGTTCCATACGATCATTCAGGTACTGCTGGTGGTCATTGTGGTGATCGTGGTGGTCTACATCATCGCGGGACTGTTCGGGGTTGTCTCACCCGCGCGGCTTTAGTAGACTGCTTGCGCTTTCCCGAGCACTACTGTTACCTTGACGTTGCTCCGTCGACACTGAGAAGCGCCCCGCCGGGTTGGAGTACGCCTGGCGGGGCGTTTTCGCGTTTAGTACGTGGCGTGGGTACGCCAAGCGGCCTGACAGCGCCGGCAGACCGAAACACCCGGCGGGAACGCCCATGGCTGCCACGCCTTGCGGTGTAGCAGCCAGCAGAGCAGCCGACGCATCAGGCGGCCGCGAGGCGCCGTCGCCGACGGGCGAAGCCCCACAGCGCCAGCGCCCCGGCGAGCACGCCCGGAAGGCCAGCACCCAGGACGGGGAACGGCACCGCCACCGGAACAATGAAGAACGAGTCGGGACCGTCGTTCGCGCCACTGATGCGGGCGAAGAAGGCGTACTCGTGGCTAAGATTGAGCCCGGCGAGCGACAACCCGTTGAGCGTATAGTCGGGGTGGCCGGTGCCGTTGTCGGGCGCCAAGAGGTCGGTGCCGCCCGGTCCCGGCGAATACGCCGCAATCACCGAATGCGCGGTCAGATCAAGAAAGAAAAAGCTCTCTAGCGTCTGCGGCTTGTTGGTGTCGTTCACGTCGATGCCGATGCTGAAGTTCGGCGTGGGGGAGCCTAGGAAGTTCAGCAGGTTACTAATCTGCTGTCCGGTATAGTTGGTCCCTGAGATCGTATCTTGCCCCAGCACAGTGTCGCGCAGGACGCCGGACGAGAAGTAGGCAATGTCGGTCTGGTTACCGGTATTACCGAAATCAGTGTAACCGAACCCGGCAGCGACGTTGGTCTGGTTAGGCTGGTTGGCGCCGCAGATGATGCAGGGGACGTTGGTGGTCTGGCCACCACCCGGCGATCCACCCAGCGTCAGAAGGGTGGCGCCGGAGGTGTCCCAGCTCTGTCCACCAAGAGGGACAATGTCGGCACGGGCAGGAGCCGCCAGCGCGAGCAATAGCGCGGTGGCGGCAAGAAGGGATTTCATGGAAGGGTGCTCCTGTGGGATGAATTTACACGCACGGCTACGCTAGCAGCTATTTTCGTTTCCCGTTCAAAATTTCAGACACGCGCCCCTGGTTGCGCAGTCCCACCCGATCGGCGATCTGGCCCATGGTCATGTCGGTGGAGTAGGCGAGTGCGCGGACCTGCGTCTTGACCTCATCTGTGATCCGCATCGGCAGTTTGGGCGCTTGGCGCACCGAAGGCGCGCGCCAGGTCTCGTTTAACGCCACTTCCAGCAGTGACCGGGCGCGGGCGTCGATCACGCACTCATCCATTACGGTAGCGATCAGCATTCGAGCTTTGTGCATGCTCATCCGATTAACCCCATGTAGAAAAACAACATTAGGAAGACGCCGAGGGCAACCAACCCCTCGGCGGCGGTGGCGATCAGCAGGCTCGTCATCGTGTGTACTCCCATCCCGCACCGCACGCCGGGCAGGCCAGCATCAGCAGGCTGCCCTCGCGGTAGACCTTCTTGGTGGCGCGGCTGTCGCACTGCGGACAGACCCTAGGCGGGCGCTTTGACGGCGTTCCGGTCGGCACCGGCGGCAGGTCGCCGGCGTTGGTGGTCCAGACTGCACGCGGGATCGAGGACTGCGCCATATTCGGCGGCGTCGCAGGTTTTACCTGCACCGGCGGGATGATCGCCATCGGCTCGCCGAGCGGCTCGGGGGCCTTCTCCAACACGTTGCTCGCCTCAATCAACAGGTCGGCGGTGTCGTAGGACACGAACTCGAGCGCCCACGGATCCTCCGACTTGGCGCGGGCGAGGATGTAGGCGGCGCAGGTGCGCAGCCGATCGGTCAGGTCAGTCACCGTGGCGGTCCCATCAGGACTGAAATGATGCACAGGTTAATGATCGCGATCAGCAGCGCGACGGCCAGTGCCCAAGAGAGTGCGGCGAGTACCATTGTTAAATTCCCCGTTGCTTGACGTTGTAATGGCCTTTATGCCATCTTGTCCACTAATAAATCGTTAACGGAGCTTGGCCAATGCCCGAAAAAGATACCGACCTTGGTTGCGCCGCCAGTCTTATCGAGCGAAGCGCCATGCAGGAAAACCTGCGGCTGCGCCTGATGCTGAGCGCCCTGCCCGACCCGATGCCGGACACCGACTGGGCGCCGCGCTACATCGAGTGGTGGTTTCGCAACCGCAAGCGCTTGCGCGCGATCGGCGCCCCGCCGGAGAACGTCGCATGAAGGGTCTGCACCCCGAGATCCGCAAGCTGCTCAACGAGATCAACGCCTTCCGCGCCCGGATCGGCATGGAAAGCACCCGCTTCGGCATCGAGGCAGTGAACGACGGCCACCTGCTCCCCCGCCTGCAGGCCGGGCGCGAGCCGCGCCGCGCTACGATCGAGCGGGTGCGCGCCTTCATGGAGAGGAAAAAGCATGCCCGCCGGAGTTGACTGGGACGACCATCTGATCGCGCGTTTCAAGGCGCTGCACAACGGCGGCAAGCGGCCATTTTCAGAGATTGCCAAGACACTTAGCCACGAGTTTGGCGTCAAACTGACCAAAAACGCCTGCATTGGTAAGGCAAGACGGCTCGGCCTGGAGACGCGCCCGCGTGTCATGCCACCACCCCCTAAGCGCAAAAAGCGGACACTAACTACCCCGCACTTAGTGCCTGCCGCGGAGGTTGTCGCGCCGGTGCTGCCGGGCTGGCGCATCGAGCCGCCGGTACTGCCGGCTTCGAGCGGCCGGATCACGATTTACCAGCTCGAGCGCGGCGTCTGTCACTACCCGTTTGGTGAACGTCCGCCTTACGCCTACTGTGGCAACACCACCCGGCGGCATTCGCCCTGGTGTCCGCATCACGAGCACGTGGTCTACCCGCGCGGCACGCGTTGACCCGACATGAAGGATGACATGACTGACATCAAGGAGCGGCTACGGAAATACGTCAGGGATCGTGGCGGGACCCGGATTGAGAATGGCGCGTGGCAGATGATGCTGGAGGCCGCCGACGAGATCGAGCGCCTTCGCTCACTTGTCTATGCACCGGACGGCAGGGAAATATACAGGGTGCTGCGCGAGGAAGCTGAATGGCGCGCACAGTTGCAGCAGACATTGAGCAACGCGCTTCTCCAGCTTGATTATTTAGACCCAAAATTGACCGCGATAGCGGCGCGCAGAGCCTTAACCGGCCTCGACAGCAACCCGACATGAAGGATGACATGGCTGACATTGCAGAACTCCGCAAAGCATCGTCGGCAATCTATCTGGCCTGTCACGAAGATGTCGCGAAAGACGTGTCCCGCATCTTGACGGGGGCCGCCGACGCAATCGAGCACCTGCGGGTTGCCCTGCATAAATCGGAAGCCAGCCTGCTGATAGCGAAGCTTGAGATCAAACAACTACACGAGGCGCTCCTTGTTGCTCAGCAGTGGATGCCCACTCCGCAGCAGGCGCTGGTGCCGTCCGCGAAAGCCGATGCCGAACTGGTAGAGCGGGCGTTAACCGGCCGAAAAGACTAGGCCGCCTGCGTGGCGTGCCAGCCACGCAACCACTTTTCGAACGCATCCTGTGCTGACA
>Ga0209593_10000107_pt1 | contig 42993 bp, 58 predicted proteins | sample PPLLaktember2015_3_FD_187260 | JGI IMG/M metagenome (GOLD analysis project Ga0209593, IMG submission 187260) | Freshwater sediment microbial communities from Prairie Pothole Lake near Jamestown, North Dakota, USA - PPLs Lake P7 Core (6) Depth... | ecosystem: Environmental > Aquatic > Freshwater...
ATGCATAGGGGGGGTGTATCCTGCGAAGCCCCCCCCTCCCTATCAATTTTAATTTTATAATTTTAAAAGTTATTCATCAATTTCTTTTACAACTTTTAGATAGATCCCTAAAACATTTTCTTCAATGATTTCATCAATTGCTTGCTCGATGGCTTGGTCCTGGTCAACTTCAGAGAATTGATCTGAATCCTTGACAATCCTAGCAAGGAAGGCACTTGTTTGGTAGCCGGCAGTAACATCAAATGTATACCAGGCAGGGAAGTCATCAAAAGGAGAGAAGGGGTTATCAATTGTTGTTAACATTACTTGTCTCATCATCTCTCCTTTCATTCACTAGCAACAGTAGCTTTGTCTAAAGTACTTACTGATACACCAAGTTGTTGAGCAACTTGTGCTCTAGTGTATCCAAGATTGAGCATGTCAGTAGCTCTCTTAGTCATACTGGATGACATAAGTACATCAGTCTTAGGTGTTGCTAGCTTAGTAACTGTATCATTGTCTGTATGCATTAGGATCTGGGATAGTTTTGATTCACTAATAGCCCCTGCTTGAATAGCATCCCATTCTGATTGAGTGATGTCTATTCTTTGGGCGTCTGCTTGTGTTCTTCTACGCATCTCTTCAATAGCTTGGCGTTTAATCTTCTTAAGTGTTGCCTCATCCATGTTAGGATTAGCATTACGCTTGTCCTTAACTAATGCACCTGCAAGGATGTTGGCCTGCCGTTCAAGGGGGCGGTTTCTGATAGCCACGTTTAATTTATGGGTGAGGGAGTCCACTTCTTTAGCATACGCCTCTTTTGCAGATGGGATTACTTTTGTAGTGGGGGTTTTAGTAGCATCAAGACGGGCAGTATTAGCTAGTGCCTTAAGTTTATTAGAATGATTAGCATACAACACTTCCATAGGGGTACCTGATGAAAGCGTATGTGCATCCTTTGTGGCTGCTAGCTTACCAATCTTAGTTGTAAGAGGTTGCCCTGTCTTATAACTTACTTTACCAGTAGGAGTAAACTCTAATTCACCAGTCTCTCTATTAATGGGTCCACCCTGAGAAGCTCTTCTAGGTTCTCTATGTGGAATACGAATCTCAGACTTACGACGAGAGATAAGAGTTGATGCTCCTTCTCCACCTTCTGGTGTTTGTTGATACTTTTGCTTAAGCTTTCTAATTCCATTGTCATTATAGGATTGCTTATAATTTAGATTATGCTTTTCCGCATCAATAACCACCATTGAATGTCTCAATGCAGCAGCTTTCTCATCAAGAGAAGCGCCTCTAAGAGACATGTCAGTAATAAGATTAGAAATCTTACCCATCTCTGTTTGAGTATTACGCATCGGCTTCATACCCTCATATGCTGGGTACGCTGCACGAGGATCAAAGTTCTTTAATTGCTCAAGAGCAGGAGATGTTGTAACCCGATTTGAATTATTAGGAATAACAAGAACAGTGTCGCCATCGAAGTCTGCGCCGGACAACCATTGCGCTACACTGTGATGAATTCCAACAGCATCTTTTGAATCACCAAGAAGTTTCTTACCTTCTCTATTCTTTGTATTAACAATAAGTTCTGGAATTTCAAACGTTCCACCATGAGGATGACGAATAAGAACAACTCGCTCACCATCATTATAATTAGGAGCATAGATTTCACCAGGCTTAATACTAGATAACGGAAGAATAACGTGAACACCTTGTCGTGGAAGAGCTGCAGCTTGAAGATGAACTGCTGCTGAATCAGTAGTATCAGCAAATGCTAAAAGCATTTTCTTACGAACAGTCGGATTAGTAAGTTTCATAATAGCTTCATATTCATTTTGACGACGCTCATAAGTCATATCGAGTTGTGTCTTTGCGAGCTCACGACTCTGCTTAGATAACATTTGAGAAGATAAATTCTTAGACCATTCTGCCCATCTACCTTCCTCATTAACAATATTCATTGCTGATGTTACACGCTCATCTGGTTTACCTGGATTATCAACAATCTGTCGACGAATATAAGACTTAAACGGATTGTCGGGATCATCTTCAAGTTTCTTCATCGCATCCAGTTTGCGACCAGTATTTTCTTTACTTGTATGAAATTGAAGATCTACGCCATCAGGAAGATCATCCTTTAATACTGCCATTCCTTTAAGATAATGATCTTCTCCAACTTGAATTCGAACCTGAGCATACTTCTTTCCACCAAGAGAAAGATCGTCTACTCCTGGACGAACATAAATAACACCATCTGCTTTAGCCCCGCCATCAGGCCCATAAATAATTTCAACTCTCTTTGGATTTACTTGGATGGGGGGATGAATTCCATAATTAGTTCTACCATGATCATCGGAGAACTTTGTAATTTGTTGAATCTTATCTCGATTTGATTGAACGTATCCCCAAGTTGTATCAGGAGGACAAAGAACCTTCATATTAGTATCACGACCACTCAACACTTGAGGAACTTTTACATTATGAACTACATAGCCCTCGTCCTTAAGTGATGCTACAGCATTAGTTAACATAGTGGAACTTACACCAATATGATTTTCTACACCACTACCAATATCAATTAGACCTTTTTCTGCTACTTGTTCTTTAAGCATAGAAGATGTAGTTTGAAGAATATTCGCTTTATCCTTAGCCCCTGGTTCAAGCCATGACCTAACAGTCGATTCAGGAGCACCCATTTTAGTTGCAATAGCATTCGTAGATAAGCCCTTGTCCTTCCAGCGTTGAGCTGTTGCAATATTGTCCTGCTTAATTGCATTCTTTACATTAGACATCTTAGCTCTGAATTGAGTAGTTGACATACCCATACCATTAGCAATATCTTTATCCTTTTGTCCTTTAGATCTCAAATCATTAACATAATCAACCCATGATAAATTACGCATATTTTCAGTATAAGATTCATCTACATTACCACCAGAGCCCCAAGGATATCTACCCGAATGACGAGGTGTACCATAATGCATAAAATATGTTTCTTCGTCAATCTCCACAACTCACCCCCTTAGAATAGATCAGAAGCCTTCATTGTCTCGATTTGCTGATCGAACTCTACAATCTTATCCATGATAGCTAAAATAGTTTCAGGATATGGTTCAAATACTCGAATTTCATCTCTTTGATAAATTCGAAGTTCGATCTCAATATCGAAGGGGCTAACACTATATTCTAAACAAAACAGGGCTGCATAAACTTCGAGTTGATGCTCTGATGTAGGAGATATACCAGTTTTCAAATCATGAATTCTCAATTTATTACGACGAAAACATATAGTATCTGCACAACCAAAACAATTCTCAGAATAAAATAATGGTTGATCACAGTTCATTTTAAATCCGATTGCATCATTAACATAAGTAGATAAAGCCTTATTACCTCTAGAAAGCTTTACTCCTAAGCGAATAGCTTCATGAGCTAACGCATGTAGGTCCGTACCTCTTTTAGCAGCCATAGCAGCAATATAACGAGCCTCTAATTTTTGATCCGAATAATTAAGCCAATGATAACTACTAGGACTCAGAAATGCATGCCTACCGCTAAGATTCAAATGCGAGTTGAAGAGCATGAAGAACTTCCTCTTCGTTTCCTGGATTAATGAATGCTGCGAACGACATCTCATTCAAAAGCTCAATCCAATATCCTTGATTAGGCTGATAACTACTACTAACAAGCTTTACTTCAAGCATAGCCCATTGATCACCATATAAAATCAGAATATCAGGTACGCCTTGAAGGTATGACGAGTCATTCTTTAATATAACACACTCTGGAAACATAACTCGCAATTTATTAATCACTTTTGCTTGATATTGTGCTTCTCGCATACTCTGACCTCGCAAAAAAGGAAATGTTCGAATTTGACACTTCCTCCTTTCATTATAATCCATGTTTTTTTAACGGGTTCGTATATTCTTACATCACGTGCATAAACAATTGCCTGGTGGGAAAAACAACAACTTCATTGTAAATAGATGTGAGAATATCTACACAGAGAAGACCATTCGTAATTGCAGCCCCAACTACTGAATTATACTCTTCTTGACTAACTACATCAATAACTGGAAATGCTGTATACCATGGTGGATCAATAGAGAACTGATGTTTGTATCTCCAAGCAAACCAACGAGGTCTCCATACGATATTATCGGCTCTCACATTATAAACATCTCCATCTAAAAGAATAGGGGTATCAAATTGCTCTGATTCGCCCTCTACGAACTCTCTAGCGACCATACACTTAACTGAGTACCTTCGCTGATATCCCTCCTCTACGAGCCCTACAGTGAGCTCTCCTTGCGTATTTGGGGTTAGTACCATGTCTCTTCCGGTACGATGATTAATAACTCTACCATAATTAGTCACAGAATAGTTCGGATAACCCTCAATCGGTCTTTCGATCTCTCGCATAATATATATACTCCTTCGGCGTTTTTCGGCAATCCGGCAAATAATAATACTTATAAACTTTCTATATAATTTTTACATTATATATTACTACTTGTAATAATATATAAACCTATTATTTATATTGGTAGGTAAGTAAGAGTATGGATATTTGCCGTATTTAGCCCTTTCCCCAGCTCACACCATCGGCAACTACCCGGCAAACCACCTGGCACGCTATAAATTATTTGCCGGATTTTGCCACTTTTTAAGCCATTTTCCTTCGTTAAAAGACTTTTTAGCCTTCAATGCTCCCTTCACAGCTCTATCGATTGCTGAGTCACTAATCAACACATAATAGTAAAGTTTTCTAAATTTGGTATCAATTCTATCAATTCGCCCCTGAGATTGAATGAAGTTTCGGTACGAATACGTCAAAGAATAAAGAATCATGGCATCAGTTTCGGTACAATTCCACCCCTCACTCCCTGAATTATATTGCACGAGATACAACCAAGTATCTGAAATAGGCACTGGCTGTTTACGATGGCCATTCCATTCTGCTATCTCAATTGCGTCTGCAAGGCCCCTAAGAATTTCTAATTCGTAATTGAAATTGTAAAAGATGATCAATTTAGGATGCAGTTTCATCAACATCATGACCATCTCGAGCCTACTACGATCCGTATTGACAATTTTCCGCATTATCCGAAATAGCTCACCTACATCCTTGATCGGCCTGTTCTCATACGGATGCCACCTTTTCTTGGTAGCCATATCCCACATCTCATGATCGTAATCAACATCCATCCAATTCAGAATACGCTCAGTATGACTTCTATAAGGCATCTCAACCAGGATGCTGTTTCTCAACTTCTCGAGACGATCCACTCCTATGTATCTAGAGATGATAGGGAATTTTACGTACGGAACATACACAACATGCTGACGTTTGAAATCTGTTATGTTCTTGTACCACCCATTTGCTATGAATACGGGGGCATAATCAATCCAAGTATCCCCCGGAGTTGCACTCAATAAGATCCACGCATTAGCTTTAGCAATTTTTATAAAGCTTTTAACCCATACTCCAGAGCCAACCACTCGCTGTTCATCGAATACAAAGAAGGCATTTCTAATATCGATATATTGAGACACATTATTCCAGGAGTCGACATGAAGCTTTCCAGCTATGCTAAAAGCTCTCTCTTTGCTGATTCCGAATTTCGCAGCTTCTCTGTCCCAATCAAGAGAATCACGTTTCTTTGCTGTGGTGATGACATAGATATCCTTATCGCTATGTGCTTTCAAGTAATAGGCCAAGGCGGTTATTGACTTACCGATGCCTACCCCGCCATATAAGATCTTACCACTACTCAAGAGCTCTACAGCATTCTCCTGATGCTCATGCAATTTTATCATCTCACCTCCTCAATAATGTATAATCTGACAAAAACTCCCCTACTTACGGTTAATTGCGAAGAAGCCGTTACTCAACGCTTCGCCTTCTGCGAAGGACTGATCGAATCGGGCCTGAGTCAAAACCCCCTCGTATCTCTCTTCTCCATTATCACCGAAATCGGTAATCATGATATAACCAATAGGGAACATCTCCAAGTCATCATGTGGAATGTTGTATCGAGCCATCAACATCTGCTGATTTGATTCTGTAATCTTGATACCCTTCATTGCCATAATGCCCCCTATAGGTCCGGTAGCTTATACCCTTCTTCACCAGCCATTATACCTTGCTGATGGAAATAATCAGCGATTAACTGCAACTCTACCTTGATGATTTCGTCCGGATGATTTTCAGCAACCATACTAATCATGGCAGCGTATGTAAGAAGACACGGGCTTGCGAATTTATCCTGACGTCTAATTACGACTGCATCCGGTAATTCGCTTTCTTGTTTAAATGTTACAAAACCTTCAGTAACCATTATTACATCGTCACGTTTGAATGTCACATATTTACCATGATCCATAGAATCCTCCTGAAAAATTAAATCGGGGTCAGACGAAAAAGGAAACCCACATCTCTGTGGATCTCCTTATATCTTCACTTGCTCTTCCGAATCTTCCGATTCTTCCGCTTGTTGTTGACCTTCACAACAACGTACACAGCTGTCAGGATGACGGCCATCTTCGTCAGGTCATTCTTAACCTGCTCGATGTCCTTCAGCCTTTTAGCTTCCAACGTCTTGTTGACGATCTCCTCCACGGTCGAATTTTCCATTTGATTCTCCTTATTAGTAGTGGTATTATCTCATTATAATCGTTGTAAATTGTGCGAATCAAACAGGCTCAATATCAATAATTTGACCTGCATACAAGGAGAAAATCCCACTCTCGTCCTCGAACATGACCATTCCCTCTTGCATGAGCTCATGCACCGAAGCAATAATCACATCACCATCGAAATAATAGAGATCTTCGTAATCCTCTTCCTCGAGGAGATTACAGATCTCGATCACTGCGAATGGGCCGTTCACCCAGATTAGGCGGACTCGCTTGGCCACGTTGTCTTCCTACCTTTCCAGCCAGATAATAGGTCACAATCCAAACAACCACGGCTAAAATCACTACAATAAAGAACCCGCCCCAGTTCATTACTCACCTCCTAATCAGGTTTATTCATTCCTTTGTTACTCTCCTTGAAAACGTTGCTGATCTTGATGAGACTGTCAATTATCCGATCAGTCTTTACCTCATAACGATCTGAGTCAATGCAATCAGCGCAGAGATCGAAATCGTCTTCCTGATCAGGATCAGTCGTAACGACATTGAAACCAGCAGGTCGTCCACAATCCCTGCACGGTTCGAAATCGTTGAGATGGTAACCAACAACATCGATCTCCATCGCTGCTCCTTTGTTAGAAGATTTTAATAGCGATGATTACCGCACACACAGCAGTGACAATATTAGCAAGCGTATTTAGATTGATATTGTCCACAGGGATCCCCTATCCGTAGATGAACTAGGAATTGCAGGGGGTGAAGTTGCCCACACCCCCCGCGTCCATACGTGTCTCCAACTTGCCAGTGGAGAATCGTTGCGCTGTCTGTCCGGCAAGTCTAGGACAGCCACTCGCTTCTGATCATAGGCCCAATCGAGCTTTCTGATCCAACGCACGCGGTTTTTTGTCTCCCCACCACGAGGTAGCTACTCCTCCGGTGCTCTGTGTTTTCCTTCACAGACTATACAGGGCGGCCTGACGATGCGAAATGCATTGCAGACAGTAAAAACAGAATGATATGCGGGCGTACCATTCTTTTCTAGCACCCTGACGCTCTGAGCCTAAAGCCTATTTAACGTCGCTCAGTCGACTTTTCTGTCTTCGTTGTTTCCGTAACGGAGTGATCAGGTTCTCCGGTAAGTCGCTTCTCTTCCCTCTTCACTTCATGTTCAGGTACAGAAGTGGTTGTCGTCTCTGTGACTTCAACAACTTCGTCGGGATCGTTACCCATTGTTTTCTCCTTTTTTGAGAGAGTAAGGCGGCCTGACAAGATATAGTGGCGGTGGGATAGGAGGCCATTAATATACCTCACAGACAGTACGATTTGTTGGGCTGAACAACAATCATAGCGCCTTGTAAAGACTGTGGAGGACAGGGAGGTACGTGTGAGAGCACCTGTCTTGAGGGACCCCATCCTCCACAGAAAGAGAGGCGGCCTGACACACTATGGGAAGGGCGGTCACCGAACCCGGCGTGCACAGACAGTAGGACTAGCGACCAAACCGTCCTAGCGCCTCAGAGAAAGAAATGAGAAGTTGTCTTGCGACTTGGACTTACGTCCTCTTCTCATTATAATCCATGTTTTTTCTGCGAACTAGCTTGCGACCGGTTCTGTATTGCCAGTCATGTAGTCGACCCACGGCTTGATCTCATCCGTCTGCTCCATGAACTGCTCACGGAAGATCTTCCTCGAGTAGCAACGAATGTTCTCACCCATCTTAGTCATGTAGAAGCCTGGGTAAACCTTGAAAACATTCGGGACCAAACGACGATCAACAAGGATGTAAGGAGTGCCGTCCTCCTTCTCTCGCAGATCACCAACGTACTTAGCCACTTCGCCAATGTTTTCGGCTGTGATTTCGATCGCCTCTACGACGAATGGCTTACGGACAAAGGTTGCGAATTCCATTGGGTTCCTTTTCTCATTTGTTGGGTTGCTAGAAATAGGAATATCAGTCTCCATACGATGTCGCCGGATTCTCGTGAATGGAATACTTTCTCTCCAATGCGTCCTCTTCGATTGTGACGAATAGCGATTGGAGATATGCCTTAGTTCCCGACTTGCCGCCAACGTTCCAGTCGTAACCACGTGCAATAAGGTCAGCAGTCTTGATGTCCGCCCAATCCAAAATTTCAACAGAGCCTTCATCAAGCTGCGTACGAGTTGTAGATGTAAGAACAACAACTCGAGGAGGTCGGTTGTTAAAGTTGACCGATACGGAGATGTACGGAGTATCATCATCTCCTTCTTCACGAGCCTCCAAGTATCGGACGTTCCAACCATCTCGATGCATTGCCTTAGCGATTTCCTCGGTGAGGACAACTGCGAAATTACGATCACCTTCCCTATTATACTGGCCCTCCTTCCCCGCAAAGTTACGGAAGATAATTCGGGCGTCTTCGATCATGAAGTTTTTAGCTTGATCAGTCATTTACTTCCTTTCCCAGAGAAATCCACTCTCATCAAATACAGCAATGATTGTTCCATTACCTCCGAAAACTACGTGCTCTTCTAGCCAATCCTCAATTTGATACTGAGACAGTTCCTTATGGAACGGATCCCATAATTGTCCCGTGATTACCGCTCTTGCTCCTTGCTCCAGCCCATTGAATAGGTATTGACCAGTGCGTTGATTATGCTTAGCGGCATTAGCGATTACGTCTCTCGACATCTCTCGAGCAGCAACTTCTCGGTTCATGCTATAAACTCCTCTAATGGTTGATATTTTTCAATAGCAGCAATCGCTTCGCTTTTCAATTTCTCGAAATAGTCCATATCAGTAAAGAGCTCATCTATAGAATCTCTGTATTTAGCCAAGTCTCGCTCGATCCAGAGATATCCTTTAGTACCAGTAACGTGGTACTTCTTTCCATCCTTGACCCGCCACAGCTGTTGGCCATCGTAACGTACTGGCATAAAACTACCTGTACGCCCGACATGCCTCATTTCACTAATGTCGTCGGATTCGGTGGAGCCCAAGTACATGGCGCCCTGCGTAACGTGCTTAGTCTCGCAGAGGTCATCGAATTCGAGTGGTTCGTGGGTGAAAAGCTCTTTAAAAACGTACGGATGTTGAAATTGCGAACCCACAGCCATCCAGCCACGATTGCTACGAGCAATATATACTGCATCGTTGACAAGACAGAATTTTTCGTACGTCGTTTCGTGCTCGAAGTCATAGCCATACTCCTTCCCAAAGTCGATTATAAATTGGATAATTTCGGGGGTTGCGTCCGGAATCTTGATCGAGTCTGTCTTAATATGTGCGACTATGAAACCACGTTCTTGCACTGCATGCTTCAAATCAATCATGAACAATGCGCCACGTTTAGCTACAATGTTATCTTTATTTCTCCTATCTCGAAACAGATTATCAAAGCGAGCCGATGTAAGTCCGTATACGATATTAATGACGATCTTGAGAGCATACGATAAAGCCTCAGCACCTTCAATGTCATCTTCAGCATTGACCAGAAATTTTCCGAGCTTACCGTCAAGACAACTACGGGCTCCCTCGTAATCCTTATGTTTGATTGCCATGCGAGCTTGTTTGAGAGCACTAAAGTTTTTGGTATACGGCCCGAAAAGGTTAAGCTGTTCGATACTCGTCGGATGCATACTCGCCACGTCAAGTAGGGCGACGTTCTCATAAACTCCTGGTTCGGAATAGACGTAACCACCCTCACCTGTGATTTCGTCACGATACTTACTTTCCTTTCCATCAAATATGTAACCCGGGAACGTCTCACTCAAATCTGTATAAATGAAATTCTTCTGCGGATTCTTCTCATTACCAAATATGATTCTAGCTGTATGCTGTTGTGTTGTATGATTTACTGAAAGCCCAGACAACTCCGCAAGAATCTGACGAGCGACAAAGTCTTGTCGGCGATCATTGAATACTGCTTCAGTGGCAACGACATCATTTACGCAATACTCCTCTACTTTGCTCCACATTCCTTCTGGAACCGGTTGGTCCCAAGGAAGATCGAGCTCCATGTGATGAATACCAAGATCAATTTGAAATTTCTTAAGCCCCTGCTTCTTCGAACTGAAATCATAAATGTCAGCATATGAGAGATTGTATGCTTCTCCGAATAAAGAAGTTGGACTGCTGTTTCCCTCATAGATAATTCGCTGACTCAAATCGAATAGTTCTTCGAGTGAATAACCCATGTATCTTGCATAAAGAATATGGTTATCGTACCTACGATTGTTGAATCCAACAAGCTTCTGCTGCAACAAAGGCTCGATATCATCAGCCATAGGATTGATCATACGAACAACCGTGTCAGACTCAAGAGCTTTCCAACACACTATGAACAAATTAGAATATACCTCAACGTCGAAGAAGACGATAGGTTTGTTGTCCACATCATGAGGTTCGGTCATATTTGTTTTACCAACGAACTTCATGGTCTGAACAACTTTTATACAAGTTGAGGCTTGATTGGTACTCTTCATAGCAAACGACAATATAACAGAACGCATGTCACTTACATCATAACTTAGACCACTTTCATAGGCCTCTTCAAGAATATGGTGAATGAAATCGATAGACGGCTTAGTTCCAGGGTGGATCTCCTTTCTTAAATTTCGTTCGATGAGATCTCGAATTCCCTTTTCACTCTGCACGTTTTTCGTATCGATCATTCTCTTCTGCTTCCTAGGTAGGCCACCAGTAAGAGTACTAATATCAAGACTATTACACTTGGTAAGTTTCCTTCGAATTGCACTATCCCCAAGGAGAGTTTTAATTTCAATGCCCACATCAAAAATGTTATCCAGATCAGACACGATACCAGCATAAATATAATGAAGATGGATTCCTTTTCCACTTTGACTCAATTCAGTGTAAGTAGGCGGCAGCTTAGATGCTTCTTCGATATTCCTTTCCAGATCCTTGTCGCCATTCTCATCAACAAGATCGAAATCAATAACGATGTGCTGCTCAGGTACTTTCACAAAATGAAGTTTAGTTGGATCAATATCTGCTAAAGTTGAAACAACGTTCTCCCATTTTCTTCCTGGGACTCCACTTGGTTTTGCTTCTTGCGCCGGTTGTTCCAAATATAGATTATTGAAAGCAGACCCATGAGTAACCGGATCATAGTCATCAAGCTCAATAACATACGAAGTGTCCGGTACAAACGGTATCGGACCTTGCGTTGGTAGACCTTTGAAGCCGAGGTATACACTGCGATGCTCCTTTTCATTAAGCGTATGACGATCTTTGAAATCTTCAAAATAACTCGAAAGCTCATCTCGCACCTCATGATACTGCAATCGTTTTACAATGTTGGCTTCTTCACAATATTCTTTATACATTTCCCAAGCTCGCTTTAATTGAATACCGTCTTGAGCTTTGAAGATATCGAAGTTGGCTTCTACGAAATTATAGAAAGTGTCAGTCAACATCATCATCTTCGTCGGAATATAGTTCTCGTAATAAAACTTACCCATCTCACGATACCGCCGGAGACATTTAGCAGCAATCGCTCCAAGTTCATAATTGACATTCTCTACAAGAATATGATACCGATTTGGCTCAATCTTTACACCAGTTGGATGTACATCTATCAACCTACGAGTATTTCCAGCCTTTGCATCACTGATCTTAACTGGTTTATTCGTACCAACAATCACAAAAGCATTAGGGCGAATAGAAAATGCTGATCTATACTTCACATTAATGGTCATCGAATCATGACCTACGATTGAATTTAGCTTTGTATTATCTTCAACTCGAGACAAATCACCATCATGTTGGATTGCTACGAGAGGATTGGCTTGGAATGACTCCATCGCAAATGTTCCATTATTGCTGGTCAGAGCTTTAGCTTCGAAAGTTGCGACGTATCCCTCGAAGAGTTTCTCGATAATACCGATTACTGTGGACTTACCGGTTCCTGGCGGACCGTAGAAGACGAGGAACTTTTGTAGCCACTTTGAGTCTCCAGATACAATTGCCCCGATTGCCCACTCGATCTTGTCTCGTTCGTCTGAAGAATATAGAACGCCTAGAAGTTCGTCCCATGCGTCCGTTTTTCCTTCCTCGAGAGAATATGGCAAACGCTTACTTACGTAATCTTTCTTTCTAATTGGGGTATTAGCAAATGTGATGCACTCGTCTAGTGGATGGTAGTTACCACTATCAGGAAGATTACGAATATACTTGTTGAACTTCTCCCAGCTACCTGTACCAAAGTTCCTTGTCACCAAAGGTTCGAGAATTGCGCCCTTCTTCTGAGCGTCATTAACATAGTCATATAGATCCATGTCAACAATTCTCTGTATGTCGTATTCATTAGTGGACCACATGCCAAGATCTTCATCCCATACGGCATAAAACGCTCCGCCACGTACCATCAGATCGTCGAAAGTATCAACAATCCAATCTGGATATGCCTGAATGATGCCCTTGGATTCTTTAGTTTTAATTTTATAAAAATCCACTAGCACCTCCTTCATGACAAACGTTCATGATCCATCAAATAACCGCAGAACTGATACCAGATCTCTACATGACGTTGATCTTCTCTAGGATTATCAACTGGAAACATACCACCATCTCCATTCACGTCGTATGTTCTCCAAATAAACGTATCGAGAATATCCACCACCACATGTTCTTTGATTCGTCTTGCGTCATTGTATTTCTTTAAGTCAAGATTTTCAAGTATCTCCCAAAACCAATCAACGGATGGAATGTCAGTCATAAACTCGGCTCGTCTGGAAAATGCAATGAGCATCTCCAATACGGAACAAGGTGGGAATTCTCTCCATTCTGGATGATCAGGAATATCTGCTAGAAGTAGAAACTCTTTTCTTAGATCCAAGCCGTCAGCAGCTCGATTATCATCACCTGATAAAAGCCAAGCAAACTCTGTGTTCTGTAAAATGCGCATTAGATTCCAATAGCTCTTAGATGGAGTTGAGTTTTGGTGATCTATAACTTTCGCACAGAGCCAGTTGAAATATAGATTTTCAAGAGGCTCAGTCATGATTAATCCGGCCTAAATTTCTGAACACCTTTTGAATGTTTAATATCTCGTGCAGCTAATGCATCATCGATATTCTGCCCAAGAACTTCTACCATGTAATGACCACGATCCAAAAGCACTTCATACTCAGCTTGAAGTCTTTCATTACGGACATACACTACATTAGGATCACTCGATCCATGTCCGAATATAAGAGTACCTACAATCTTTTCAGGATTATATATTGGTGTATCACGTTCATCACACAGGATATTATCTCCTGCATAATACGTAATAGTCGTTTGGACACAATCCATTTCATCCCCAAAGAATTCATCTCTATGAATAATATATGGGGTTTCAGGATCACGTTGTGCTAACTCTTCCTCATAATCCCAATCTGTATCTTCTTCCACTGGAAATATGTTTGTCACATTAGTTTCTTCCTCATCATCACCCTCTACCTCATCAATATTGATAAAACTAGGATGACTTTGTCTTGAAAGGAGGATTGAATCGTCATCTTGGAATTTGTTGAGGAATTCTTGACCGTGTTCCTTCATCTCACGAACAACTCGAGCACATTGCTGGACCATTAGATTGAATTCGTGATCCATCTGATTACGTTTGAACTCGAGCTGAACTCGCTCAGACTCAAGCTCTTCGAGTCGATGATCTACTTTCTTAAACCGACTAAGAGCTAGAAAATATCCTGCTCCAATGCCGGCTATGAATGAAGTGACCCCAACCGAAGCTGGGATCACCCACTCTCGCTTAAATTGTACTTTCATTAGCCTCTCCTAAATCTTGTCGTACATTTTTCCGTCGACATTGAAGTCCAGGAGAATACTACGTTCAATACCATTGACAAATCGAGCATTGTCTACCTCGAAGATGCCAAATGAAATATAGTTGTCTCCTTCCCCATTCAGGATCCATCCAACAGCTTGACCGGCTTGACTACGCTCAAGACCGAGCATGTCATAAACTTCATTTAGAAACACATGCCCTCGAGAGTGCAGAAGATCATTGGCATAATTCTGTTGACACTGAATATAAAGCCGGTTGTACTCTGGATCCTTCTTCCACTGCGATGAACTCTCATCGAAGAACCTAGCATACAAAGAATATCTCGAAGGATCTGCTACCTTAATTTCCTTCTCTTCACCATCATCTCCAACGATCGTCTTCGTCGTAAGACCGTGGTAAATATCTTTTTCCTTCTCTTCTCCATACTCTTCACGAACTCGCTCACGATATTCACTGAATGCCCTCTCGATAGCTGCATAGGCTGCCATGAGAGCCGTATTACGACGAGTTAGCTGTACATGCGATCCAGTGAGTGCACCAATTGACACAACGCCCACAATCACAGAAGGACCATAAAGACGTCCAAGCTTGACTGCTCCTCGAGCATAGACGTAAACTAGATCCTTGCGATACTCATGAGCTTCTGGTTGAATTTCAATAGGAAGACGAGAAAGTGTATCATTCGTCTTCTTAGCATCAGTAATATCTTTCTCAATATCATCGAGCGTTTCTGAAAGCTTGAGGGTTGCACGACAAGCGAGCACAGTACTGATCAACGTTCCAGCGACACCCGCAACGAAGAAAATATGCGGTGATTGTCTCTTCAAATCGAAAAGCTTACGTCCAACCGGCAGGCTAATACGGTTCGGAATGATTTTGATAAGCTGTTCCTTTGAAATAAACTTCATTAGCTCCTCCTTCATCAGATGGGTTCCAACGCTGGAAACTCGATCAGATATCCGTTTCGAACTTGACGTACCGCAACATTAGTCAAATATGACCACCCCCATTTCTGGTCAATTGGGGTGCTCGGCAATCCAAGGAGGTCCATAAGATCTCCATATGACACAACTTCGTACTTGTCGAGAATATCGCCAAGACGCTCGACCACATTATCAGCTTCTGCTCGAGTTGCTAGTACGAAATTATCCATTGTCCGTCTGTCTGTACGATATGGACCTGGTGGCTGGTCCGGAACTTGAGCTCGACTGATATGTCTTGGATCTCGCATTAGTGGATTATTGTATGATATATTCGAAATTGCTCCATAATTCGTCGGCCGGCGTCGACGATTCGGAGAATCTCCATACACAACTTTCTCAATACCGCCCGTAGTAATATCCACAAGTAGATTTCTTAAAGCTGGCAAAAGCACATCTGCTGCTACATACCTTGCCGCATTCTTGAAATCACCCCCAAAGAATATATGCCTGAATTTATGGCCAATTCCTTGTGGTTTTTGGACTACTTCTCCAACGACAACTTTTTCGATGATCTTTTCAGGCTTGGGTGGTCTTTCCTTGGCCTTATCACTATTACTTTGGTAATCCATACTCAGCTCCTAGTTGGTGGCATGGGGGGAAGCTCAACAACCTGCGCCTTCTCGTTTTTCTCAATCTCAGCAACCATGCTCTTAGGCACAATCCCCTTGATGAAATCCGCCGAATAATCAGCATCGCTTGCCAGCTTAATGAAAAGCTCGTCGTAAGCGGCCGTCTGAGAGAATTCCTCACGGAGTTGATCGCTCTTGATGAACCGCTTGCCATCCTCAGACTTTACGCCATAAGCTAACAAGACGATCTTCTTGAACTGCGCAATTAGCTGTTGGTTGTCATTCGCCGCAATAATACGCTTTATCGTTGCCTCGAGACCGCCGTCGTATCCAACCTCGAGTTCGATGATCTCTGTCTTTGTCAAATTGAAGTAAAATGTTTCAGTTACTTGTTCACCATCGAAATTCTCATAGGTGATATCGTGCTTAAGCATTTCCGTCCTTCTCTAGGGAGAGAAAGAATGAACCTTTGTGGGGTCCATTCCTTGAGTTCTTGCTAGGCAGCCTTACGGGCTTCCATCGTCTTAACTGCAGCGACGTACACCTTCTCCGCCATCTTGCTCGCTAGAAAGCCGGCAATTGTGCCGACCAATAGCTTCCCAAACTGGTGCTTGAAAGGCGTTCCATCATTTGCATCAGTAACGATGATGTGATCCATTATACTTTCCTTTCGTAGTTCTCATTATAATCAAGGTTTTTCCTGCGAATTCTCATCAATTGTCTTAATGATTATGCCTGATGCCATATGCATACAGGTTGGAATCCAGACCCAACGGGATTTGCGATATTCTAACAACCACCTTTTTCTACAGCGAGCACATATAGGCCAGGCATAAACAATCATTTTGGCTCTACTGGAGGAAAATCAGATGCTTCGCCCCATTTGCAATTAATACCAGCCTCATTCAAGTGACCGTGATTATCGAAGATAAGAGCGTCCTCTGCCTTCCGAGAGAAGCTTGGTTCTCTACTCAGACGCTTCTGATCGCCTTGAAGCCCCTCGAGATGGGTGATTTCTCGCTGAACTTCAGTCATCTCAAGAGAACAAGTCCGCTTGATGGCATTAAAAACCTCTACATTACCAAGTCTATGCGCAGCTTTTAGGATCCGTACCCAATCTTTCTTCATCGTATATAGATACTCGAGACGAATGTTGATTCGTTCTTGATACGTCGTCACTCTCATCCTCCCAATTATAAACATGTGGGTTATCAGGGGTTAAGGTACGCATGCCGTCAATATTAGTGTCAGTAATGAAAGCTCCTTGCTCTCTCCACTGCTCTATTTGTTTTCGTGATATGCTCATCTTTCTCCTATAACGGTTTGATGTAGTTATATTCAAATGTGATGCAGGGACGATTGTCTTCTGTCAGCATCGTCGAGAATGAGAGTTCGAGCTGTCTGGCTGATGTCCAACCCAGATTCCCACTCGTCGAGGTCATCTTTAGCCCGAGAATATAATACAAATCATCCAAAGTTGCGTAGTCATGCTTTAACAACTTAGCATTGATATCATTTTGAGCTCTACGCAAGCTCTCCATATCACTCGTGAAATATCGCCCTGTATGCATCTCACAACACAGAACATTTCCTGGTCCAGAGATAATGTGCGCAGGTGGCGGGTCCTTTTCTACTCGATCGGATACAATCTTATCTCGAATGGACTGATCCTTACGAGCACCGAACTCCTCAATAACCTTGTCTCGATACTCAGAATATGCTCGTTCAGTGACTGCGAATGCAGTCTGAGCGGCAAGCGTCTTTGCTGCTCCAACTCGGTTAGCACCAACAATGCACAGGATCGTAGAAGTCGTGGAAATAGCTGCCGGAATATATGTTCTCCAGACAAGTTTAATACGTCCCTTTAGTTGATCTTTCTTATCAATATATGGAGCGTGTGTTAATTCGTCTTGTCTAATTACTTCTGCTGCCTGAAACGACGCCCGACCCACCAAATATGCACTGGTGAGTACCCCAACTCCAGCAGAAACAGACAGAATAATAGGTGATCGTGCCTTTACGTTCCGTAGAACTGTTCCAGTGAGTTGAGATAGTTTGTTCATCGTCCTTTACGCATCTCCCGTACGAAAACCCAGATGAGCCAGAATCCGCATGTGAAGAGTGTCATGATCACATCTCCACAGAAAGAAAAGAACCCATAGCGTCGTCGACAATCACAATTACAGTGGTCCATTAGTCCTCCCGACTATTACGCAATTCAGTGATAATGAGGGCTGCTAACTTCTCATCAATACCCAGCTTGCGGATAGTCCTCAATACAGCGGCGTCTTGATCCGCAGCTTCTGCAGCTTCGAAACAAGCCGCACCATGCTCTCGCATCTGCTCAGGACTAAGTTGTCCGATTAGGATAATACCTCCTTCTGCACTATGGGCAGAAATATGGATAAAGCCTTCACCATCATCATTAACACCAGACGTCATGAAAATATTAGCCAACTCAATGTCCATTAATCCTCCTTATGCTGCCATGCAGATACGTTCGAATGTATAACCATTGACATTATCTCTAGTACCGTTTAGATGATTAGAAATATGCTCTTTTGAAAGACCCATTTCAATTGCAGCTTTTGCTTGAGACGCAAAGATGTTTCCGGTTTCTTTACATCTAACGACCCAACTTGGTGGGCCTTGCCTATTTGCAGAAATATAAGAAACGTTGCTAATCACAACATTCTTCCCCAGCACGCCAATGGTACGCTGGGCAGTCACGCCAATGGCACGACTGATATGTTGTGAAGCAATGCTTCTCATTATAATCGCTGTAATTCCTGCGACCACAACGCCTGTGGCAACACAAGAATATGCAAGCTTATGCTTTTCGAACTGTTCTTTAATATCCATTAGTGTCTCCTTTGGTTCAAAAAAGAAATGAGAAGCTAGGGCTTGCCGTCCAACTAAAACGGTCAATTAGCGATCTTTCTTCATCGCGCCAGGTGGGTAGGGTTTACTCCTACACATTCGTGTCTCACCTTCTTCTCATTATAATCGATGTTTTTTCTGCGAAGAGAAAAAGGAAATGCCTTTCGGCACTCCCCTTTCGAATTACTTCCGATGCGTGATCTTGTAGTCAACCTGTCGAGCATAGGCCCGACGTCCCTGAGCTGCTGATGACGCATCGATGAGCTTCGCAATCGCTCCGACTGCGAGAGCACCGACAGCGATAACAGCAACGGGGTTGTCGTTCCATGCTTCAACAATCTTCTTCTTCAAGTTTTCCATTGCATTCCTTTCGTAGTTCTCATTATAATCGTTGTAAAAATTGCGAGAAAAAGAAAGAGAGATATTAGTGTCCTGGCAAACGCCTGGTTGTGCACTTCAATGTCCGGCAAACGCCTGATTTATCATTGATTCATATCTCTCATTATAATCGTTGTAAAAATTGCGAGAAAATGAAAAGAAGTATCAGTGTCCTTGCTATTGCAGGGTTTTGCACCTCAATGTCCTTGCTATTGCAGGGTTTTGCATTGATTATACTTCTCATTATAATCGTTGTAAAAACTGCGAGAAAAAGAGAACCCTTGCGGATTCTCTCTTATCTATCACTCGGATGCTGCTTCAACTGCAATTTTGCGTAGCGTATCCAACACGACGTACGCAGCTACTGCAATTCCAATCTTCTTGATACAACGCTCGACGACCTTGACCACGATCTCGGTCTTGTCTTCGAACGATATCTCAGGAAGTTCAGATGCCGCATTCTGCGCTTTCTTCGCCTTGACGACGTCTACTTGCAATTTGCGATTAAACATTTTAGTCCTTTCGTAATAGTTCTCATTATAACCGATGTTTATATTGCGAAAAGGTTTTTAGAAACATTCCCCCGGGATTTTTTGTCCGAAACGTCGGGTATCTTTATACCATTCGACCCATTTTCGTCGCTTAGAACGCAACGTAGAGGCTGTTTTTCTTTAGAAAAAAGTGAAAAAATAATAATCCATGTAGAAAGGCTCAGCCAGCCTCATTATTCGACTGAGCCCATTCATACATGAATTAACTACGCTTCCGACCGATTTGAACAACGGAATTACCTATTCCAACAGCAATACCGGCAAGCAAAAGCAACGTTCCTAGTGCTTGCGCACCTGTCGCAGGAAGAATGCCTCTAGGAGCATTGCTGAAAGGCTGTCCTGGCGTTCCAGGAGGAAATGGTCCTTCGGGGGAAGCACAAGCCGCTGTTTCAGGAGGATATGTAACTGTAGTGCTTGCTGATACTTGCTGAAATATAGGCCGTAGGCTTTGACCTAGCGTGCCAGCAGGCGCAGGCAATTCTGCAATCACGACAAGTCCATCTCGGAATTCAGCATCACTTGGATCAGTTACCCAGAAACCGAACTCGTTCAGTCTCCATCCAGGCCAATCTGTGGCTTCTCCTGTAACTGGATCGAAGCTTGCTCCTGGGAACACGACTCGAACCGTTGTGTTGGCTTGGTAAGTAACTTCGATTGTCTCGATGAAATCGCCATCCAACGTTGTGAAAGTGATCGTACCAACCAATCCATTGAATTGCGGCTCGTTTCCAAACGTCAACTCGATGAATGGCACATCATTCGTACACACTGACGCGGCCGCACCAATATCGAATGAATCAACAACCGCCGGAATAGTCGTGGTCGTCACCCCAGGTACGGTTGTAGTGCTCGATGGCAGCGTCGATGATGGAGAAGTAGAGGTTGTCGAAGGTACCGACGTTGTCGAGAAAGTCGTAGTGGTCGTCGTCCCTGGAATTGTCGTCTGTTGACCCGGTGTGCATGGCTCATCCTCCGGTGGGCACCGATCAACAGTAGTGGTAGTTGCCGGAAGAGTAGTTGTTGGTGGAGTAAAGCAGATACCACCTACTGGTACTGGGAAAATATCACCATGAGCCAAATGTGCCGCCAAAGCACTCTCACCGATATCAATAATTTGGAAATTCGGTGGATTACCAGGTGGCAAATGACAAATAGTCACCTTACGCTCAATAGTTGTAGGCACTACAGAAGTAGGTACAGTTACTGGATTAGTAACTGGAATTGTGGTTGTTGTAGCCGGCAAAGTCGTTGTTGTAGTGGTAGTAGTTGGATGAGTATAATCTGATTGAACTACTACTACATCAGGATCAGGTGGACTAGGTCCTACTAAAAGTAAAAGTCCTCCAGCCAATAAAAACGGTGCCGGAAGAACTGCTTGTAACGCCCGATAACTCAAAGTTCCTCCTTGTGGAAAGAGAAAGCATGAGAACCATGTATTTCTACACGGCTCTCACACTTTCTACATCATTTAGGATGATGTCGGCTACTTCGTTCTCAGAATTAGCCCCATTCCCTTCGATACCATCACGTGCTTCTGCTCGTATGCCACGATGATCAGGATTCCTAGAAGATTTCCGATCACAATCGCCATTGTGTCTGGGCTGATGCTGCTTCGACGTTCTTCTGTCTTCAACTTCATCAACCGTTCCAAATATTCGATTGCTACTCGAAACTCCTCAGTATCCGGATCATATGTGTTCATCTCGGTCAAAAGCTTCGCGATTGGCTCGTCGAGGACTGAGGGATCTTCTTTAAAGAATCGCCTCAACATATATCCTTTCTGTTGTCTCATTATAATCTTTGTTTAGTCTGCGAGGTTATCCTTTGAAATCCTAAATGAAACAGTATCTCTGTCTACAAGCTCGTTCGGATCCGTTTCGAGCTCGAGGCTAAATAACTGCTTTCCATCCGGCATCATTGTGATGACTATCTCGCCCGTATGTGTCTTTTTATAATTGCTTGAACTAAATAACAATACAAATCCAATAATAGAGATAAGAAGTAAAATCGCACCAAGCACGTATTCAATTCCCGAAATATCAAAAATAAGCGATGCAACGAAACATAATACACCAATAACTGGAAGAGTTAAATCACCAGTTATAGCTAATACAGTAAATGTTTTATCGCTGAGGGATTTCCGGTTCTGATTCGTCAAGAAATCCTCCTAAAGTGTTCCCAGCAGATACAGCACGCAATGGTGAGTTCAGCGGGAGTGATAATGTTGGATGACCACTTTCTCCATTCTCGTCTTCGATTTCTGTATATTCTGTAACTCGCATGGTTGCAATTTGACCGAAATTAGCGTCCAAAGTAACCAAATCACCAATATTATAGTCTCGACGATACTGCCATTGAGTAATATCAGAGACATCTGTTTGTGTAATAATAATGTTAGTATCGTTCTTCAATTCTTGTTGACCTCTAGCCCACATTTTGCTGAGAATACTATTCCTAATTGGATCTGTGATCTCATCAGCCTGATATCCACCGTCAATATCACTTGCATCTACAAGCGCTTGCCTACGGTAATAACCAGTGATATTGGTGTCGAACACATAAAGCCAAATATAACGCCCCATGACCAAGAAAGCATTTTTCTTCTTTTTATGACTAAATAGATAGTTAGTAGCCTCGAGGTCACCTGACTTCCACGAGAAAATAACTCTATCTCGCTTATCCTCGCCTTGATGGATCACAAAATCAGTATTATACCAATTAGTGCCAGCCTCCGTACTGCTACGTACAACTTTAAGGCCTAAATCATCGATAGGGAGAAGCTCTGTAGCTCGCTTGTAAATATCGCCTTTTTCGATTGCTCGTTCTGCAGAAGTTCCTTCTGTTAAATAAGTTCTTGCTCTAAAACCATTATAGTTATCCGCAGTACTTGTAGCAGGATCGATATGATCGTTGATTAACTTGACGATTTGATTACAAACTATATCAGCAGCAAGAAGATACTCAATAATAAACCAGCTATTAGGAGCTAAATAATAACCAACCTGCCTTTGCTCTAAAATAGTCTCTAAGCCTCTTCCAGTAACAATAACGATTGATTCCGCATTCTCTTGTTCTTTGATTTCATGATTTTCTACAATCATTACGTCATTAGTATCTGTATGAGAGATAAGACATCCAATTGGAAGATCGTCTCTAATATTAGAGCTCAATGGCGCTTGAATTTCAAATTCGCCGGCTTCTGCATATCGCTCTGTCCATACGACACTAGTAATACCATTAATGTATTCACCAAAATCTAGTTCTGTTGGATCACCTTCAAAATTAAATCTGAAAATATCCATTATTACACCCCCCAGTAAGCTGGATAATACTCAAAGTATTCCCAATCAAAAGTAGCTGGTTCTAAGAAGAAAAACTTGTTTTCTCCAGGAAATATGATTGGCCAAACAGAACCGGCTACAATTCTGTCGATCAAATGATAAGTAGCTCCAGCTCTAGTCATATAAAGATGCTTACTAGATGTTTCACTTGAGAAATATAGAACATCTCCAGCTTGAAATTCATCTATTAGAAGATCATCATCAGGATGCTTAATTCTGAAGAACCAATCGGGATTAGTTGGATCATCTTGCATAATAAAGTTTTTAGTTGTTCCTTTGAAGTTAATTTTCATTACGAAACCATGCGGAGCTGTTGAACGAGTATCAGAAATATTGACATTCGGATAGTCCAATGCAGGTATACCCTCAATATCATCTGGCTCAATATGCACAGGATTAACAGCTCGAAGTAAAGGATCATCACAACGAATTGTGATCTGAACCTCAGGCTCCTTATTAAAATATCCCGCTTCGAATTTCGTAATAAAGCCTTGCACTCTAGCTACATTCGTAGCATCTGCATTGAAATGAAGCGTCACTAGACCTGTACGATTAGCAGAAATTACTCTATATAATTGATCTCGGACTTCAGAATATGATTCACCTAGGTTGAAACGTGGCCTTAACACAATACGCATTACAATATCTCTGGCCCTCAACCCAAAATTATAAAATCTACTATTACTAACATTACCAAACCCGTAGAACTTAGGTGTTATCTCTTCGGCATCTAATCCAACGATACCACGAATAAGATATTGTTCAGTTGGAAGTTTGTCTCCCAAACTGAATACAATCGGTTCTGTTGAATTAGGGGAGTACATAGCTACGTTTGTAGTTCTCATACGAGGCTCAACTCCTCCTTAGCCAGTGCGATCTGATTACGGGTTTGCTTGTAAATATCCGTAGCAGAAAGCTGTGTCGGTGAATTAACAATTTGAGTAAACGACACTCCTTGCGCTACTGTGGCTTCGGTATCAGCAGTATCAGATATCGGAGTAGATATAGCAGCAATGGTACGTGCCTGAGAGAATGATGCTGATGCCATAGGTCCAGATGGAATAAGGCTATCAATTTGACTGGCCTGAGCTTGAATCTGAGTAAGATCAAGCACTGGAGTAATAACTGGAGCAGTCTCACTGATAGTGTCGAGACTGGATGTAATAGAAGCGACGGCATCATTAACACTCTTGACGAGCGCATCAGTTGGCTGAAGATTTCTCATCCAACGATCAACACTCTTCCATTCATCTTCCATACCAATAAGCAAGCCCTCCATAATATACCTACCATAACCCATAGTAACTCTTGATGGTGAGAAGATTCCAAATGGATTTGTGATCATGTTCTTAAGGCTCTTAACCTTGTCGCCGATCCAACTGGTAACACCGCCCCAAGCAGACTTCATACCACCCAGAAGACCACTGATGATGTTCTTACCAGCATCCCATAAGATATTCCCAACATTACCGATAGCACTCTTGATTCTGCCACCAATATCTGCAATCCACGTTCTAACCGAATTGAAACGTTGAGTAATACCGTCATATAGACCACCAATAAGGCCCCAACCCTTATCCCAAAGAGTACGAGCAACGTTACCAATCCAACCAAGAATCTTGGCAGCTAGACCAGTAAAGAAAGTAGTAACCTCACCGATCTTGCCCTTGATGCCATTGAACAGACCAGAAACGAAATCCGTGCCCTTCTGCCAAAGAGTACTGACAACATTTCCAACCCATCCAAGTACCGTCTTGCCGAGATTCATGAACCATTCACCCACCGGACCAGTGGCTTGCATGACTCCATTGAAGAAACCAGTAAAGAACGCAATACCAATGCCCACCATGAGAGTTGCAGCAACTCTGCCTACACCCTCTGCAACACTCGTAAGGATGGTCACATAGAGATTAACAAGAGAGTCGACAATCATCGGCACTTGCCCAGCAAATGCATCCAAGAAATTGGTGATGATCTCACCAACGAGAATAACAACATCATCAATATTGTCTCTGATACCCGTGAGAAGGGTAGTGATAATGAATATACCTGTCTCAACAAGTTGATCAGCATAAGTACGAATGGTTTCGAAGATTCCCGTAACCAATTCTTGGACAATGTCAATAACTAGCGGAATAAGCTTACGAAGTCCCTCGATAATATGGCCAAGAATCACCATTAGCTGCTCGGCGATTACAGGTGCTGCATCAGCCAACGTCGAAAGGAACTCAAGAGCGCCCTCAGCAAGACCTCTACCAAGAGCCGACATGCTTCGCCCAATAGCATGTAGCGACTTCTCTAGAGATTCTGCTCCAGCTGCTCCAGCTCTGGCTAATGTCTCAAATGCCTTAGCTACTTGAGCCGCACCAAAGCCGAATAATGCGAAACCTGCGCCGATAATAACCAACGCTGCACCTAGAGCCAACATTGCCGGAATAGCCGGCTGAATAAGCATTGCAGCAACCGCAAGTGTTGCCAACACAGCCGCGATAGCAAGAAGGCCATGGAGCAATTCACCCCAGCTGATCCCCGCCATCTCCTTTAGTACCTTGGCCAAGACAGCAAGAGATACTGAAACAACTCCAATAGCAACAGCTCCTACTAGAGCCCCACTCATTGCATTACAGGCCACTGCGAGAATAAGCAAAGAACCCGCTAAGGCAGTTAGGCCTCGTCCGATCTCTGCCCAACTCATACTGGCCATGATCTTCAAGGCGCCGGCTAGGATAGTAATGCCCATAGCAGCAAGAATAAGTCCTGGGCCAACGAGTAGAATTACTGGAGATATAATTTGCATTGCGCCAGCAATAATAAGAAGACCACCAGCTAGAGCAGTCATCCCCTTAGCAATATCGCCCCAAGACATCGTAGCGAAAATCTTAAGAGCTCCTGCCAAGATATTCACGCCGATAGCCAAGAGTAGAAGTCCTGCACCGAGTAGTGGAGCTGTAGCCGGCATGAGTTGCATCGCCCCTGCAACAATAAGAAGAGCTCCAGCTAGACCGGCCATGCCCTTGGCCATTTCTCCCCAGTCCATCGTGGCAAATATCTTTACAGCTCCGGCAAGAATAGATAGACCTGTAGCTAGAAGAATCATTCCAGCACCAGCAAGAATTAGACTACCAGCACTACCAGATAACAACTTGGAGGCTCCGACCATGACGCCCATAAGAACAATAATGGCCCCGAGCCCCTTAGCAAGTTCATCCCAATCAAGATTACCTAATATCGCAGCCGCTCCAGCGAGGATTAGAATAGAACCTGCAAGAATTGTCATGCCACCAGCAATAAGAATAAATGAAGCTGCTCCAGTAGGACCAGTACTGATTTTAGTGATAATAGCGAAAGCGGCCATAAGCTGAGCAAAACCAACTGCCATTGCAGTCAAGGCCTTGGTTAATGCTTCTGAATCAATAAGTGATAATGCAACAACCGCGGCAGCGAGAATAGCAACCGCTCCAGCAATCTTGAGCAAAGCATTAGCCTTAATATCAGTTTGCATTGCCTTTAGAACACCAGTCAATTCTTCGAAAGTTTGACTGATATTACCTAGGAATCCGCCACCGAGATCGAGATTAATACCAGATTTCATGAATTTGGCCAATAGACCTGCGATACCACCAAGCAAAGCAACATTCAAAGCATCGAGAACTGCCTCGAAGTCACCTTCTTCCGCGGCATCGGCCATCTTTCCGCCGAGCTCTTTGAACCAGTCAGCAATGGCGTCCCAAACCTTGTCCAAAATATCCTTGATCTTCATCAAGGCTTCCTGAACTGGTTGCCAGAGCTCACCAACCTTTTGGAAACGATCCTTCAACGTATCGAAACGATCGCCAAGTCGACCAAATGCATTACCGAGATCATCTGGGAAATCTGCATCAACTCCAGTGAAAAGCCCGATAATCGCATCCTTGACTTGAATCAAGAAACCAATAAGACCTTCGGCACCTTCACGAAGATCAATAAAGAATCTAGTAATACCTTTACCTTCAACTAATGCGTCGTTAAGTTCAATGAAGAAATCGCCAATCTTGGCTGCGAATGCGAGGAACTTCCCACTACCCGCGCCAGTAAGACTGCCAATCAATTCAGCGACGAAATCAACGCCTTCTTTAAGAACTGTCCAACCGATTTCAAGAATTCCGAAGAATCCCTTGAATATACGCTTAAGCTTATCTACTGTAGCCCAACTAGGCTCGAGCTTCTCCATGAGAATGGTAAAAGCTCTTGTAAGATTGTAAAGACGTTCCGCCGTCATTGGTGGGAAAATATCTTTAAATGCATCCTTAATCGGCTTAATAATCTTACCGAGATTCTTAATACCCGCAGTTAACCCCTCGAGAAGAAGATCACGACCACCAAGATCACGCCATCCTTGAAGGAGCTCGTTACGAGCATCTGCGGATTTGTCTACCATTTTGCCGATAGCATTAGAAATACCGGTAAAGAGTTCTGTCGCTTCTTCGAAATTACCGAAGACAAGCTTGAACGACTCAGACCAACCAGATCCGATCTGCTCCTTGGTCGTCTGAATGAGACCAGTAAGCGTACGAACCTTCGTGGCTGCTTCAACACCGGTCTTACCGAGCTCGATGAATTCCGCTGCTTGCTGCTTTGTATAGCCAATAGCAAGAAGCTGATCTTCAGTGAGCTCACCGGTGAAGCCCTTGAGCGTGTTAGTCAGAACCTCCGCGGTCAACCAACCTTCTTCGAGAGACCCTCGGAAGGAATTACCAGCATCTTTCCATTCGTCAAAGGTTTGCTTCATTGGAACGTCTTTAATCGTCTTCATCGCCTTGCCAGTTTCAAACAAGGCCTTCTGGAAGACTTCACCACCCATACCCGCATTGACGACTGAATTCCAGTCGATAAGCTTAAGAGTACCAGTTGAAACCGCCTGAGAAAGCTGATACATTGCAGAAGCAGCTTGCTCAGCACTTGAGCCGGAAATAGCGGCTAAGTTAGAAATACCCTTAATAGATTGTACTGAAGTTTCCAGATCAACGCCGGCCGCAGTGAACGTACCGATATTTCTGGTCATCTGCCCGAAATTATAAATGGTCTGATCTGCGTACTTATTCAGTTCGGCAAGCGCATCAGTAACCTGCCCGAGATTAGTTCCATCAGCCTTTGTATTAGACAAAATAGTCTGAATCGAATTCATGTTCATTTCATATTCTTTGAAACCCGAAATGATCTGATCCAAACTCAAAGACTTGGCCAGTTGAATACCAGTACTAATAGCTTTACTAGTAATATTAGCTAAAGCTGTGATAGCAATAGTGCTGAGAGCAAGAAACTTAGCACTGACACCTTCAATAACAGTTCCCATATTTCCCATATGGAATCTGCCAACGTGATCACTAATATCAGCCAATCCAGTCTTAGCTCCATCAAATTTAAGAGCCTTTTCCAGCTTGCCTAGACTAGTAATAGTTTCGTTGAGCTTTCGCTCGAATTGTGCATTATCGAATTCCATCCGTACGATGCGATCATCAACGCTAGGCATTTGTCACCTGCCTCCAAATATCCGCTACGGCTCGATCAAAGAGAGGACGAAGAGCTGGATTGATGTAATCTCTACCTACTACATACCCACCAGTACCTGTACCATGCCCATATTGAATAATAACGGCAATATTTACACCGCCTTCTTTATCAGTATTGAACCAACTAATCGAATGAACTCCATTTGTATGGCCTACTTGATACCCCCAAGATGAAGCTGCTCTACCAGTATCTACTGGCGTAGCACTGGAAAGAAGATCTACTCCTTGACGTCCATAACGATCTAGATCTCTGAATAATTTTCCACTCTTCATGAAATTTAGAAATTTCTCAGTATTCTTCGTATTACCTACGGACATTACTTGGATCATGGCTTGTCCTTACGGTGGAGTGAGCACCCAATCCTTGATCATTCTAATAAATTCTCTCATAGGAGGAAGTCGAGCTTCAGCTAAATCACTTCCATAAAGTATTGCTTCAATTTCAGATAAAACTCGAGGATCCATCTTACGAGTATCAAATATAAGTCGAGCGGTAGGACGATAACCATCAATTTCTTCTGGAATTGATGTAAGATTCCATTCAAACTCAAGTGGTTCGGTTTCTAATGTCATAGTTTGATAACTTTTTGTACTAACAGCTGCAGTTAAATTATACAAAACATGAAGTTTATAATTAAAATCTAAACCATTAACATCATCACCGATTTGAGTTTTGTAGGAAAGCCCAAATCGACCATATGGCTGTTCAGTTACTTGAAAACCAAACTCAGTTTCTACAATTCCTTCATATGGAAGAAATACATCCGGATAAGTATAAGCTCTCATAGTCGCTGAAAAATCCCCTACTGTCACAATATCATTAATCTTTACGCCATCGAAATGAACTGCTTGAATTTCTGTATCTACATTCTCATCAATTGAAACTAAACCGTTCCAAGCTGCTCCAATACCACTAGCATCATAAAAGACACCTTTACTTATACCTGTTTCGTAAAACTTCTCACCAACCAAATCCCAAGTAAGCATGAAGTTTAACCTCCAATCACCCTCGAGTCCCAAGACGTTCTCTACGTTCCGCATTAAGTTCACGATTTCTCATTGCAATTTCAGTTTTTGACATCTTCTTTTGTTTAGTATTCTTAATGTTGCAAATGCGAACCAATGCGAAAAGCCTATTGAGATGCCAAGTCTCACATTCAAATGGAATATTGAAAGCTACCATCCAATAGTATATTAATTCAGAAGTGATAACTTCTCCACGAGATTTCTGTTCTGGCATCTTGCCGAATGTAGTTGCAGATTCTTTTGACTCGATGTATGCATTAATTTGATCAATGTTTTTCTGAGTAAATCTACTTGTAATGTCTTTTGGATAATCTTTATTAAGAAACATACACTCTATATAATGAAGAATCTCAGAAATAGATTTATCATCTTTACTTAGAAAAGGTCTTTGGAATTTTGACTCCCATTTTGACAGGGAGATTAGAGAATGCTCTAACAATAATTCAACATCACCAACAGATTCAAAAGTCTCTGTTTCTTCATTGTAGTATTCAGTTCCTTCAATGATAAGTTTGAGCATTCTCTAAACTCCTATGTCGATTACGCCGGGCCGGCCACCCAAGAAGAACCATCCCAATGCGTTTGACCACCAACACCGGCAGTTGCAGTTTGAACATACTGCCCAGTAGTCCATGCAGTATTAGGACTAGCCGTAACACCGGTCATACCAGTAGTGATGTTAGCAGGAGGTGTTGACCCACCAGGCGTCCACGTTCCAGGCACACCAGCAGTAGCACCAGTAGCAACTGCACCGCCAGTATCAAAGAGGGCAATAACCTCATCTGGCATTGGGAGCGTAGGACCTTCGCCATTCCCATAGAGAAGAGCCTCGAGTGAAGCCAAAGCTGTTGGATCTACGACAGCCGAGTCGACCACGATAAGCGAGGTAGGATTGTAATCAGTTACAGGAACAGGAGTCGTAGAGATTTCCCAGCTGAAGGTGATGGCCTCAGGAGAATCGTTGATGGTATTATACGCCTTCTCTGAAGGACTAGCGATACAACCATAAACAAGATGGAGCTTGTAGCCATAAGCATCACCCTCAATGTCATTACCCACTCGAGTACGATAAGAAAGACCAAACAGCTTCCTAGGCTGCTGACCAACAAAGACACCATCAGCAGGAACTGCAAGACCATCAAACTGAGCCCACTCGTCAGGATAGGTGAACGCCTCGAGCGTCGCACCGAACTCCTCGGCAGAGATAAGGTTCAGATACTTGATGTTATCAGCGTACTGAGCAGTAGCTTCGGCTCCTGTCGGAGACTCAGTAACGCTGACGAGACCATTCCATGCAACGCCTTCGGCGTAAACACCAGTAGCGTCTGGAATGTAGAGCACTCCATGATCGACGCCCGTTTCATAGAAACGCTCACCGATCTGATCCCAAACAAGTGCGGCCATTTGCTTTCTCCTTAGAAGAAAAGTTTGTAGACATCGTGATTGAGGTTGTCGGCAGTATAAAATCGATCAAATACGCACATTTGTAATTGAGCCACCTTATCTGGAATATCACTGTCAGGATTTCGATCAATGATCGTAACTAAATAACGTTTTCTGTGCTTATATGGATAATCATCAGCATAATTTATTTGCACATAGTCACGTTGATAAACAATACACGGATATTCCATTATAATTGTAGGTGGTGGCTGAAAATACACATGCTCTGTTCCTAAAATATCTAACAACAGAGCTTGGAGCTCAAGCCGTTGGGCCATTGTATACGCTCCCTAAATGCATGATGAGACGAGGACTCCTGACTTCAACATTTGTGACAGTCCAAAGAGTCCCCGCCCATCGAACGTACTTGATCTTGAAGAAATGTTTGATGGCATAGTCATCCGCAACGATGCTGATAGAATTACCAACTTTAATATCGTCGTGGAGAGTCTCTCCTGGTTCTAATTTACGTGTATCACGAATAACATCTCCATAATATGAAAATTTGGTAATGATATCTTCCCACACACCAGAACCTTCAGGAGTTTCTACGGAATCAGCATAGCCGACTTCTCCGTGGAATCTTGCCATCTTAACTCCTTTGTCGAATTAAGCTTGCTCTTCTTCAGGAGCAGAAGCCGCAGCAGCTGCACCACCAGTAGCGTCTGGAAGTGAACCATGGACCGGCGGAACGCTCTGTCGTGCATTAGGCGGCTCAGGAGAAATGATGTGATAAGGACCAGCAGGCGGAGGCACAAAGACGCCTTCCCTGATAACGATGGCCGACTTGAGCTTGACCAGAGCGCCGGAAAGCCTGGTCTCGATTAGATACTTATACTGGTTATAATCGATATCGAAATCGTCGAAAAGGCTGACCTGGCCACCCTTATCAGCGCCAATATTGTAATCGTTCATGTTCACGATGATGGCATGAAGCGTTGGATCATCATCGAATACCTCAACCGGAACAATCGCAGAAACACGCATCTCGGAAGCAACCTGATCCAACGAGCTGTAAATGCGACGCCCCAAAGTATCCTTCATCAGCATGAACTGAGCGATAAGTCGTTCGTTCGTGTACATGGTCGGAAGCCCAGTACCACGGTACAATGAACGATATGCAATGACCGCATCAACAAGGTTTCCTGCACCAGCAGGCGCAACACCTTCGACGTCAGCGAGAACCTGAATGGTAAAGATTGGATCATCCGTGGCGATAGGACGAATACGATCCTCGAGAATCTTGTCCTCATCGTCAACTGGACGACCATCACCGATGAGAATCGCTCGAGCAATTTCCTCGTCGAGCATGATCCGCATTTCACCCTTCATCCACGCCACCACATCGAAATCAGTGATGTCGAGAATATCATCCCGATCAAGCTTCTGCTTCTTGTAGACGGTCTGAGGGTTGGTCTCTCGACGTGCGGTCGCAAAGAACTGTTCTTTCTTGACTTCACCAGTGATGTAGCCCTTGGCCCGAGCATCATCATAGGTGAGATCCGCCCAGTGGGTCTTCACTCGGCTGAAAGGGCTCTTACGAGCGCCATTCATAACCGAATTGACCCATTCGGTACGACGAGAATAGAACTCGGGAGCACTCGTCAAAGCCGTAGCTTCTGGGAACAGCGTGTCAATCTGATTAATGCCATGAGCAAGGGCATAATTCTCAACAGCTTGCTTCAGTGAGCCATTCTTCGTCGCATCAGCGACAATGCCCTCAACATCCGCATGCGAGAGAACTGGCGAGGGAGTCTCCTTATCGCCCTTCTCGAAAACGTTACGGGTCATTGTTGAACCTTCCTGATCGGAATTGGCGGAATCGTCGTCGACATTATCTTGTTGGAGATCGGCAGTCTCAGAAAGAGCCTGACCAAGCATGAAGTGAAGAACCTGCTTCTGCTTATCGCTCATAGAATCATAAACTTCTTGCACAGTCTCTTCATCACCTTCATTAGTCTCTTCATCGTCATCATTCTCATCGTCACCATTAGCATGCTCAAGCTCAAGACCTGAGTAGATAATAGCTTCGTCATCAAGAGTGTCATCGCTGCCATCAGAGTGGCGGATTGTAACGTTTTCGATAAGAGCGCCAGGGTTAGCCCCAGAAAGAACGAGACTTACCTCACGAATCGCTCCATGAAGGACTTTGCCAGCACGCTCTACGAGCTCATTAGCCCAAATAGAGAGCATTGTAATGTCCTTGTGGTCCAAAAGACCCTTGGCATGGACCGCCTTAGCGGAACCATTGAAGAAACCATATGCATAGACGCCATCTTCACGATTCTCAAGAATGGCGTGGCCAAGAACGTTCTCCGGATCAGTATGACCATGCTGCCAAACAAGCGGAACCTTCGACTTGTCTTGATGCTTGAATGCACCCGGCATGATGGTACGCCCATCTGAACACTTCAGCCCAGCCTTAGTTGCATAGCCGCTGAAATCAGCTTCCATTTTGACTGTTCCTTTCAAGAGAGCTAGGCCCCGAACTTTCTTCTGGTTGAGGCATGTTACTGTTCTTCAATTCATCTGCCTTTGTATCATCGGCTGGCGGAATTCCCATAAAGCCTCTGATCTCGTTTGCTGTGAGAATTTCATTACGAGTGAACTTATCAGCAATCTCAGCAATCTCAGTAACAGGAACAAGCTTAAACGGATCTCGGAAGTATCGAATCCGCTCACTTTTCTGCGTACCATGGGGCCCAAGGAACGCTCTTTGCATTGCTTCAATGATAGCATCAACAATCGGCTCAATTGTGCGATTGAAATAGTTAAGCATGTCCTCTTCTTTAGCTGTACCGTTCATTACTTCCTCGGTTAAACCGAGTTGATTATACAACATACCTGTAAGATACTCGACTTGCTTAAGAAGGTTATTCTCAGCAGGTCGATTAAGCTGAGTGATCTTTTCGGTACCATCAGTATAGGCAATGCCATACTGGCTACCCTTGAGTTGGAACTCAATGTCTTCACGCCGCTTCTCTGCTTGCTGTCGGCGAGCTTCTGATTTAATTACATATGGAAGCTGGATAATGATGTCCAACTTTCCTGAGCTCGATTGTTCATCGACCGCATCAAGAAGTCCTAGCTTGCGAATTAATCGCTGAAGAGTTGAGTTAGGTTCATTCATAACTGCATAAAGAGGATTTTCAACGATAGCTACATAACGCTTTTCGAGCGTAATGTCTTCACGTTGGCCACGATTCTCATTATACACGCTAAGTCGAACGTGTTTTGGATACCAAGTAACAACTTCTCCGACTCTCATTGAATAGATGTCGAAAATTTCATTTGTTTCTGGGTTTCGAGTCGTATCCACAGGAACAATTGCCGCTACACCTTTATCGAAAAGTGTCATAGCAATGTCTTGTCTAAAAGCACGAGGTGCTTGGTCAATGTTTGTTTCTAAAGTAAGACATTGATTTAAAGCACTATCCATGTCCTTAGCATAACGACCTTTATCATCCAACTTAACATGTTTAATCAAAATCCCGGCTACATCCACACTAATTCTTGTATAAATAGAGGAGACAATAGAACGTTCGGTATAGAAATGTCTGCTTTGACGGGAAGGGGAGCCGCCACCATAATATGCCGTCGTACCAGCGAATTCAAAATCTTCAAGATAATTATCGCTACGAAAAGCATTCCAGGCCTTCTTTACTCTATCTAGGATCGGCAAGGTTCATCACCCCTTTAATTCGTCAATCGCTTTTCCCGATTTGGAACCTTATCCGAACGCAATTCATGAAAACCTCTAGCTGTAAGTCCCGCTCCAGTGCCAACAAGCGCAGCCATCGGTGTGTTTGCCATAAGAACTTTCTTAGCTAAAATAAAACCAGCTCCTGCTACTGCTAATTGAACAGCAACTTCTTTCTTATTTATTGATTTTCTATCTTCTTTACGCTCAGAACGAGATCTATCAAGATCTAATTCTCGAATAGCCTTATCTTTAAGGGTTGGTGTTCCGGACTTGAATCTTAATCGACGTTCACTTCTAGATTGTGCTCGACGTTGACCCCAACGCATACCTTTAACGCCAAAATGTTCTAAATATTCAAGTACTTCGTCATCATCAAAGATCATTCGAAGGCCTCCTTGTTAGCTTTGAAAGCTACATATGCATCCATCAAGGCCGATACATTATCAATCTTTTCGTCAGCTCTCTTTTTAAGAAGCTTACGATTCCCATTAGTATCTTCCAAAGTAACAGCGTTCCCCATAGCAAATGACATAAGTTCTTGATCGAAAATTAACTTTCGTTCTTCAGCAAGAATCTTTAATTCTCCAAGAGGAACCGATTCTGTTCTTGCCCCTTGAATTACTTTCTCGATTCCAAAGGACCCGTTTTCCATTTCCCATCTAGTGACAAATTCTTTAGCATTATATGGGTCAAACCCAAGGCAACGAACATCGTAGTCGCTCTGTTGTATGAAATTATCAAGGTCATCATAAACCTCCATCATATCAAGTACTGTTCCATCTAAAACATGAAGACTTCCTTCGGCAATAAATTCTTCATACTTAGCTCGCATAGCACCTGGAAGCTTCATTAATGTTAAAGATGTAATGTAACTTCTAGTTTTAACCCCAAAAGTATAATTTGAAAGTGGAAAGAGAAACGTAAACGCACAGAAGTCATCACCTTGCGAAAGATCTGCTCCAAGAGCACAAGGCAAGCCCCAAAACTCTCTAGTTCGATGTGTAAGTGTTTCTTCATAAGTGAAGAAGTATGTGTAACCTTCCATAGGAATGCCAAACCGCTTTGCGAGAATATCATTACGAGATGCCGGAGCTTTTTCAGCTCTTTCAACATCCAAATGATACACATCATAAGTGACTGTCTTTCCTAAATTAGGATTTGCTTTAATCCACATAGCTGGATCATTAACTTCTTCAAGTTCGTCCAATTTGTAATGCCATATAGAAACATGAGGCGCTTGATACTCACCTTTAAGAATCGTAGCAAGTTCCATTTTGATGGTGTCGCCAGAACCATTGCGAACAGTTCCTTCTGAACTAATAGCAACAATCAAATAGTCCTCCATCTTGGAGGCGCCCTGTTCTATAGCTCCGACAACATCTTCTCTAATGTCTCCAGACAACCATTCATCAATTGTAGAGACCTTAGGACGAAGCCCCTGTAATTTATTAATGGTCATTGGACGTACTTCAAGAAGAGAACCAGTGAGAAAATTCTCAATACCCTTCTTTGTGGAAGCAAGTTTTACTCTTTGCGCTCTAGATCCAGTAGTATTCTGCAATGATCCTTCTGTAAGAAACTTAAATAGAGGACCTCTTGCTCGAGTAATAGCAGTTCTAAATGGAGACATTACTTCATCAGCCTGCTTCATGGTAGGAGCAGTTGTGATCTGATGCGTGGTTGCAGTATCTACATTTAAAAAGTATGCTTGAATGCAATTAGCATACATTGATTTGGCAGCACCTCTGGCAACTATGAGGTATTGCTTTGTTGTAAGTCTTTTCTTGATTAACTTCTTAACATAATGCCCACCGAGGTTGTCTTCATTTGGTTGATAGACACTTCGCTCAACAAAGTAATACCAGCCAAAAATTTGTTCAGCCCAAAGTTTAAAACTATCTAGGAGATGAAGGTCTCCACCATCTGTAAGAGTTAACTCGAACTCACAATACTTGATAAAGCCATGCACAGCCATATCATCGTAATAGATGTTAGGATTAGAAATCAAATCATCAATACGATTCATCTCCATAGAGATTTCTCTATTAACAGGAATCTCTCCTCGAAGAACTGAAGCACGAAAGAGTCCATAATAATAAGGAGTAGCAGAATTAGATAAAGTCATATAACCTCCTTACTTACTCAAACTCTTCTTTGCTAAAGCAATAGCTGCCTTTCCAGCAGGACTTGTCGCCATGTTATATGCTGTGACTGCAACACCAAGAGTCGCTAGAATTCCAGCAGCCGCTTCAGTACCCTTTTTAATTGCAGATGGATTCATACGACTGAAATTTTGCTCCATGTTCAATCGATCATTAACTTCTTTAAGTTGCTTATTGGATAAGTTCTTCTTTCCACGCTTTCGAAGTTCAGTTACTTTCTTAGAATCAAATGCTTCTTTTCTAACTCTTTCGTTTCTAGCTTTACGAACGCCCCAATGCATTCCTTTAACACCATAATGTTCAATAGTATCATCAACAAGAAGAATCTTTCTAATATGACCATAATCATCACGATCTACTACAACTTTAACTTCTGCTTCATCCGCATGCTCAGTTTCTTTAGATACAATTTTAAGTTCACCGGTATCCTTATCGAAACCAAGCATTTTAGTTCCTGATGGATTAACTCCATAATTATTAGCCGCTTGTCTCAAATGACTATTGAAATTAGATACAACTTCATTATGATATTTATCCCAAGCTTTAGGATCTTTTGTAATATCGGTATTTTTCCATTTAGCATTAATCTTAGGAAGATCCTTATTTGCATTTCCAGCTGCCATATTATACATTTGAATGGCAGCGCCCTTACTCATTGCCTTCTTTTCCCACTTACGATCAGCTTTTACAACCTTATTTCTAGCTCTACGAACCCCCCACCTCATACCCTTTGCACCATAATGCTCAATAAACTCATCTACTGTTTGAGTCATGAAGCTTCCTCCTTAGGGTACGAATAAGTAGGTGGATGGTCTCGAGATAGCTCATATTCAGGAAGCGCATACTCACGAAAGACGTTAAGTCTCCACTCGTATTCCTTGATTTGCTTCTCAGTAGCCTCAATAAGAAATGAAGTAGTAGGCGGATCAAAGAGAGACCGAACCTTTAGATAAACATATGTCTTGACTAAATGAAGTTGATCTGCAGGAACAAGATAGTCGGCCCAAACAGTAGTCTCATCTTCTATAGAAAAGCCACTTTCTGGGCCCACACCAAGTTGGCTGAGAATGGAGAAAGCGGCATTAATGTGAGTAATAATATCCAAATCAAATGCCGTATAATCTTGGTCTAGACCAAGAATTTTCTTTGTACTGGTTAGAATGCTTTCTTCCATAATTTCATCTCCGTATCAACTATTTCGCAAACGAACGATCTCCGCTTCAACTTCCTTTGGATCGTATCCAGCTTCAGCGAGCTTAAGTCGTCGTTCTTGCCCGGTACCATATTCGCCTCGACCAACGGCTTCGGCTACTTCTGTGAGAGATTGCTTAGATTCTGACTCATCATTGTCTTCATCGACAGTATCTTCAACTGTCTCTGGATCATCCGACTCGACGAGACGAGGCTCACTGTCTGGAGCACTCATATCACCTGGACCACTCATCTTATTTCCTTTCTCACCAAAGTTTTGTATCGTTTGGATGACGTGACGTGACAATTTTAGGAAGTAATCTTTCATTTCCGAAATGAATTGCATTATGGGTGATTTGGGTGGTTGTGATGAGATATTCTGGGTCAAATATCCACTCCTCTCCGTGGATAATATCGTCAGGATTCATAGGATTAATATGATGAATAAGAAGTGCTCCATGAATTTCGTATCCAGAAATGCCTAAATCACATCCATTATCTCTTACAATAACTTCTTGACGAGCTTTCTCCCATTCATAAGATGTATAAAATTTTTGGTTAATATAGCGATCAAATCCAAATGTAGATCGACCAACTTCACCATTTAATTTCAAATAATTGAATCTATCATCAAAAGTATCAAATCTTCTTAACTCTGAATAAGATCTAATTCTGTTCATGATATATCCAAGAAATGAACCATCCGACTAACATTCCAGCCAAAAATATCATCATGGCTGATGGCCAAGGAAATGCTCCGACAACTTTTACTATAAAATCTATCATCAATTATCATAATTTTCATCATCAGAATCTCCTTGTAATTCATTACCAACATAAGATCGCATAGCATTCAAAGCCTGCGCATATAATTCTTCAACCTTCTTAGCTGAAGCCATTAGTTCTACTTTTGAATCAAGTAGAATGTTTTCACGATGCAGGCGCTCTTGTTCTAGCTTTTCTCTTGTAGAACCAAGTTTTAAATAATGAGTAATAACTTGTGAGGACGCAGTGCCCTCGGATAGCTGCTTTTCGGCCAGATCTATTGCAAGGGAGACCAACTGACTCTCTCTACCTTCATCTGTAATCGCAGGTGCCCGAGTTGGGCGACGCTTAGCAGCCATTTGACCTCCTTTCCAATTAACCTACATGCAAATCAAATTCTTGCCCAGTCCAAGTGTGCAACGTATCACCAGTCGGGAGTGGGCCAAGCAAAATCAAACCCTGGAGATCTGCCATAAACAATTCTCGCTCCGGAGCTTTCAATGTCTTGTATTGATCATACTCTGCCTGAGTTCTAACCCATGAAATAGTATGACCAAGACCATTGGCATCTATCATGCCGACAAATTTAGCATTAGCTCGTTGATCCACTGGAATAGAATTATCTCTCTTGATAGCAATACGATATAGCACGTCATCTCCTCCTTGTACAGGTGGTAAACCGCCAGCCATTCGACCAGCTACACCATTACGAAAACCTGACATTAACCACTCATATGGGCCAGTATATGGGAAGCCAGGAGTAGGAGTATTACCACCCCAAGGATCGATCTTACGAGTTGGAGCCCACTCAAAATGTGCAGGAACATCTGATCCAGGTTGTAGAATATAGGCCTTACACATAGCACCTACGCCAATTTCATAAGATTCAACCATGTCTGGGGACCAATTTTCACCCACACCATTATTTTGAGCTTCAATCCCAATAGTTCTACTGTTCGCAGAATCTAAAGGAATTTGTCCCTTAGAGGTATTCCATGGTCCACCTTTACCAGCATGGTTGGAAGCACCGCCAGCATGAACGCCCCATTGACCTTGACGACCAAGTAAACAATTAGCTACTGGTGCATCTTGATGACCTTGTGCGCAATATGACCAATCATTCTGAAATGATGTACCTGACCCAGAAGCAGTATGATGAACAACAACCGCCATAACCCCAGGCGAATTATAACCACCAGTAGAACGAGAATTATGTTCCCATCCACCCCACTCTTGAACGTCTAAACCTTCCGCTCTAAGAATATCAGCAAGATTCGGAAGTGAAACTCCATCCATATATAAACTACCCATCAATCCTCCTCATCTGCATCATGTCCAGGTGAATCATATTGACGTAAGAAAGACCATGAGATCCACGCAAGAGTAGCAATTCCAGCTACAGCCATAGCAAGAAATATATCGGTAAAGAATTCTGGCATTGAAGAATCAGTTTTAACATTCTCTACAAACATTAACCCATAACAAACTATAGTTAACGCTACAAATACTCCTCCCCATTCTTTACCACGGGGTGCAGGCATGTTAAATCGGTTCTTTCTGCCACTCCCGAATCAACTTTTCGATAATATGAGCAAATACATAAACCATTAGAATGCGAACGAGTTCTGGCTCGTCATCGAATCGAGCTACTCTTGTGTCATCTGGAGCAAGCTCATGACGCTTGCGATAAAAGTATCGAACCAACGCTTCTGGATCGGGCGGCTCAGTGTCAACTACATCAGCAGGTTCAATATCTCCGAAGTCGCTCATGCTTCAGGCTCCGAGGGCGGCGGATCATAAGGCCAGTGTGCACCAATAGCCGCAGTTAAAGCGGCATCAGTAATAATATCGCTATCATGACCAGGAGCCCCACGACCAGTTTGAAGCGCAGCCTCATAAGCAGCCTCGGTATCTACTGCCACTGGATACATCAATGGCTCTACGTCCACAGTTCCAGCTGAGAGATTTTTTCCATACGTACTATCAGCCTTGTTCGGATCAAATAGCAATTCTTTATGCGCCATAGCCAATACCCGAGCTCTCAATTCAGGATCACTAGCAGCTCTACTAACAGACGCAGCGCTCATGTTGTTCCTTCCAATCTAGTTTCGAGAGTGACTACTTTGGCACTGAGCTCTTTTACTGCTTGCCATAAAACGGCAATCATGCCGCTGAGATCAAGGCCAAGAGTCTCCTCATTACCTAACGCAAGAAGTGGAGCAGCTTCCCTCACTTCTTCTGCAACAAAACCATACCGATAAAGTGGTTCTGGAGGATCCGAAAGAAGCATCCGTCTTGATGGATCCGGTTTACCATCAGAACCCATTGCTTGAATTGGGGAAGCAGCAGCAAGTTCTGGTTGTAAATCATGATAACGAATAGGTTGAATAGTATCAACAGCATTAAGAGCTAATAAACCTGTTAATGGCTCTATTTCATTCTTAAAACGTCTTCCGCTTACAACTTGGAATGCCGAAGCTAAAGTTTTAATATACGCTGTATTTTGCCCATTTAGAATACCTATATAAATATTACCATCACTAGCTAACTGAAAAGCTCCTGTCCATCCAGAAATATGATCCACAAATCCAATACCAGTATAACCAGCAGCACCAGGATGTCGACCAATAATAAGAGGACGTTGAGACCAATCGCCACCAGATGATTGAGAAGCAATATAAACGCCTGGATTAGAATTACCCCATCCAGCACCAACAAGCATATTACATGCCGGACTACCAATTGCTCCTCGACCTTGAAGATCTAAATTTGTAGTGGATCGAAGAATGAGTTGCCCAGCAGGATTTTGAAGATATGGTGTTTCTACATACCATGGGAAAATAACAGAACCATTTGCTTGAAGATTACCGCTAATCGTAGCATGAGTAGCAACCGCAAGGGCGTTACATCCTAAACCACCATCAGCAGCAATATATGCCTCAGCTGCCGCTCGATCAGAGCCCTTAAAGAATCTAAGATAATTATCAGTTGCATCAGCTTCCAAACACCAATCGCCCAATCCAAACTCAACCTTAGTATTTGATGGTCGATGAAACGAAGCAAGTTGATTAGAAACATTTCTACTAGAGAACAATTTCAATTTATCACCTATCAAATGCCAAGAATATTCATATGGATTCGGATTAGTTCCATTGTCACCATCACCACTACCAAAAGTTAACCGTGGGTATGTAGCTCCAACAATATCTCGAACGGTAATTGTGTTGGCTACTAGTGATGAAACTTGTGGAACTGTTGACCACACTGCATGTCCGTCTGTGGAAGAAGCTTTGACCAAAAGATCATAGATTACTCCCCCCGGAGGAAGTCCACCTCCAGACGCTCCAGTCTCATCAACTCCAGGCTTCCAAAGACCCGAAGCACCTTCAAATTTTAGGACTTGCCCATTAGTTGGAATACCAGTAACCTGAACATCAGTAAGATTATCTAACTTTAGTGGTGGATCAACTGGAGTTTGCCAACTAGTATCATGATCTGTCGATGTATCCTTGGTGAGAACTTGTCCTGTAGTACCACCTGCTGGAACTCCTATTCCTGCTGAACCAGAAGGACCCGCATTAATTACAGCAACAGATCTTGTAGTAGGATTAACAACGATCTTTTGGGTACGAGAGATGACATTGATTTCGCCGCTCATTCAGTTACCACCTCTCTAAACACAACTTCAAGTGGTCTGTCGAAAACGGGAATTGGCTCTACTCCACTAACTCGCTTAATATCCATGTATCCAGTTGTGTAAGTAATCGCTGCTGTAACGCTGTCATCTAACGTAAGCACTAACAAACCGTCGGTTCCATCATTCTCAAAAACAACTTGCCATTCAGCAATAAGAGGAGCCTCTACAAATGGTTCAGCTCGGATTTCACTACTAAGAATGTCTGCTGAAACATCAAAACCAAGATCAACAATGATAACATTGGTTCTGTTCTTGTGAACGACGACTTCGTTGCTCATTCTTCCTCCCCGAGTTGAAATTGTTTCCCCAATAGTCCCCCCGGGGAAAAAATATGG
>Ga0209593_10000110_pt1 | contig 42367 bp, 53 predicted proteins | sample PPLLaktember2015_3_FD_187260 | JGI IMG/M metagenome (GOLD analysis project Ga0209593, IMG submission 187260) | Freshwater sediment microbial communities from Prairie Pothole Lake near Jamestown, North Dakota, USA - PPLs Lake P7 Core (6) Depth... | ecosystem: Environmental > Aquatic > Freshwater...
CGCCGACCGAGGGCTCAGGCGCATGCTCGTCTTGGTTGTGCTCGATTGTCAGCATGTTGTCAGTAGATGGTAAGCCATCGCTTACCATCCCGAGCCACTGCTCGGCGCTCATCTCGTCAGGGCTCTCAGGGCTCGCTGATGGCTTCCTCACCAGCACCTCGGTCTGCTGCCGGTCGATCAGAAGACCATGCAATTTGGCCACCAGCTGGTACGCCGCGATGGCCGCAGAGCCCTGGCCGAGAGCCCTGCTCTCGCCTGCTACGGCCAGAGCCTCGCGGCTCAGGGAAGCCGCCGACACGGGCTCAGCCGCGACCTTGGAAGCCACGATCTCGGCCTTGCGCTGCTGGACCTTAACCTTTGATAACAGCCGCGACGCAGCCGCCTCGCAGACGGCTCGCGACTTCGCCTCGCCGTACACCTTGGCGTAGGCGTGGGTGGCAGGCATGCCCTCGACGACAAGCCAGAGGAACTGCTCATGCCTAACGGGCAGCTGGGTGAACATGCCCGCAGACCTAGCAGGGAAGCCCGCCAGAGCGCAAGAACGCGAAAAGGGCAGGGGATTGCTCCCCTGCCCTCAAATCGCTCCTGCGGCCTCCTGCGGCCCGCTGCGGCCTACCAGTCGCAGGCGGCGTCGTCGATGCGCGCCTGCCGCTTGGCGTCGGCGGCCTCGTCGCGCTCGTATTCCGCACGGGCCTCGGCCGCCTCGGCGAGGCGCTCGGCCTCGTCCATCGAGGCATCGTCGGCCTCGTTCTCCAGATCGAGCAGGTCGAGGATCGCCTCGGCCTCGGTGCGGCCCCAGCCCATGCGGCCCTCGCCGCCCTCGTCGCTGTCGCGGTGTGCGCCCCAGTCGAAGCCGCGATCGGGGATCGGCGGGAAGGCGTGCCACGTGACGATCGGGTCGGCAGGGGCGTCGAGGCTGGAACAGCGCGATACGAAGATCGCCCACGCCGCATCGGCGGTGACATCGTCAGAGGCGCGAGAGGTGGCGAGATAGACTTCGCGCAGGGCGGCGGTGGAGAGGGAAGCGAGAGAGGTCATGGTCGTTACTCCGTTGGGTTGAGGGTGAAGCCAGCGCCTAGAGGCGCTGGTCGAGACGGTAGTCGGCCAGCACGCGCTCGCGCTCGGCACAGTCGTCGAGGTGGCGCTCGTAGGAGGCCGCCCCGGTGCGCTCGACATAGGCGTCATGCAGCGCGCCGCACAGGGCCGTGTGCGACTGCTCCAGCTGCTCGATGGCGCGGTCGAGCGCGACCTCGTAGCGCACCGGGCTCGGGCTCTCGCCGCGCACGTTGGACGTCATGCGACCGCAGACGCGGGCGGCGTCGAACGAGACGAACAGGCGGGCGCGCACGACCTCGTCGAAGCCGCCGCACGCGTTCAGGTACAGCGACGAGGTCGTGAAGCCGACCACCCAATCATTGCCCTTGGCAGGTTCGTTGCGCAGGTCGTGCAGGCGCTGGTCGACGGCGTCGATGCACTCGCGGATGAAGACGATCGAGGCGGTGATCTGGGCGACGGTGCGGGCGGGGGTGGTCGAGGTCGAGGTCGTCATGGTCGTTACTCCGGTGGCGGCGTCATTGCCGTCACCCACATATGGGAGCCCTCGTTGAAGAGTTCAAGAGGGCTCCACGAATTATTTTTCGAGGGCTCTACCGGGAGAGCGCGTCGATCAGGCAGATGAGGCCCCACAAGCCTCCGAGAAGCGTCGCGCACACCATGAGGAACATGCCCGTGAACTTGAGCGTCGCGGCCGGGGCATTGATCATTCCCATGGTCAGGAACATCAGCACGGGGAACACGAAAAGCGAGAAGAACAACATCGCTCAGGCCCCCCTGCCCATGACGGCCGTCAGCTGCTGCAGCCCGGTCTCGGCGACCTGATCGACCTTCACGGCGACCTCGTTGCGGAAAAGTCCCATCACCTTGGGGCCGATGTGGAGATTGGCAAGCTCGACGCCCATCGCGCGCTCCAGATAGGTGGCGGCGGCGCGGACGACATCGTCGCCGTTGTTGCAGCCGCCGTCGGTGATCACCAGCATGACGCGCCTTCTGCCGTTGGCGCGCTTCGCCTGCAGGGTCGCGGCGAGCAGCATGTTCTCGGTCAGGGGGGTGGAGCCGCCGACCTGATTGTAGGCGTATGCGAACTTTCTGCCGTTCGGCTTCTCGCGGCCCTTGGTCATCAGGTCGAGGCCGCTGTCGGTGAACACGTGGGCAGTGCAGTTGACGCCCACCTGCGACGCGGCCTGCGCGGCGGTCAGCGCGAGGGCGGCGGCGGCGAGAATGCGCGTGCCCGCCATCGAGCCCGAACCGTCGATCAGTATCTGCAGGTCGGTGTCGTAGCCCTCGCTGAGAACGCGCTTGCCGAATATCGTCTCGCTGCCGGTGGTCAGCTTGTGCAGGGCCTTGGTGTTGAGCCGGCCATTGAGGCGGCCGCCGTCGAAATCGTCCTGCTCCTCATGCTTGAGGGCGCGGGCCAGCAGCTGGCGCTGCTTGCCCATCTTCGAGGCGTTGCCCGTCACGAAAGCGACCGACCCGTCCGTATCGCGGCCGGCGATGCGGCGGTCGCCGACGCCCGCCTTGGACGCCTGCTCGGTGGCGCGGCGCAGGCCTTGGATGATCTCGCGCTGCGCTTGGGCCTCGTCGCTCTTCGACACCAGATTGCCCTCGGTCGTCGGGGCCATGTCGACAGGATCGACATCGCTGGCGGTGAACTCGTCGGCAGGCTTGGGCTTGCCACCACCACCACCCTGCACGGGGGCGGCATCGCCGGCCTCGTCAGCCTCGTCGGCTTCAGCCTCTGCCCCGGGGGCATCGGGGTCATCGCGATCCTCCATCATGCCGCCCTGTTCGGCCACAGGAGCCTGCTCAGAGGCTCCAGCCTCGTCGGCGGTGTCAGACGCCTCGCCGGCCTCGTCGGCCTCTGGCGCGGCCTCTACGGCCTCAGGCTCGGCATCCTGCGCCTTCTCGGCGAGCATGGCGGCATTGATCGCGGCCACGACCTTGTCGGCCAGATCGAGGCAATCCCGCGTCGACTGGCAGGCCTTGAGGTCGGCGAGGGCCCACGGCACGACCTGCCCGACGATGCCGTTCGGATTGAGGTTGCGGGTGATGTCGGAGATGTCGACCGCGTAACCGTTGGCGTGACGGCCCAGCGTGGACAGCGTCCAGCCGATCGAGCGCGGATTGTTCGGGTTGTAGCCGTTCACGACCGCCTTGGTATGCAGCATGTCGATCAGTTCCGACAGGACCTTCACGGCGTTGTGCGCGATGCCGCGATCGATCGTGCGCTTCTCGATGCGGACGTCTTCCAGCGCATTCAGCAGCTGGTGGCGGTTGGTGCGGACAGCTCCCTGCCACGTCACCTTGCAGGTGTCGTTGGGGTGGCCGACCTCGTGCAGGCCATAGGCCGCCCAATGCCGGAACTCGTCGGCCGACATGCGGTAGGTGGCCTTGCGCACGGGCATGTTGACGGTGACGCGGACGTAAGTCTCGACGCCCGGGGTGCCTTTCCAGTCGACCGACGCGGTGCCGGAAATGGCATCCGCGACAACGCGGACGTTGAAAATGGTGTTCGGATAGCTCGCCTTCAGCAGGTCGGTGATGACGATCTGCAGGGCGTCGAGGGCCTGCGGGTAGAGGTAGGACATGGTCGTTACTCCGTTGGGGTTGGTGTCGTTGGAGCCCCGTATATAGGGGCTCCAATTGAAGAGTTCAAGGGGTCAGAACGCATTATCCGCGAAGGCCTCGGACGCGGCGGAGGAGGAGGGAGCCTGCGGCGCGGTCTGGCCCAGCATGAGGGCCTCGAACTCGGCACCCCACTGCAGCGTGGCCATCGTCTCCATGGCGGCGCGCTCGGTGGCGGGAAGCCGGGTCAGCACCGCCATCTCGAAGGCGGACTTGGCACCGAACCCATCCTTGAAGGCTCCGACGAAGCCGACCATCTGCCGCAGGCTGAGGGCAACGCCCTCCATCTCGGGCAGCTTGCGGGCACGCGCCATGAACTCGGCGACATGCTCGGCAGCGGGCAGCGGAATGCCGGTGTGCTGGGTCAGGGCGGAGGCTTCCTGCGCCTTGGTGAGATAATCGACGCGCACCATGCGCTTGAAGCGGTTCACCAGCGAGGCGTTGGCGGGATTGGTGCCGGCGTACTGGCCGGTCTCGTCGCCCGACCCGTTGGTGTTGTCGGTGATCACGAAGCACACGCCCGGGGCGACCTTCACGACCTCGCCCGTGGCATGCACGGTATAGGTCCGGTGATCGTCGGTCATGTTCTGGATGATCATCTGCGCGCCGGCGCTCATCACCATCGGCTCCTCGATCACGATGACCGTGCCCGGGCGGCGGATCGCTTCCAGCAGCGCGCCATCCTTCCAGAAGGTGGTGCCATCCTTCGCAGCCATGGAGCCGACGAGGTCGCCGACGTCGGTCTGCTTGGTGCAGGTGATCTTCACGCAGGGGCGACCCGTGAACGCGGCGAACATCTGCACCATCGTGGTCTTGCCACTGCCTGACGGCCCGACGGCCCAGACGTTGGTCTCATGCTCGCCGGCGAGGGCAAGGGCCGCCATCGCCTCGACGTCGACCACGTAGAACGGATCGACCACGGGAGCGACGCCGTGCGCCTCCCACAGCGACACCGGCTTCTTGCCGAACGCCTGCGAGGTCCGCACGCCGAACAGCTTGGCGAACTCGATCGTCGCGCCGGTCTTCGTGGCGTAGGGGATCGCACCGAGCGGGGCCTGCGGCGCGGCCGCGACAGTCACGACCTTCTCGACGGTCTGCACGACCGCAGGCTTGTTGGCGGCGGCGACGACCGGGAGCAGCGCCTGCTCCAGTTCGCGCTTCACCAGCGGGGACAGGAACTGCTCGACGCCCGACAGAAGGCTCTCGACGTCGAAGTTGCTGGTGATCGGCGTGGGTGAGGTCATGACCATCGAGCCCATGGCGTTGGAGTGCGGAACGAACGCGCCGGTCGGCGCGCTGCCGGTGATCTGGGCGATGATCTGCTCGACCTCGGGCAGGATGTCATGCTCGACGGCAAAGACCAGCAGGTCGGCGTTCTTCGCCTCGCGGCTCTCGATGCCCTTGGCGGCGATCCACGCTTCCCACGCGGTGTGAGCCTTGACGAAGGCGCGGACGGCACCGCGAGCGGCGGTCGGGATCTGGATGTTCATGGTCGTTACTCCGATTGGCGGGCGGCAGTCCATCTGCGGCCGGTCCACCACATATACGAGCCCTCGTTGAAGAGTTCAAGGGCTCCGGGCAATTATTTTTTGGAGCCCTTCATACGCCCGGAGTTTCGCCCTCAGTTCGGTCGGCCAATAAGACCGATGTATCTGCGCCCCCTTGCGGTCCAGCACCGTCAGCATCCACTTCGAGCCCAGCGCCTCGACCTGCATGAACAGCCCGCCCTTGAAATGGCCATGCGAGATCGGCTTGCCCGTGACGCGCTTCCAGTTCCTCGACGACTGGGAGAAGCGCACCTTCTTGACGAGCGCCGTCTCACGTCCCTTGGCGGCGGCGAGATCGCCCTCCATGTGCCCGGCACAGACACAGCCCACGGCGAGGGGCGCATGATCGGCGTGCGTCATGTGATGCACGTAGCGGATCGTCATGCGCTCGCACATCTCGCATGTTGCGTCGGGCTCGCCCAAGTCTTCAACATCGGCACAGACCCAGCCCTTGTGAGGGACACCCGGTTTTGCCCACAGTCCATAGTCCATTGTCGTCACTCCTGTTGCGTCGGTGCGTCGGTCATTTTTGCGTGCGTCGGTGCGTCAGCATCGGTCCCCTTACAGGGGGGGGGGACCGACGCAGATTTTGCGGCGGTGTGCGTCAGTCTGCGTCAGTCGACCGACGCAACCGACGCAGTGTCCCAGTCGGTGCCGAAAACGGTGTCCTCCGGGCGCGTGCCGACCTCAATAAATTCACGCTTGTGGCGGTTGAGATCGAAGCCTTCAACTACCGTTAGCCAGCCCTTTTTGGCCCAGTCGTTCACGACGTCTTCGACGAGCCTCTTGACGCCCGCTGCCCCCAGATCGAGCCCTAGGGCTCCGGCGATCACGGTTCCAACCCAGTCGACGGCCTTGCTGGATTTTCGAAACGTACCCTTGGCGATCTCGTCTTGGGCGGCCCGCACCCGGTGCGGCTCACTGGCGAAGTCGGTTGATGGCGGTGCCCACCGCACCACCACGCCGACGCCGTCTTCCGGCAAGGCGGCCAGCCCGTCCGCCGGCGCGTCGTCGCCGTTGCCCAGCCCCACGCTCTCGTGCTTGTACCAGTCGGCCCCCGCCCCCGGCGGCACCATGTTGGCCTTGGTCGCCTCGTGCTGCACGGCGAAATATGCGCGCGGGTTGCTGATGCCGAACCGCAGCGCCACCGGCGGCGGCATCGGTGCCAGCACCCGCGCGTGCCGGGTGGCGTTGATCAGCGCCGACGCGCCGCGCGCGTCGTCCACCGATGCGTCCGACTTGACCCCGGTGCCGGGCTTGCGCGTGTGATGCACGATGTCGACCGCGCAGTGGCACTCGTCGGCGATGCGGGCCAGCGCCTTGGCCACGAGGTCGATCGCCATGTTGTCGTTTTCCGACACCATGTGCGCCGACACGAATGGGTCCAGCACCAGCACGTCTATCCGGCGCGCCTTTATCACCGCCTTGATCGCCTCGATGACCCCGCCGTTCAGCACCGCCCCGGCCTTCCCCGCCGCCGCCATGACGATCTGCTTTTCGCGGCCGCTGTCGACGTAGAGCCGGTCGCCCAGATCGGCGTCGTTGATGCCGTAGTGCAGCCCCAGCGCGTGGATGCGCCGCCCGAGTTCGATGAGGTCGTCCTCGCCGTTCCACAGCCAGACCCGCAGCGGGGCCCGGACCTTCACGCCCAGCAGTTCGCGCCCGGTGACCATGGCCAGTATCTCGGTCATGACCAGCGCCGACTTGCCCATGCCGCCCGGCGCGACGGTCGCCGAGACGTAGCCGCGCATCAGCCGGCCGCCGTACAGCCACGGCCGGCGCGGGAACGTCTTGGGGTCGATCAGGCGGAATGCCGCCGTGTCCATGAACTGCGGGATATCGCCGAACACCGACGCGGCCTCCCACTTCTGCCGCCACGCCGCGAAGGCGTCCGGGTCGGCCTCCTCCGCCATCCGCCGCAGGAGCCCGCCGCCCGACCTGACGTTGGCGCGCACCGTCGTGTCCCAGCGGTCCTGCGCGCCGGCGGCGTCGTAGTGCTTCGACCGCGCCGAGTAGCTGTCGAAGATCTCGAACGGACCGCCCGCCCCCATGATGCCGTGCATCACCTCGATCCACTCCTCGCGCGGCGTCGTGTCCGTGAGCGGGAGGATATCGACGAGGTCTTGGAGGGCCTCGTCGCCCAGCGTCCACTCGAACCGCTTTGTCGACGGAGCCCCCGGAGCCTTGGCCGGACCCTCCATCGCCGCGAGTTCTTCCACCCGGTAGATCGCGCCGCCCAGCTTCATGACACGACCCGGCCGCTCTTGGTGTGGGTGCCCTGCGGCAGGCGGTACAGATGCACCGGGTCGAGCGCATTGTCGGACTTGCCCCATACCGGGTGCGTCTTCATCCGCGACCGCAGCGCCCGGTAGTCCGGTTTCGGGACGCCGTGCGTGCCGTTGGGGCCCGCGAGGGCGAAGCCGTAGTGCCAGTTCCCGTCAGACGTTTCGAGCTTCCACGTCGGTTCGCGCGGGCAGAACAGGTCGACGGCCTCCTTGTCGAGCTTGGTGCCGACGTCGTCGAGGACGAACGCCATCACCAGCGAACACCAGTCCGCCCGCCGCCCCGGCGCGCCTTCACGCATCAGGCCGATGCTGAAGTAGCAGTCTTCGCTGTCGGGCAGGTCGCCCGGCTCAAGATGGCAGACCCGCTTGCCGTGCATGTTGCTGGTCCAGCAGACCCATGCCTCGTCCCAGCGGTGACCGAATATCGCCTGCAGCAGGCGTTCGCTTTCTGTTGATAAAGCCATGACTTTCTCCTATATGTCACGGCGAAGGACGGGATTGCCCTTCGCCTGTATGGCTGGTTGTGTTGGCTGGTTGTGTCGTTACTCCGGGCTTACGCCGCTCCGTCGTCGAATGCAATTCCGTCCTTTGACCCCGACTACCCTTCTCTGAAAGCGACCGCTCCACCCCCCGGCAGCGGTCGTCTTTTTTGGGCCTCCCCCCACCCAAAGTCCAGCCGCTACATGTAGCCGCCCAAGGGCCGCCACCTACTTGCCGTAGCGCCGCGAGATCTTGACCTCCGACGCCAGCGGCAGTCCCTTCGCCCATGCCGGCACCGTCTCGACCAGAATTTTCAACAGGGCCGCCTTGCGCTCGACCACGACCGCCGGAACCTCCCACACGATCTCGTCATGCACCGTCATGATCGGCCGGAGCCCTGCGGCTTCCGACGCCAGCAGAGCCTCGGCCATGATGTCCCGCGCCACCGACTGCGTGAGGTTCTCCACCAGCTTTCCACCGTATGTCCTCTGGGTTCCCCACTGCTTGGTGATCGCGTCGACGCCGTCGAACTCCAGCCCGTTCTGCCCCAGCCTCATGTTCTGGTAGGCCAGCTTGACGCCGTTCGGCTTCTTCAGCAGGAGATATCCCCGCAGCTGGCGCACCGCCACGCCGTGCGTGTCGTACATGATCTTGCCGGGGTTCAGCACCGCCGCCTCGACTGCGTGCTGCAGCGCCTTCCAGTAGGCCGTGATGCGCGGGTTGTTGGCTCGCCACGCCGTCAGCGCCGCCAGCGCATGCGCCGCCGACAGCTTCACGCCGTACAGAGCCTCGGCGGTCTCTTGGAACTTGGCCCAACCCATGCCGTAGCCGCACGCCAGCGTCAGCACCTTGCCCAGCTGGCGGTCCTTGGAACCGACCTTGGCGGCCTGCATGGTGTAGACGTCGTCCCCCCGCCGGAACGTGTCCAGCACGTCCGCCTGCCCGGCCAGCCACGCCAGCACGCGCGCCTCGATCTGCGACAGGTCGATCGACACCAGCCGCATCCCGGGCCGCGCCGCCAGACACCCCCGCAGCGATCCCGAGATCGCCTTCATCGGATTGGCCCACGCCATCCCGACCGCGTCCGGTGCCGCCTGCGCCACGCGGATCACCGCCGCCGGATCCAGACCCGGTGCCGGCCGGGGCAGGTTCTGGATCTGGATCCCCCTCCCCGCCCAGCGTCCCGTGCGCCCGGCCCCGTAGAACTGCAACTGCTGCCGCGCGCGGCCGTCATGCACCGACGCCTGCGCCGCCATGCTCGCCAGCTTCGACACCGACGCCTTGGCCGCCAGCTGGCGTATCTCCAGCACCCGCGCCGCCGTCGCGGCCTTGAGGCTCCCGGCCGCCAGCGCGGCCGCGACTGTCTCCTTGGTCAGGTCGGGCAGGTGGGTGCCGGTATTGGCCAGCCACGCCAGCAGCCGCGACCCCTGCGTGCCGGGCGACGTCACCGCGCCGCCGGTCAGCTGCGAACACTCAAGGTTGAGCAGTGCCAGTTCGTGCGCCGACGCCCTCGCCAGAGCCCCGACCGCCTGCAGGTCGACCAGCACGCCGGCGTCGTTGATCTTGGCGTCCACGACCGACAGCGCCTTCTCCCGGGGATCCAGCGGCGGGATCACCTTGTCGATCGCCCGCTCGGCCTCGACGTCGCGCATGCAGTAGGCGGCGAGGTCCGCCAGCTTGTTCTGCGCCGCCGGGCTCTGGTCGAGGTGCCAGAAATTGCCGTCCGGCTTGGGCTTGCCCATCTGCAGCATCAGCCGCCGCGCCGTCGCATCCTTGACGACGCCCAGCTTGAGCGCGTCGCCCGCATCCTGCAGCGAGGCGGGCAAACCGAACGCCAGCGCCCGCTGCATGACGCAGTCCATCTGCTCCGGCGTGACGTCGAGGCTGTAGGCGTAGCGCAGCACGGTCCGCTCGAAAGCCGCGTTCCATGCCCTGACGGTGCCGCCTCCCTCGATGTGCGCCCGCACTGGGAAGGGCAGGAACACGGTGGGCCACACCGTCGACTGCACCGGCCCCTCGTCGAAGGCCCACGCGATCGCCGTCACGGCGAACTCCGGCTCGCGGACGTAGTTCTCGGTGCCGACCTTCTTGAGGTCCGCCGTGCTGAACGTCTCGAAGTCTAGGTGCAATACGCTCATGGCTGTCGTCACTCCTTTTTGTGTCCCCCTCCATATGGCCCCTTGAACTCTTAATCGCAAGCCCCTATATGGGGTGGACGAGACGAACAACCCAAACAGGAGTAACGACCAATGGCACGCTATACCCGCTACAAAGTCGCAATGGATGACTTCGCTCTGGACCCCCGGGTCGACGAGATCATCCGCGAAGTCGAAGCCGCTGGCGGCACCGTGAATGACGCCTACGACCGACTGGTCGCGGAGGGCTTCGACCGGGGTGCCGTCCAGTGGGTCCTGAAGCTCTACGCCACCATCACCGCCCACGTCGGCAACGCCTAGGAGTAACGACAGTGAACATCAACATACACCCCGCCGACGAACTCGCCGCCGTCCGCGAGGAGATCAAGCAGTTGCAGGACCGCGAGGCCCACCTGCGCCGCTCCCTGCTGGAGGCCGACGAGGCCGACCGCGACGGCCGCCAGTACTTCGCCACCGTCATCCTCTCCACCCGCGAGAGCATCGACAAGGCCGCCATCATCGCCGCGATGGGCTACGACCTCGTCGAGCCGTTCATCCGCGAGACCCCCGTCCAGACCCTCAAGACCATAAGGAAGACCGACAATGACGAAGGCCAGAACCTATAGCCCGGCCAAGCCGCCGCGCTCCCGCCGCGTCGGCGGCAGCGGGGGCAAGGTCACATATGATCCGCCCGCGTGGCGGTTCGGCGACCTCCTCACCGGGCTTGGATCCGACCAGCAGGTCGCCGCCAAGCTGGTGCAGCGAGGCTACCCGCTGGTGCCGGTCAACAGCATCACCGGGTGGCGTCTGCGCAATTCCATTCCCCCCTTCTGGGTGCCGGTTCTCATCCAGCTGGGCCTCGACGAAAAGCTGATCAAGAAGATCGAAGACCTGCGGGTCCAGTGACCCCCAACCGCGACGGAGTAACGACTATGACGAGCATCGAAGAAATCATCGCCAAGACGGAGGCTGACCTGAAGGAGGTTCTCGACCAGATCACGACTACCGAATACCGCCTGAAGGCGCTGAACCGCGAGGCGACGATCCACCGCCGCGTGCTGGACGCGCTGAAGACGGCGCTGGAAGCCACCGCTGGCAGCGCCGCCGCGCAGGCGTTCGACGAGGTTCCGGCACCCGCACCGGAGCCCGCCAAGGAGGTGGCGGCCCCGACCCCTCTTCCGCAGGCGGTCGCGGCTAATGGCTTCGACCGCGCTGCCATTAAACGACAGCTTCGCGAGTGGCACATCCGATACCCTGTTGCTCGTAGCTATCGCATACCCTCGCAGATGATGCGGCAGGCCCAGCGCGCCGTCATCCTCGACCACCCGGGCTATCGCGGCGACTGGATCGCCAACGGTGGCGTCGACCTCGGCAGCAGCAATGTCGTGCATACCATTCAGGACCTCTACGATGCGGGCGCGATGCTGGGCATCGACATCGAGGCGATCGGCAACGCCGCCCACAAGGTGCAGCGCCTGCTGGCCATCTACGGCACGCCGGGCGTCGACCACCACAACTGGGAGGAACGGCCATGAGGATTATCGCCATCGACCCCGGAGCGGTCTCCGGGGCCTACGCCCTGTTCCATGACGACGGCAACCAGCCGTGGGTCAACGACCTCCCCGTGGCCGACGGCCAGATGGACGGTGCCGAGTTCGGCCGGCTGGTCCGCGCGTTCGGGCCCGCCGCCGCCGTCGTCGAGCGCGTCGCGTCGATGCCCAAGCAGGGCGTCGCCTCGACCTTCAAGTTCGGCATGGCGGTCGGCATCATCCACGGCGTGCTGCTGTCCAACGAGGTGCCGGTCCATCTGGTGCCGCCGGGCACGTGGAAGCGGCACTTCAAGCTGACGGGCACCGACAAGGACGCCGCCAGAGCCCTCGCCATAAGGCTCTACCCGGCGGTGCAGGGGCTCCACCGCAAGAAAGACCAAGGCCGCGCCGACGCCCTGCTGATGGGCCGCTGGGCCCTTGAGACGGGAGCCGTGTCATGACCACGGTCCTCGCCGCCGCCCTCGTCGCCATCTGGCTGACGGTGCTTGCCGTCTTCATCCACTACCGCATCAGGAGTAACGACCGTGACCAGTGACAACGACGAACCGGGCGAACGTGGCCGCGTCTACAGCCGCATCGCGCCGCTCATCATGTCCTTCGCCCGCGCCCACGCCGGCCAGTCCTTCCACATGGAGGACCTGCGGCAGTATGTGCAGGCGCTCGACCCCGGCATCGCACCCGACAGCCCCGGGCGGATCCTCCGGCTCCTGCGCCAAGAGGGGAAGCTCTACTATGTCGTCATCGACCGCCGGGCTTCGCTCTATCAATTCCGAGCCGTGAGGGCCGCAGCATGAACGCGCCACTTTACCCATTTCAGGCCGACGCCATCGCCCGTGCGGGCAATGGCGAGCAGGTCTACCTCGGCTTCGACCCCGGCCTCGGCAAGAGCCGCACCGCCTTGGAGATCGCCGCCAAGCGCAAGGCCGCGCGGGTGCTGGTCATCTGCCCCGCCAGCGGCCGCTACGTCTGGGAGGCCGAGACCCGCAAGTGGACCGGCCATCGCGCCACCATGATCACCGACGTCTCCGGGCTCCGCCAGATGCGCGGCCCCGGGATCTTCGTGATCTCCTACGGCCTGCTGTCCCTGCGCGACAGCCCGTTCGTGTCGACGATCGCCAAGGGCGAGCCGTTCGACATGACCGTCATCGACGAGGCCGCCGCCGTCAAGAACGCCAAGGCGAACCGCACCAAGGCCATCCTCGTCAAGATGCTGCCCAAGCTGGGCTACGTCCTCCCCCTGTCCGGCACCCCCGCGCCCAACCACGCCGGCGAACTGTACCCGATCCTCAAGGCCCTCTATCCCGCCGCCATCGAGACGGCATCCGGCACGCCGATGCTGCAATGGCAGTTCGAGGACGTGTTCTGCAAGGTCGTCGAGAAACGCTTCGGCGGCGGCCGCGCCATCCGCACCATCGAGGGCTCCAAGAACCTGCCCGACCTCAAGAGGCGCATCGACCCGTTCATGATCCGGGTCCGCAAGGAAGACGTCCTCAAGGACCTGCCGCCGATCCGCTACGACACCGTGCCGCTGCCGGTCCAGCCGGTGCAGGTTCCGTCGCTGCCGGCCGGCATGTCCGACGAGGATTTCCTGAAGTACCTGTCGGGTGTCGGCGGTGACGAACACGTCATGCGGCTGCGGCGTATTCTTGGTGAGGCCAAGGTGCTGCCCGCCGCCGACTGGATCAACGACCTGATGGAAAGCCTTCCGGCCAAGCGCAAGGTACTGGTGTTCGCCCACCACAAATCGGTGATCAACAATCTGGTCGTCGGCCTCGCCAACTGGAGCCCCGTCGTCCTGACCGGAGCCTCAAACGCGGCCGAGCGCACGCACGCCGTGGACATGTTCCTGACGCGCCCGTGGCATCGGATCTTCATCGGCAACATCCAAGCCGCCGGCACCGGGCTGACCTTGGTCGGGCCCGACTGCGCCTGCAGCGACGTCGTCTTCGTCGAGGCCAGCTACGCCGTCGGCGACAATGTCCAAGCCGCCGCCCGCGTTCACCGCATCGGCCAGCGCGACGCCGTCGTCGCCCGGTTCCTGACCGCCCACGGGACGATCGACGACCGCATCCAAGATATCCTCGCCCGCAAGGCGCAGGACTTTTCGGAGTTGTTCAACTGATGTGCGAAGCAGAAGAAAAGCTCTACCGCATACAGCAGTGGTGCGAGGCCTACCCGCTCGCCGTCTTCCCCGAGCCCGACCTGCTCAAGGCCCGGGCGCTGCTGGAAGCGGGCGGCATGACCCTCGACGCCATCAGCGCCAGCAACATGCGGCACGTCCTGAAGGGCATCCGCAAGATCATCGAGGGTGACGACCGATGAGCAACCAGCTGGCGAACCGTATCAAGCGCGTGCTGCTGGGAGCCCAGAAGCGCGGAATGCTCAAGGGAGCAAGATCGAAGCGGCGCAGGGCAGAGGCCCTCGCCCGCAAGCAAAAAGGGAAAGCATCATGATCACACTTCACCTCGAAGCCGAGACCCTCGCCGAGTTGCGCGACAAGGCCCACGCCGCCCTGTATCTGACGGCACCGCTGCACGTGCCGGACGGCAACAGGACGTACCCCGAACGGCCCGGCGCGAACCCCGCATGGGCTGACGTCACGTCCTCACCCGGCACGATCGTGCCAGACGAGCCACAGGAGCCCGTACAGCGCGACAAGCCCCGGCGGGCCCATAGACGGGTCCGGCCGGTCGAAGCGCCTGTGGCGGCTCCTGTGGCCGCGCCAGATCCCGAACCCGATCCGCTGGAGGAAGCGATCGACCAGCTGACTAACGAGGTCGACGCCGACGACGCCTTCGCCAAGGCCGACGACGTCGCTGCGGGCATCGAGGTTCTCGACACCGTCAGCAACGAGATGCTGAAGCGCGAGGTGATCTCCTCGCTGGCCGACATGTTCACGGCCGGCAACGTCAAGGTGGTGCGGCACGTCCTTCACAAGTACGGCCGTGGCGCGAAGAGCTTCCCCGAGATCGACCCGGTCCACTTCCCCGAGATCAAGGCGGCGCTCGACAGGAACGAGGCCGCCTGATGGCTGACCACGCCGCGATGTCCCCCTCATCGGCGGAGATGTGGATGAACTGCCCGGCGAGCATCACCCGCTCCGCCGGGCGGACCCGGCCGTCGTCTCGCTACGCCCGGGAAGGAACCGCCGCCCACTCGATCGCCGAGATGATCATCAACGGGAATTTGTTCCCGCCCGACAAGATCACCGTCGAGGGCGAGACCTTCGTCGTAGGGCTCCCCATGCTGAGAGCCCTGAACCCATACATCCACCACGTCCAGAGCCTCCAGAGCCTCACCGACGACATCCACATCGAGGCCCGCGTCGGCATGGGCAACGGCACCATGGTGTGGGGCACCGCCGACTGCGCCGCCAAGGTCGCGAACATGCTGCACATCGTCGACCTCAAGTTCGGCATGGGGGTGCCGGTCCTGCCGAACACCGCCCAGCTGAAGATCTACGCCCTGTCCGCGATCCACACCTTCTGGCCGTTCGACCGCTTTCGCGACGTCTGCCTGACGGTGGTGCAGCCACGCCTCAACCCGGTGCCGCTGCACCACACGATGATGGCGGTCGACCTCGCCGACTGGAACGACACGCACCTGATCCCGGCGGTCCGCCGGGTGCTGGACGACGACGGCACCGAGAAGGTCGGGCCGTGGTGCCGCTGGTGCGTGCGCCGCGACGAGTGCGATGCCTTCGCCAAAAGAAAATCCACCCAAGCCGCCGATACTTTCGACGATGGGGTTGATGTTCTCAATCCTTGAAGTTATATAAGGAGGTGCCCGCCAATGGGCTCGACACCTAGACCGCCCCGCCATGGGCATCAACGAAGCAACGCAACAAAGGAAATCAAAATGGCCACGTCATACAACACGCCTTACGGCACCCTCTCATTCCCGCAGCTGTTCCAGCCACGTGCCCGCGCCGAGGGTGCGGAGGCCGTATATTCGGCCTCGATCATCTTCAATCCGGCGCAGCAGAAGACCCCTCAGTACAAAGCCCTGCAGGATGCGTGCATCGCCGTCGCCAAGGAAAAGTTCGGCGAACGCCTCGACCTGAAGTCGGTTCGGATGCCGTTCCGCGACGCCGGCGAGAAGGAATACGAGGGCTACGAAGCTGGCCACGTCTACATCAATCCTTGGTCCAAGAATAAGCCCGGCATCGTCAACGCCCAGCGTCAGGATGTCCACCTCCCGGCTGAAGTGTGGGCCGGGCAGCTGGTCCGCTTCAACGTCACGCCGTTCGCGTGGCTGAACTCGGGCAAGAAGGGCGTCTCCTTCGGCCTCAACCACGTGCAGCTGGTCAAGACCGACACGCCGCGCATCGACGGACGTGCGTCCGCCGAGAAGTCGTTCGACGACGGCCTCGTCGACGAAAGCGCCGCCGACCTGTTCTAGTAGTAGGGGGCGATAGGGAGCGGCTTTGCCTCGACGAGGCCGCTCCCTTTTCCGTGCCGATTTTCAAAGGAGTAACGACGATGCCGGTACACGGTATGGCAACTGAACAGGACCGGATCATGGCTCGCGATTATGCGAGGATGTGGCGGGCACGGAAAAGGCGTGAGGCTGATAAGTTTCCGCAGCCGCAGCGCAAAGTTGGCGGCGAGCCGTGCGGTGAATGCCATATCCAGCCCGGCGAAACCTGCGACATCTGCGGAGCCGTCAGTCGCCCCCCTGCGGATCAGACGTAAAAAGCAACGGAGCAACGACAGTGCAAGAGCATATGGAAATTTTGAAGAAGGCCCTGCTGATCCTCAAGGACCGGCAGGTCACCTACGGCGACGTCGACAACCACTTCACCCGCGCCGCCAGCATCGCCTCGCTGTGGGCGGCCAAGCTGATCACGCCGCGCGACGTCGCCATGATCATGGCGTCGGTCAAGATGGCGCGGATCGCCACCACCCCCGACCATGAGGACAGCTTCGTGGATCTCTGCAACTACGTCGCCTTCACGGCGTCGTTCTCGGGGGAGAAAGCCCCGGCGGACGGCAAGGCTCCAACCATGCCGCCGACGGCGACCCTTTCTAGCTGAGTTTCTTTTTCTTTTTCTTATCCTTGATGCGGTACTGACCGCCCGGCTTCGGTATCGGCACGCCCTGCTGGGGTAGCGCCGGACCGTCGCCAATGGTGATGCCGCCGGGCCGTGCCGTCGGCACCGGAGCCGTCGCAGGCAGGTCTACCGGCGGGCTGCTCGGCAGCTGCGGCATCGGGATGCCGGATCCGATCCCCTGTTCGGGGGTCGGTATCCCCGACCCAATGCCCGGCCCCGTCGCCGCGATCGGCACCGGGTCCGGCAGCGGCGCTTCCGGGCGTGGCGTCGGGATCGGGATGCCGCCCGTGGCCATCGGGTCGACCCCGGCACCGCCACCCTCATGCATGAACTGCTGAGCCGTCGAGTTGCCGAACCCGCCCGCGATGTTGGCGGAGCGCACGGCTTGGTCGCGATCGTAGCCGACGCGGCCCATGTTCTCTTCCAGCAGCTTCTGATACTCCGCCGCGCTGGCCTGCTGCCGGTTGCCGGGCCCCATGAGGGAGGCGAGGAAGTCGCGTGCGCCCGCCATCTCAGCCCCTCCCGCCGCCGTGGCTACCGCTTTCGCGCCAGCCGCCGCGACGGCCGTGGGTTATCCTGTTGGGATCGACCCCGAGCCTGTCCAGCCACCGGCCCGGCATCGGTCCCTGACGAGCCATCGCCTGCGCCAGCATCGTCCTGTCTCCGCCGCCGCTGCCCGGCTGCACGAAGTTGAGGCCGATGCCCTGCGGCTGGCCGGGGATCGCCGTCGGCCGCACGAGGCCACCCTGCGCCGGCAGCGCCTGCCCGGGCTCGTAGAAGGCGTTGGTGCCGGTGAAGCCGGGTCCCTTGGCCATCTTGCCGGTCGGCGGCGCGACAGGCCCCTGCAGCTTCGGACCCTTCTTCGATGAACTGCCCATGTCAGGCCTCCCTGCTCTCGTCCAGAGCCACTAGGAATTGATCGTGGTACGCCGCGATCAGCGTGTCGTCGTCATTGCCGTTGATGATCCGGCGGGCGTTGATGGCGTCGTCGGTGTCGTCGTTGAAATACTGGCCCAGCTTGGCCCCGGTGAACCAGCCTTCGGCCATGCCGCGAAACATGACGCGAGCAGCAATAAGGCTATCAAGGGCAACATCGGGATGAACGACGAGATCACGATCATCGACCAGACCCAGCGCGGCAGACGCATTGCGGTAGTTCTCCTCCCACGTCAGCTGCACGAACCCGCGCCCGATGTAGGGCCAGTAGGATTTCCCCTGCAAATAGTCGTCGGAGCCGTACTCGGTGACCGGCCACATCTTGTAGGCGGTCTCATGGTAAGTCGTGGCTAACATATACGCGAGCCAGCGGGTGTCGTTCATGGGGCTCCCGGTCAGCTGGGTCTCCCAGAGCCCTAGGATGACGTTCTGGCCGTCGACGTTCTGCTGGGTGAGGGCTCCTTCGAACAGGACCTCCCGCACCACCCCGAAATAGATGTCCCGGTCGAACCTCATATCCGCCCGGCCAAGAACAGGATCAGCACCACGATCAGCACGATGCCGAGGATGCTGACCGGGTACGGCCCCCAGTCACGCGAGTAGGGCCACGCGGGTGCCGCGCCTATCAAAATGACGATCAGAATGATGATCAGTACCGTGGTCAGCGTCATTGCCGTGCCTCCTTGCAGGCGTCGATCAGCGCCAGTTCACGCTCCTGCACGCGCTCGGCGTTGGCGCTGGAAATGAAGTAGACCAACCCCATCGTCGCCATCTGCAGCAGGACGATCGCCAGCAAGGCGGGGGAGCCCTTGAGATCACTGAGGGTACTGGCGATCCTGTCGATCATATCGGAAGGGCTTCCTTCCACTTGCCGTTCCCATTGGCCGGAGCCTCGGGGATCTCCTCGGCGTTCCGCTGCAGGGCTTGGGTGAGCGCGCCCACTTGAGCCTCAAGCTCGGCGACGCGGGCGTTCGCCATCATCAGGTTGACCTGCAGGTCCCCTATGAGGAGCCTGATGTTCTGGTTGAGAATGTCTTGCGGGTTCATTCAGTCGCATCCTTCCGTTGGCGTTGGCGCACCGGCTTCGCGCACGGTGCCGCCGGTCTCCTTATAGCGCAGCCAGTCGCCCTGCTGGCAGTCGTCGTCCAGCCACCAGATCGTACCATCCTCATCGACGGCGCGGATCAGGTATTCCGGCGGCGGCATCTCGTTGGCGACGTATTGAGCGGACACGAAGGTCGTCATCACATCCTCGCGTTGAGGGTGTAGGTGGTGGAAAATGTGCCCAGAGCGGCGGTGGCATTGGAGGTCCTGTTCTCGCGGGCGCTGCCCGCCATAAGGGCCAACGTGCCGACAGTCGCCGGAAAGCTCGTGTTGGCAACGTTGACCCCGGACAGCAACGCTCCGGGTCGCGGTGCAACAGCGTATGGCGTGTTGGCGAAGTAATTCGTTGCTGTGGTGACTTGACTGGAAAATATCCCGTAAAAGGTCTGCCAGTACCGCTGGCAGGCGCGCAGTTCCTCCGCCTCGTCGGGCGTCTGCCACGGCGGTGCAAGCCCGGTGTTGTTGGGGTCGAGGTGGAGGCCGACATTGGCGACATCGATGCAGGACGACGCCACCGCCATGACGTTGCCCAGACCGGAAGAAGGTGCAAGCGCACTATTGGCGGCCCACGCGCCATCGGTTCCCGTGGCCCAAGTCGATCCGGCCATGCCGCAGAAATACAACATCGCGGTCAGGCTGGTGTCTTTCGGCCACGTCCCGATACCACAGGGTGGTATCGGGATAACGAAGTCCTGCCACGCCGTAGTCAGCGTTACTAGCTTGGTGAATGCCGCATCGTTGGCATAAGCCCTGATCGCAAAGCCGATGACCAGCGACGGGACGGTGACGCAGCGCGCCGAGAAGCGCGCCACGGCAGGCTTGGCAGATGATGTTCCCCACTGGAAATCCGCGAGGCGAATACCTTCCAGCCGCTGGTAGAGGCTGACCAGATCCCCGGCGGCGATAGCGGTGTCGATCACGGAGCTTGCGTTGATGCGCAGGTAGTGCGGGTGCGGGGCGGGGTCGTTGGAACGCGCAAGGGTGACAGGCGACCCTCCAGTGATCACAGCGAATTGCCACTGGTCGGCGGTGTGTGCGTTGTTCGCCGATATCGATGCGTCGAAGCCGTTCTCCTGACTGATCTGCATCGCCGGATTGACGATGCGGTTGCGCGTGTCGGCAGTGGCGAACGCCGGGAGGTTCGCACCCCACGCGCTGCCGTTCCACGTATAGGTCGGCCCGCCCGCCGGGGCGTAGATCTGGCCGGGTGTCGGGGAGGCCGGGAAATCAAATGCCATCGGGCTTCTCCTCCCCGATCGACAGCTTGGCTTCCAGAGCCTCGATGCGGTCGAGCGCGTTGGTCAGGGCGGCCCACAGGTACGGCGTGCGCCTGCCGTAGTCGATGCCCCAAGGCTGGTAGCCCTCCTCTCCGAAAGCAGGCTTGGCCTCGCCTTCGCTCGGCTCCGGCGGCGGCACGGCGAGGTTCTCATCGACCGCGTGGGACTTCTGTGCGAACCAGCCGACTGCCTGCTCTCCGGTCGCCTTCCAAGTGAACGCCAGCACCGGGTCGGCCCTGATGATGGCGATGGCTTCCGCCGGGTCCATCTCGGAGTTGAGTTCCTTATGGTTTTCGTCGGATGTCGTGACGTAGGCGGTGGTCAGGTTGGTGGTGTTGATGGTGCCTGCGGTGCCGCTGGAGTTCTGGAAAGAACACTGTACCGATAGGGTCGCTACGCCGCGATTGAAAATGGCTGCACCCGCTGTCCCGCACAGACGCTGCCAGTTGCTCGTGCCTGCGACGTTGGCACCCACTGTGAAATACCCGGTCGTCGGGTCGAAGGTCGCAGCAACGCTAGCCGCCGAGCTTCTGAAGCTGTGCAGGTCGGCGTCGTAATAGGCGTTGCCAGATAGGGTGGCGTGGGACTGGCCCATCAGCAGGATCGCCGCGCCTAGGCTGGGGCCGTTGCCACCGGAGATTTGCACGGAACTGTCGGCAGTGGCCGCATAGATATTCGAGTTACCTATGACGACGGTGCCAGCGACGTTCATCGCCCCAGCGACAACCATGTTGCCGTTAGTGTCGATGGTTGTCTGGCCAACGTTATTGAAGTTGGGGCGCAAATACAGCTGACCACCCGCTGCGGTCGTAGCAAGAATGGCGGTCGCGGCGCTCCCATAAAAAGCGCCGCCATTCGCATAACAGTTAACGCCAGCGACCAAGCTGCCCGTCGTCCCGATGCCACTGGAGTGGTTGACCGTCAGCGGCCCGGTCATGGTGTCGCCGGTCTTGGACACCTTGGTGTTGTCCATCGACGGCGGATTGACCTGCACCCACTGCGAGGTGTCGGCGTCGGCGTACCAGATGTACAGGGCTCCGGTGTCGCTCTCCCACCACATCTGTCCCGGCAGCGGCGAAGCAGGAGGGGTATCCGAGATCGCGGTCCCGGGCGGCACCGACACCGCAGTCCACGCGGCGTTGCGCCTGACGTACTGGGTGCTGTCGCTGGGCGCGTCGAGCAGGAACCCGGCGACGGATGCCGTGGCGGCGGCGTGCAGGGCTCCACCGGCCCGGTTGCCGTGCTGGGCGTCGGTGATCGTGCCCGTAATATCCGTGAACGGGTGCCCGTGCGCCGACGGCGGGAACGTCGCGGGCTTGTTGGCGATGCCGCTCCACTCGGTGGTCCCCGGCGGGCCTGTGGGTCCCGGGTCGCCCTGCGGCCCGGGCACGCCAGCGTCGCCGGTATCACCCTTCGGGCCCGGCACGGTGCTGTCGGCACCGGGGGCTCCGTCGACGCCGGGAGGCCCCGGCGGCCCGGGGATGTATTCCGACACCGTCGATAGCTCGACCAGCCCGATGTCCGGTGCCCGCGCCGACGACGGCGTCGACGGCTGCGGCACGATGGCCGTGAACTCGTCGGTGATGACGTCGCCCGGGTAGGTGATTACGATCTTGGCCATTGCGCTATCCCGATACCGTGACCTCGCCCTCGCACAGCGTCGTGGTGCCCAGCGGGGTGGTGGCGATCAGCGTCCACCAGCACAGGTCCGGCAGCGCCGTGACAGTGTCGGCGGGCAGCGTCAGCACGACCTCGTTGGCGGCCACGACGGCGACGTCGAAGTTCGCCAGCACGGTGCCGCCGCGCCGCTCGTAGATCTTCGACGATACCGCCGTGCCCGCCGCCGTCAGATCGTAGGGCGTGCCCTTCCCGGCATCGGCCCACAGCTTGACGTTGATGACGGCGTCGGTGCCACGGGTCAGCGACAGGTCGATGGTGTCGATGATGTCCTGCGGCTCGGCCTGCGGCCCGGCTCCGGCGATCGTCGTCATGACGCCGTAGGCCAGCACCCGGGGCTCCCCGGCGATGGTGCCGGTCAGGCGCAGGTTCCAGCCGTTGGGGTCGTGCATGATGTCGGCCGGGATCGTCGCCCGCGCGATGCCGTTGACGATGTCGACCGCAGGGCACGAATAGAACTCGACGATGTTGCGCGACCGCGACGTCAGCTGCATCTGCGCGACGACGTCCGAGGCGATCGGCCCACCGGCTTGGGTCTTGAAGTGGAAGTTGACTTTTGTGTCAATGCCCTGCGAGACCCGGAAGGCGAGGTACTCGGGCTCGACGGGATTTATATATACGTTTCGGTGCAGGTTCATGCCGGAGCCCCCAGAGCCTCTAGGGCCTCGATGCGCTGCATCGCCTCTTGCAGAGCCCTCGTCACCCCGGCCAAGATCGCCATGAGGTCAGGGCTCTGGATGTCGGGCCCGTCCTTGGTGCCGGTAGCGGCGTGCTGGTGCAGCTTCTCCTGAAGCTCGTGCGCGACGAAGCCCCACCTGACGGTGTCGTCCTCGACCCAGATGTCATAGGCCTTCTGCTGGTAGCGGATCGGGTTGAGGCTCTTGACCCGCTCCCACATGCTCGGAAGCGGCGTGACGTTCTTCTTGATGCGGTGGTCGCACTGCCACGTGATCGCGCCCAGCAGGCTGGTCCCGACGTAGACGTACTCGTAGGTGCCGTTCCACTGCAGATTGTGGAAGTTGGTCCCGTAGCCCCCTGCGGAGCCGCTCTTGCCGCGCAGTCCGGCACCGAGATAGGAGCCGTAGACGGAGTGGCTGGCCTCGCCGACGTAGATGTCGTTCGAGTGGTGGAAGTCGCCGACGGTGTCGATGTAGGACTGCTCGGTGGCGCTGGCCGCGCCGTTGGGGCGGAAGTAGATCGAGCCGCCGTTGGCGGCGGCGAGGATGCAGGACGTATCGCTCGACTGCAGGATGCTGTCGAAGTTCAGCTGGTCGCCGGTCGTCAGCACGCCGTTGACGGTCACGCTCCCGTACATGACCGCGCTGCCGTTCAGACGGCTGATCGATATCGCCGGGTACGAGGTCGTCCCCGCGTTGTTGTAGCAGTAGAGGTAGAAGTCCGACCCCACCCGATCGGTGGCGGTCTCGGCGGTGGCATTGCCGAGATCCATGCGCCAGCGCGCCTTGTCGGTCATCCGGCCATAGATGGATATCGCCTTGCCGCTCGCCGACTTGTCGAGGGTCAGGGTAGTCGACCCTGCGGAGTTGTAGAGCGAAGCGAAGTCGTGCAGCGCCGTGGCCAGATAGGCACCGGCCGTCGCCACGTCGTTGGAAAAGAAAGTGAAGGCTCCGTTAGCCATGGTCAGCAGCGTCGAGATGCCCGCCGCCGGGGTGCGCCACGCCGCGCCGTCCCAGACGAGGTTGTTGGAGAACTGCCCGACGGAGTTCAGCCGTCCGCTCTCGTCGATGGCGAAGACGTCGGTGCCGGTGCCGTTCTCGGCATTGTTGACGGCGAGCCGCTTGTTGTACTTCCCGACCTCGGCGACGCGGCCGATCCACGACATGTCGGCGGTCACCCAGCCGATGCCGTTGATGCCCGTGGGGGAACTGAAGTGCAGGAAGCCGTTGGTCGGCCCGGCACCCGTGATGCTCACCCCGGTGGTGAACGCCTTGAAATTGTCGACGTAGTTCTTGGTGGCGGCATCGTCCGGCAGCGTCGGCTCGGCGAGGTCGATGATCTTCTTGTTGTTCATCGGGATGTTGGCGGTCGGCTGCGTGCGACCGTCTTTCGTGATGCAGGTCGAGAGCCCCGCCGCGAAGCCGTCGTCCTCGTTGTCGTGGCGCAGCGCCGTGATCTTGGTGCCAGCGGCAGCGTCAGCCTGCCAGCCGCCCGCGATCACCCGGTTGAACGTTCCATTGGCGTCGAACGGCATGGTGGTCTCCTAGCTCTCTTCCCGGGACGATTTCTTCTTATCACGGTCGCGCTGCTTGAGCGCCTCCATCGTCAGGGCTCCGCCGCCTACGGCGGCTGCGGGCACGCTGAAATACGATGCCCGCGACGCCGACGACATCGGCCGCACCGGGGTCAGCTTCTTCTCGCCCGTGCGCGGGTCGATGTCCTTGCTGCTCGACATGTAGCCGGCTTCCTTGAGCGCCCGGTTGGCTTCCTGCATCTGCTCCATCGACATGCGCGGGACCTTTTCAAGGCCCGGGAACATGATCTCGTGGGGCTCCAGACGGTTGCGGATGCGGTCCCACAGCATCCACTGCGACGCGAACGTGCCCTGCCCGGCCGCGTTGGCCTCGTCGGCATTGGCACCCAGCACCCGCTGGTAGGGCTCCGAGATCCGCGAGACTTCCTTGGGCTCATGCACCCAGCGGGCATTATCAGGCTGCAGATGCTCCGGCACGTCAGGGTTGATGGCACCCTCGCCGGAGTTCGAGCCGGGCTCCGGCTTGAGCCGCATCTTGGTGGGGGCCGGGGCCTTGTTGAGGTAACCGAACAGCGCGTCGTTCTTGGCCGCTTGGGGGAGAGCCTCGAAGCGGATCGGCCCGGCACCGGGGTTGGCGGCCATGTATTTCTCGACGGTCTGGTTCTTGAAGCCCTCGTAATCCTCCGCCGTCGGGAACATGTCGGCCGTGAACTTGCCTGCCATGTGCCGGTCGATCGCCGAGATATTGGCCTTCGCCGGGTTCTGCCACACGCCCGCGAACGAGCCGGTCTTCGACGACAGACCGGGGGTCTGGTTCATCAGCCGCTCGACGTAATTGGACCAGTTGCTGGCGTGATGCTCGTCGGGGTGACCGCCTTCCTCGGCACCCCGGAAGCGGAAGAAGTCCGGGTCCTCGTTGACGCGCTGCGCCGTCTCGGCGATGCGGGTGTAGTCGGCAGTGCCCCGGGCTCCTAGCCCGCCGCGCTCGCCCGCCCCCAGTCCCAGCTGGTTGGCGATCTGGCTGCTCAACTCGTCGCGGCGCGTCGTGTCGATCATCTTCGGCTCGCCGGACTTGAGGAACTTCGGTTCCTTGGTCTTCTTGTCGACGGCCTGCTTCGACGACATGACGTCCCGCGCGCCCGACGTCGCCGGGTCGTCGCTGTGCTTCCACGGCACCATGCCGCCCAGCACCTCCAGATCGTCGGTGCCCTCCTTGACCATGGTGCGGGCCACGGCAAGCTCGTTGGGCGACAGCGGCTGGTTGGGGCTGATCTGGCCCAGCGACAGCTGGTTCATCAGCCGCTCCGGCGACACCGGGCCCTCGGGCGACATGGTCTTGGTGATGCGGTCGTGGATCTGCTGGTGAAGCTCCGGCGGGATGTCGTTCGGGTTGATGCCCTGCTGCTTGATGTGCAGCAGGTCGTAGTAGGTGAAGGGATCCTGACTGTCGGCACCGCCGGGGATCGTGAACATCCGGCCCGCGTTGTCGGTGTGCGTCACCAGCCCGGCATCCCAGTCGGCTTTGCTGGCCGAGCCCAGATTAGGAACGCCGTACTCGTTGCCGAACCGATGCCACTGCTCCGTGTCGGTGAAGTCGTGCGGGGATACCCCTTCGAACATCACCGACGGATTGTCGAGTTGGCCGATCGTGCCCTTGACCTTCGGAGCCTTGGTGACCCCCGCCAGAGCCTCACGCCCGACGTTGCCGAGCTTCTTGATGCCCTTGCCCGCCATGTCGCCAGCGCCCGGTACGACGCCTGCAGCGGTCGCTGCAGCGTTGATCGCCGCCGACAGCCAGTCGCCCTGCTGGACGTCCTCCACGGTCTCCTGCGCGCCCAGCGCGTCGCCGACGCCCGGGATGAAGTCGGCGGCTCCGGCGATGTCCTCGCCGACCCGGTTGGCGTAGGTCATGCTGCCACCGAGATCGCTGATCAGGCTGCGCGGGATCTCGGCGATGCGCTCGCGCATGGTCCGGTCGCCGAGATCGGTCGCCTTCAGTTCGCCCTTCGGCTTGACCGGCACGTGCTGGGAGCGCGGCGCTTCCTTGGCGTTGGGGTCGTAGTCCTCGCCCTCGTCGGCACGCCGCTTGTTGGCGGCGGCGATGCGGCGCTTCCTGTCGTCGTCGCGGGCGAGGGTGAACTGTCCCATCACTTTTTCCAGCTGTCGATCGTCTTCGGGTCGACGAAGGCCGGGGCGTTGTTGCCACGCCCGGCGGAAGCGCCGGCCTTGGCCAGCATGGCGCGCATGGCCTCGACGATCCCCGGCGGGAGCTTCTCGCCGCGTTCGCCGATGTCGCGGATCGTCGCCGTCAGCTGCTTGTACAGCTTCGGGCTGTAGTCTTTCATGCCCGCCGACGCAGCCTCTGTGATCCCTCCCGCCACCGGACCGGCACCGCCTGTCAGGTACGCCCACGGCAGCTTGACCAAAGCACCGGCACCGCCGCCGATCGCGCTGCCCGCCTTCTCGACGACGCTCTTGGCCTTGCGGCCCGATGCCAGCCTGCTGACCTGCTCGCGGATGTCGCGCGTCACGCCGGCCTGCCCGTTGGGGATCTTGTCCATGCCCCGCAGCATGTCGGCGAACCCGGCGGAGCCCTGTGTCTGGGCCATCCGGGCCTTCTCCAACATCCTGCCGCCCTGCGTGATCTCCTTCTCGGCGGCGTCGCGCGGCGCTTTCGCTCCCTTGTTCTCGCCCCGGCTTACCTCGGGGACGGTGTCGTAGGCCGAGAGAAGGCTCTCGTCGGTCGGGTATTTCGGGTTGTTGCGGTTGCGGAAGTTGGAGGCCACCTCGAAGGCGTCGGCACCCAGCGACCCGGCCGCGCCAGCGCCGCCGCCGAACAGCATGGGATTGATCGGGTTCTGGCCGTGCCCGACGGCGTCGACCCCGGCCAGCGCGGCACCCTCGCCGCCGTAGCCCAGAGCCTTGGTCAGCATGTTGCCGCCGCGCGCGGCGTATCGCTCGGCCGCCGACGGCTGCATCACCGCCGTGCCGAGATTGAAGGCGTCGTCGATCGAGCCCAGTCGCGTGTCGGCGGCCTGCGTCTCGGCCCGCTCCTCCTCAAGGTCGGTGCCCTTGAACGCCGAGCGCAGCCGGTCGGTGAGGCCGAACGACACGAAGTCCGACGACGACCTGAGCAGGTCGGGGATCGACTGGCCGGGGTTCATCACGCTTTCGCGGACGTTCCTGCCGGTCTCGGCCATGGAGTTGGCCATGCGCTCCATGAGGCCGGGCCCTTCGGCTGGGGCTCCGCCGCCCGCCAGCATCTTGGCTCGCGCCTCTCCCAGCACCTTGATGCGCGGATCGTTCGGGTCGAGCTTGTGCAGCTTGCGGATGCCGTCTTCGATTTCCTGCAGCGTCGCCATCACGGTATCCCCTTCAGGATGGCGTCGACATCGGCGGAGCCACCGCCGGCACCCGCACCCGGGTCGGCGGGAGGAGCGTTGTCCTCGGTGAACAGCTTGGTCAGCGCGGAGGTGTCCATCGTCGGCCCGGCGTAGCCCTTGAGCGTGCCGGCCTTTCGGAAGTACTCGACCATCTGGGCCTTGTTGGCGGCGATGGCCTGCACCTGCTGCAGCAGGGCCTTGGCGCGGCGGATGTTCTCCTCCGGCCCTTGGTTGATGTCGAAGGCGCGGTTCATCAACTCCGCACCCTCCTTCTCGGTGAACTGCGCGCCGAGCGTGGCGCGCAGCGTCTGCTGCACGGTCTCGCGGATGGCGTCGCGGGCGATGTTGATGTCAGGCTGGATGAGCTTCGATATGAACTCCGGCGCGAGGTCGACGGCACCGGCCTTGAACCCGGACGCGCCCGCGCCGCTCTGCAGGATGTCGATGGCCTTGTTGACCTGCGTGATCGCCTTGACGGCGTTGGCACCGCCCGAGACGTCCCAGTCGACGAACTCCGGCGCGAACTTCTTGTCGACCTCGGCCTGTCCGGGCATCAGGGCGTCGGCCGGATTGATCTGCTGCGGGGCCGGGATGTCGCCGGTCAGCATGAACTGCTGGAAGTCCGACGTGCCCTCCACCAAGCCCGCCTTCAGGGCGGCGGCTCTCCGCTCTGCGGCCTGTGGGCCGATATTGGCGTTCTCGGCCGCCAGCTTCTCCTGTGTCTTCCGGGTCTCCAGCGCGGCGGCGTCGATGGCGTTCTGGTCGCCGCGCGCGTCGGTGGCGACGGCAGCGGTCTCCTGCGTCTCGGCCAGCTTCTTGGCGGCCTCGGCGGCGCGCGCGTCGTCGGAGACGGCGGCGGCCTCCTGCGTCCCGGCCAGCGTCGCGGCGGTGGTGTCCTGATGCCCGAACAGCCGGTCCTGCTCGGCGATGCGGGCGTCGCGTTCGGCTTGGCTCTCGCCGGCCCGGAACGACTGGTCGTCCTCGCGGTTGGCGATGTCGAACCGCTGCTTCATGGCGCGTTCGTATTCCTTGTTGGCGAAGTCGGGATCGAGTTGCTGCATCGCAGCGATCTGCTGCATCGACGCGCCTTGGTTGGGGTCGATCTGGGTCATGATCTGTGCAAGCTGGGCGCGCGCGTCGGCTTCCTGATTTGCAACCCGACTTTGCTGCATGCTGTCGCCCAGCGAGTTGACGAGGGCTCCGGCCCCCTGCCACATGTTGGTGATCGGTGGCGCATTGGCCGCAGCGGCCTCCTGCGAGGCGGCAAGCGCCGCCTGACGGTCCTGCAGGGCCTTGATGGTCAGGGTCTTGGCGGGACCGCGATATCCGGCGTTGTCGCCCCCGGGCTGGAAGATCGGCATCAGAACAGTCTCCACGGGTTGCCGGCGGGCGCTTGCGGCGGCGCTTGGTTCTGCAGGGCGGCCAGCTGCTGCCGGTACTGGTCGATCATCTGCTTCGACATGGTGTTGCTGGCCAGCGGCCCGCCCTCGGTGGTGACGTTGCCGGGTGCCTGCAGTTGCTTGAGCGGCTGGATCTTCGGCAGGCCCTCTTTGCCGCCGCCCGCGATCGAACCCATGCCCGAGAACATGTCGCCGAGCGTGTCGCCCCAGCCGGGCTTGTCCTTGGTCGCGTCGACGCCGGACGTCACCGTCGGGTCGGTCGGAGCCCCGGAGCCTCCGGGCTGGTAGGTCTCGGCACCGGGATTGCTGGTGTCGCCCGCCGGCTTCCCGAGCGCCGTCAGGTACTTGTTGGCGTAGGAGCCTATAGTCGTGCCGAGCGCGTCTTGGCGATCCGTCTTGCCGATGGAGCCCTCGCCGCCGAGCCACGCCTGTGCCGCACCGCCCTCGCCGTGCTTGGCGACATAGTCCCCGAATTTCTTGTCGAAGATGGCGTCCTGCAGCTTGGGATCCGCCATGAACTCCTGCGGTGTGATGGCCCGACCCAGCACTTCCTTCGACCAGACCGGGATGTTCTTGCCCATGATCTGGTAGCGGCCGTAGGCGCGGTCGCGGCCGCTCTCGGGGTCGCCGGTCCAGACGCCGAGTGCGCCGTAGTCGCCGGAGCCCGCGCTCTCGATCGAGGCGATGGCGTTGCGCCGTTGTTCGGGCGTGAACTGCTGCACCTGCGTCCCGGCCGTCGGACCCTGCATGTCGCCGCCGGCACCGCCGACGCCCCCACCGGCCTGCAGGTTCCAGATCTTGGCCTGCTCCGGGTTGAGGCCGCCTTCCCACGAGCCTCCGCCCATCGGAATTTTATCCCCGGCGATGTCGAAGTGCATCAGGTCGAGGGCTCCGTACTTACCTTTGCCGCCGGAGAAGTACCCGCCCCACCGGAGTTGCTTGGCCAGTTCGGGATCGGTCTGCAGGGCGTGCCGGTAGAGCGCGTTGGCGTATTCCTGATAGGCACCGAACGTCGTCGGGTCCTGATAGTTGGCGAGGCCCGCGCCGGTCTTGAGGTCGTTCAGCTGCACGTCCATGGCGTTGCGCAGGCCGTGCTGGCGCTTGTCGCCGGGCCGGTAGCCGGACGTCGGCGTCACCCCGTACTTGTCATACTTGAAGCTCTCGATGAGCCTCGCGAGACGCGGGTCGACGTTGTCGAACAGGGCGGAGCGGCTAGCCATCAGGCGGCATGCCTCCTGCTCAGGACGGCGTAGTCGACGCGGTCGAAGCCGTCCTCGCCCATGTGGACGGCGTCGGGGTGCAGGACCTTGGCCTCGTCGGCCATGACGCCGACGTGGGTGCCCTCCGCGCCCCAGTACTTAAACGTGTAGAGAGGCACGCCGGCCAGCTTCGCGCCGATCGGCGCGACGTCGGACTTGGTGCGGCGGTCGGAGAACGGCAGCATCTTCATGGCACCGCCGGCGAGGCTGAAGATCCCGGCGTTCTTCTGGGCGGCGTTGTTGGCTTGGATGCCGTAGTTCTGCATCATCGCGCCGGAGATATCGAACGGGTTGACTTGGCCGCCGGAGAAGCCGGGAGAACTCGGCATGTAGGACTGGCCCATGCCCGCGAGGGCTCCGATCGACCCCAGCTGGCGATTGTACATGTCGCCCTGCTCGCCATACATCGCACCCCGCAGGGCGTTGCTCTGGTCGACGCGGGTGTTGGCGTTCTGCCACGTCTGCTGGCGCGGCTTGTTGACACCCTCGGCTTGGGCACGCGCCTCGCCGCCGGCGGCGTTGTATGCTTGGAGGCTCTGGGCACCCAGCGCGTCCTGCCGCTGGTTGCCGATGTTGTAATACATCTGGCTACCCGGATCCATGCCGCGCGCCGCCAGCTGCGCGTCCTCGGCGGCCTGCCGGGGAGCAACGTCGCGGTTGTAGGCCGACATTATGTTGGAGCGGACCTGCTCTTGGTACTTCTGGTCCGGCTCGGCCAGATTGGGACCCTTGCCGTAAGTCTGCCACGCCGGGAGCCCCGTCGGCTTGAAGCCCTTGGCGAGCGCGCTGCTGGCCGTCCCGGCGGCCTGATTGGCCGCCTGCGCCATCGTGTAGCGCATCTGCGCTTCCTGATCGTAGACCTTCTGCTCGGCAGGCGACATCGTGGTCGTCTGCGTGAAGCGCGGGATCTGGCGGCCGGTCGTCGGATCCGTGATGTAGCTGGTGACGTCGCTGCGGGTCGACCCCTGCGGGCCCACTATGTTGGCGTTGCCCATCAGCGAGTTGGCGAACGCCGCGGAGTAATTCTCGTCGCCCTGCGCCTTGGCCATCGCATACGGGTCGGGAGCCTTGGGGGTGGAGACCATCAGTTAACTCCCGGGTGTTCTGGGTGGATGACGGCTGGCGTGCCGAAAGCTATGCGGAACGGCACCCCTTCGAGGTAGGGGCACTCCTCCGGCAGCAGCCCAAAGAGGACGGCGTCGCGCACGCCCTCGATGGCGCGGCGCTTGTAGCCCTCGTGCTTGAAGCCCATGCGCCACATCTGGTTGAGCGCGGCGTCGTTGGCGGGGTCGACCTCGGCGGTGATGCGAGCGGCGCGTGAGAACACCGCCCGGGTGACCGCAGTCAGCAGCCGCCGGGTGAGGGCCTTCTTGTCGACGACGGCGGTGGTGACGTAGGCCTCGCACCAGCTTTTGAACTCGAACGCGATGACCAAGGCGACAGTCCCGCTGTTGCGCCGCGCGGTGACACAGAACCACGTGTCCTCGTCATTGAATTCCGTCGTCGAAAAGTCGACCAGCGTCGCCGCCGACAGCACGTCGATGGCGTCTTGCTGGAGAGGTGCGAAGGAGACGTTCATCCGAACACCGTCCCCTCTTCGTAGAGGATCCCGAACCCGGTGATCGCGAAGGAGCAGTTGGCGATGTCGGCGGTGAGCCTGACGGCACCGACGCGGCCGATGCTGCCGACGCCGGTCCAGTTCGCCCACGCCCTCGTGACGCCGCCCCAGCTGGCTTCGTCCCACACGGCGAGATCCCACGTCGCGCCGTCGTCGGGCGCGTCGGCGATCTCCGGCACGTTCAGCACCTTGCTGTCGTCGTAGTCGACCTTGATGTCCACCGCGTAGCGCGGATTGCCGTCGGTGACGACGTAGGCCTGCAGCATCTTGAACTGCTTCTCGGCGGGGGTCTTGAACTGCGACCACGCCAGCTGCACGTCGACGCGGATCGAGGCTCCGTTGTCGGAGCGGTAGTCCTGATGCATCTGGTAGATGACACCATTGGCGTCGCCAAAGTAGAGGTACGGTTCGATCCAGCCCCAGCTGCGGGCGGGGACGCCGTCATAGGTCGACCAGATCGGCTTCGGCATGCGGCGGATGGCTTGGTGGTAGCGGCCGCCTCCCATCGGCAGGTTGGCGATCAGCCGCCCCGTCGTGGGGTTGAGGAACAGCATCCAGCCGGGCTCGCCGGGGTGGTTGAGGCTGTGGCGCAGGAAGAAGGACAGCATGCCGGGGTCGACGGCGTCGACGCCCTCCAGCTGCGACTTGATCTGCGTCGTCATCGGGGTGACGCCGGTCGGAATGAGCGTGAACAGTTCGCCGCCGTAGTTCAGCACCGAATGCTTCGACATCGGCGGGTCGGAGCGGAATACGCCGACCAGCGAGAAATCCGAGGCCGGGTCGACGCCCGAATAGATCGCCGCCTCGCCATTGGTCGAGAACACCACCAGCTGATCGTCCATGCCCATGCCGCCGTCGACGGTCCACGTCGCCATGGCGCGGATGGTGCCGCCCTTCTTGAAGATCGAGTTCAACGGCAGGACCTGCAGCACGCCGTCCTTGGCCTGCAGCGGCAGGTAGTAGACGGCGAGGTTGGTCTCGTCGGCGAACCAGAGCCGGTTCTGGTGGGCGAGGACGATCGCGAACTCGTTGGGGTCGAGCCAAGTGTTGTTGAGCGGCGGGACGACCGCGAGCTTCTCGAACGACCCTTGCACGGTCGCGCGCATGGTGCCGGTGGTCTGGTCGCCGGGGGCTCCGGTGAGGTCCACGCCGACCAGCGAGAACGTGTTGGCGGGATTATTGACCGACGTGATCCGATGCGCGCCATTGGCCAGCGCGTGGCTGGTGTCGGCACCTGAGATGATCACCGTGCGGCCGGCCACGAACTTGCTGATGTCGGCGGCCGCGACGGTCACCTGACAGGGGTTCGCGGGCGGCGGTGGTCCTACCGCAGGTCCTCCTGCTATCTTGGTGACCACGACGGCTGCAAGCGCAGGGTCCGCCTTTCCGTCCCAGCCCCATACGCCGTCGGCCCCGTTGACCATGACGGTGTATTCGATGTCGCCCAGATTGGAGTGAGAGGTCCAGTGCCAGTCGTCGCTGGTGAAGCCGGAGCGCCAGACCGCGCCGGTCTCGGCGTCGCACAGGGTCTTATTGGTCGCAGCCGCGAGGCGCGCGGGCACTCCGTAGTGCGGGATCAGATGCTCGACCGGCAGGGCTCCGACGCAGGTGGCGATCCGCTTGAAGCCCGACCGCACAGAAATACGATCGTCGTCGACGTTGAAGTTGGTGAGGATCGACGCAAATTCCGGGTCGGCCTCGTTGGTCGCGGCGAACGACGACATCCCCTTGGCCGGAGGCGCGGCGTGCGCCAGCTTGTAGAGCGCCGCCTTCTTCTTGACGTAGCTCGGAGCGTTGCCGCTGGCGTATCGGGACGGCAGCATCCTCATACGACGCGGCTCCACTCTTCGTCCAAGTCCAGCACCCGGTTGTTGGCGCGGGTGGCGACCTTGGCCATGCGGGTGGTGAAGTCGCGCATATGCTCTGCGAACTCCAGTCCCTTGGCGGCGAGGAAGCGATATTTGAGGCCCGTGATGGCGAGGCGGCTGTCGAACAAGATCAGGTCGGTGTCGGCGGTCGGCTCAGACTTGAAGGTGAGGCCGTCGGCGCTGACCAGCCAGTGGCCGTCGCCGAGCAGGTCCTGATAGGGCTCCTCCAGCAGAAGCTCGTCGGCGATGGCGGCGAGGAGCGCCGTCATCTGGAGGACGTCTTCGTCGCTGGAGCCCAGCGCCTGACTGAGGCTCCGCTGCGCAATGCCGATCTCGCGCGAGGCGTCGCTCACGGCCTTGAGGACGGAGATCAGCTTGGCCATTTAGCTCGCTCCACGGATCCGCAGCTGGTCGATAGTGGACCGGAGGCTGGCGATGGTCACGGAGGCGTCCTTGACCTGCTCCTCCAGCACCTCGATGCGGGCGTCGCGGTCCTTCAGCATGACCTCGTACTTGGCGGCTCCGCCCTGCATCTTGACCAGCTTGGCGGCGCGGTCGCAAAGCTCCTGCAGCTGCGCGGGCATGTCCTTGGTCTTGGCCTTGGCCAGCTGGTCGACGGTGACGATGTCGCGCGCCGCCAGCATCTTGAACTCGGCCTCGCCGATGGCGGGCCACAGCGCCAAGGGGTAGCCTTCGGCGTAGCTCTGCTTCCGGGCCGACTGCTCCTTCTGGTACATCTCGAAGGCGAGGCGGTGGTCGACGAAATCTTCGGGTTCGGCGACGCGCACGACCGAGAGATACGGGGGTCTATCGAGGCGGACCATGATGTTCTCGGCGAACACCGGCATGCCGTCGGAGCCTTGCCCGGCATCCTCCCAGCCTGTGAAAAAGCGGACGAGCGTCGGGGCTTCGGACATGATCACTCCATGGTGACGATAAATGGGGGACATTAATTGTCCCGGGGATTTTTAGTGGTGTGTTGCCGGAGCCCTTACGTCAGGGCTCCGGCTGCAGCACGCTGTCATCAGGTGCCGGTGAGGACGATCCTGCCCTGCATCGACCTATTGGAGAGCGTGAGGGCTCCCATGAAGGCGATGTGCTTGGTGATGGCGTCCATGTCGACACTCTGGTCCGGCAGGTCGAGGGCCTCGAAGTTGCGACCTTCGTAGATCTCGAACTTGAGGTACTTGGTGTTGAGCATGTAGCCGCCCACCAGACCCGTCGCCGCGCCGTCGAACACAAGGGCTCCAGACTTGTACTTCAGCGTCTCGAAGCCGAGGGCTCCGAGCTTGGCGTCGGTATAACGCTGGTTCTCTTGCAAGCCTCCCTCATACGTCGAATAGATTTCGCCATCGACCACGACGAGATCGGGATGCTCGGTGCCCCGGATCAGCTTGATCCAGAGTGCATTGAGACCGGCCTTGAGGGCCGGGTATTGAAGTCCAGTCGCGCGGGCGATCGAGACGAACTGGTTCTTCCAGAAGGTCCACGTGCCGCTGTCGATGCCGCCGACGATGCCGGTGCCGGCGTCGGTGACCATCGCCTTCAGGCCGGCGAACGACTTGGCGACGGTGCCGTCCGAATAGATCGCCTTGGTGATGTTGTTCTTCATCGTCACCTCGGCGTTGGTCATCTTGCCCTCAAGGAGGTTCAGGATGCGCTCGCGGCCCTTGTTCTTGGCGAGGTCGGGGCCTGACAGGGTGACGCTGGCGACGGCGTTGGCGGGCTCGTAGTCGGCCTCGGAGATGGTCTCCTTGACCGCACGGGAGAGCAGTTCGCTGCCCATGTACCAAGAGAAATACTCCTCGGCATAGGTCAGAGGGCAGGCGATGGAACGGCCGCCGTCGACGGTCCGCATCCGGTTGCCTTCGCGCAGAAGGGCCGTCACGGCGTTCGAGTTGGCGACGTTGTCGGCGAAAGTCTTGTGGTAGTTGGCCAGCGTGGTTGCGACCAGCTGGTTGACGGTTGGTTCGGCCATGGCCGGGGCTCCTGACTAGAAGCCGACCTCGTCAGCAGAAGCGTCCAGCACGTCCCGCAGTGAACCGTTGCCCTTGGTCGCAGCCGTCGGCTTCGATACGGGGCCTGTGAGGCCCCGGACGTTGCCACGGTTCGCAGCTTGGGCCTTGGCGACCGACTGCTGCGAACTCACCCGCGCGCGCTCGGCGGCGACCATGCTCTCGAATGTCTTCGGGTTCATGCGTCGGGCCGTGTCGTATGCCTCCTGCAGATCGCGCTCGGGATTGGCCTTATACAGTTCGAGGATGAACGGCAGATGCTCGTCGAAATCGGGCCGCAACGGCTGTCCGTTGGGGCCTTTCTCGTCGGCGAACCTGTCGATGTTCCAGCGGGTGCTGCTTAGGGCCTGCTCCTCGGCTTTCTGGGCTTCGGCTTGGCGGATGCTCTGGATCTCGGACTTCAGTGCCTGCAGTTCGCCAGCCGTCCTGCCGTGTTGGTCGGCAAGGTATCGGACTGCCGGGTCGTCCTTCACGCCGGGCGGAAGGGGACTAGGCGGCGGGTTGCTGCCGACGAATAGCTTGGCTGGGTCGAAGCCCATCTGCTGGGCAAGCTCGATCATCAGGTTGACACGGTCGTTCACATTGGCGCTGACGGCGCGCTTGTGCATTCCCGCCCATGCTTGGATCGCTGCGATCGGGTGCAGCTGGTTGTCCCGCATGGAGCGCGAGATGTCGGGGTCCTGAAAGATCGGAGCTAGCGCATTGACGGCTTGGACTGCACTGGCATTCGCCTGAGACTTGCGCGTGTAGTCCGCCTCCATCTCCGAATAGCGCCGCCCGAGCATCTCTTTGACGTCTGGCGGGGCCCGATCGTAGATGGCCTTGTCCTGTGCGCTCCAGTGGTCCGGGGCCTGATTGCTTCTCGCTTGCGCGGCTGGATCAGTCGGTGCTGGGGTCTCGGTGGTGGGTCTTACGGGGCTGGGAGGACGTGCCTCTGCTTCACCCGGTCTTGCGTCTTGGGATCTAGGCGCAAATCGTCCCCGTTCGTCACGGGCTCTACTGCCTTCGTCGGCAGGAGCCTCGTCGGGAGTGGAAGTCACATCGTCGTAGGCCCGCTCGGCGATCTCGCGCAGGCTCGGCTGGGGCTCGGGAGCCTCAACGCCAGAAGTCGGGCTGCTTGGGTCCTGCGGGTCGGGCATTCTCGGCTTTCCGCGCGGCTTTCGCCTTCGCGATCGGGTGCGTGGGACCTATGTCCCGTTCGTCATAGGAGTTCGACTTGAATAAGTCCAGTTCGCGCTGGCGGTCGGAGGAGATGGTCTTCTCGGTCACAGGGCTCTGATAGCTCTCGAAGCGGCTGACGAAGAAGGTCCACATGTCGTTGCGCAGGTCGCGACTGCGCCGGTTGATCTCGTCGTTCAGCACCGCCCGGCGCTTGTCGACGAGCTTGCCGTCCCGGTAGACGTAGACGGTCACGACTTTTTCTTTCGTCCACGCGGGGTGTCGACGTAGTAGTCCCCGGCAACCTCGGACGCGCTGACAATGTCGACCTCGGGCTCCGTCGGCTCGTAGGCCATGGCACCGGCGATCACGCCGCCGGCGGCGAGGTTCTCGATCGATTGCGGTTCCCAGTGTTCGGCGTCGGTCAGCGCCTGCATCGGATGCACGCGCAGGGTGACGGCCGCGAAGTCCGGCGGGGCTCCGGTCGGGTAGGGCTCGTTGGGTTCGACGGTGACGGGCGTGGCGCGGGGCAGTGCTTCCGGCATGCTCATTTCTCCCATGCTTGCTTGGTGGCGGCCTTGACAGCCCACATCGCGGCATCCTCGGCACAGGTCTGGGCCTGCGCCTTCAGCCGCCGGATTTCACCCTCGTCGTGATCGGGGATGGTCTCGATCAGGTCGATGGCCTCGGCCGCCAGCTGCTTGATGCGGTCGACCATCTCGCTCTTCGAGGGGTTGAAGCTGATGCCGACGCGGTACTCGCCCTTGGTGGTCATATTCTCCCCTGTCAGGTGAAGGTGAAGTTGGCTCCGGCCGACTTGACGCCGTGGTCGATCACCTTGACCACGACGATGCCGGGGCTGGAGCGCCCGGGGTCCATCAGCACCGCCATCTTCGTCGGCGAAATGTAGCGGTGATACGGCGTGTACACGTTGCCGGTCTCGACGGTGGAATACTGGGTGAACTTGGTGCCGGTGATGGTCACCCAGATCGGCACCGCGCCGACGGCGGTGACGGCGGTGTTGGGCGCGAGCGACGAGATCGTCGGGTCGTCGGTGGGCGAGACGGGCGCGGGGTTGTAAGGCTCGTTCGGGCCGATCCAGCCGCGCGGCTCGGTGATGATGGTGGCGACCGTCAGAGGGGGGTTCATGGCGGCCGCCTTCTCGGCATGGGTGCGGGGGGTGTACGCACCTGTCGAGTTCGTGGTGGCTTGGTTCTCGTCGCCGTAGGCACCGCCATTGTAGGTCACGACGGGCACGTTGATCGGCGGGTAGCCGCCAACCGGCACCGCCGGAGGGAACTTGTGCCAGTTCTTGGGCGTGATCTCGGAGACCACGGCGGCTGCGAGGACGGGGTCCTGAGCGCGGCGGACGGAAAAAGCCTGCAGTGCCATGGTAAGTCTCCGCTTACAGTAAGTTACATGCTCAGGTCGGCGTGGCCGACTTGTAGTAGCCATTGCGGATCCAGAAGCCAGACCCGGCCGCCAGCGGCGTCCCCGTCGGGTAGGGAAGCAAGGCGTCGCCCGCCGCCGGATTGACGATGGTCACCGCGACGCCGTGGACGGCAGTGCGGTAGCCGTCGATCGGGGTCGGCCACGTTCCCGGCACGATGGCCTGCGGCTCGATTTCCGGGGTGTCGCGGGGGGTCGAGGTCTTGCTGGTGCGGTCGCTGGCCATGACAGGTCCTTTCAGGGCTTGGAGAGGGTGATCATTGCATCGGCATCCCGGGCGGCATTGCCCCGTTACCCTGCGGTGGCGGCGGACCCCCGGGCGGCGGTGACGCGCCCATGCCCGGAGGCGGCATCGACATCGGCAGCATAGGGTTCATCATCTGCGCCTGCAACTGCTCTTGGAAGTTGTCGATCATGTCGACGACGCCACGGGAATTGCGGATCGGGTGGATCATCATCTTGATCAGTTCCAGCGTGAACTGGATGACCATCGGGGGAGGAAGGACGCCGGTCTGGAGAAGGCCGGCGGCGTTCTGCATGATGCCTTGGCACGCCATCATGATCTTGGCGTTGCTCTCCTGCTCGATCTGCTCGTCGACGGAGACGGTGCTGTCGGTCTCGATGTCGATCGAACACGTGCGCTGGAAGTCGTCGCGCAGGATCGCCTCGATGGCGGGGGTCACTTCCTCGCCGGTCATTCTGGTGAGTGTTGAGGCATCGAAGTTGGTGGCGATGATCTCCGCCTTCATGCGCAGGAGTTCGCGGGCGAAATTCGCGCATATGTCCTTCTGGGCGGTGAGGCGGTTGGTGCCCATGGTGCCCTTGATGCGCTGGGCGGTGGCGGTCTCGTAGGGGGACGAGGAACCGCGCATGATGTCGGAAATGCCCATCACTTCGTAGATCGCCTGCTTGATCTGCTCGCGGGCGACGTAGAGTTCCTTGAGCGCGTTGACCCAGTCGATGATGGGGACGAGCCAGATGTGATTTTGAAGACCGCCGTTGATCAGGTCGACGCCGGCGACGGGAAGCATCTTGCCGTCGTCGGCGGTCAGCAGTCCTGCAATATCGCGGTTGGATGCGTTGTAACCCCCTCGCACCTTGATCTTGTCGGTGAGTGCGGAAATGCGACGGCTGGTATCATCAAGGTCCGCCGCAAGGCGGCTGTATAGGTCGTAGTAAGGCCTTGGAAGCATACTGTCCGTCGTGGTGACAGCCAGTAGGGGCTTTGGCACGGGAAAGAACCCAGAAAGGCCCAGACTGTCGGGGTCAACACGTAGAACAAGGCCGTCGACCTCCCTGATGAACCAGATGACCTTGCCAAGGTTCTTGGCCCAGATCTCCCATACCATGGCCTTCTTGATGACGCCGCCCAATTTGTTGGCGGTCTTCATCGCGGAGCCGCCGCCGACCACGGACTTGGCGGCGCTTTCGTCGGTCCACTTGAGGATCTCCGACATCTTGTTGGCGGCCTTGTAGGCCTGAAGATCTTCGCTGTCGTCGAACTCCGAGAGGAGAGAGTTCTCGTCGAACAAGTGCCGGAAGGCGACCCAGCTGCCGTCGGCGAACTGGCGCACGGGATCGTACAGCACGTCCTCCCAGTAGACGTACTCGTCGGCGACGGTCTCCCAGATCTTGACGTCCTGCATCGCCGGCGGCGTGCCGGGCAGCGGGGGTGGTGCCATCGGGTCCGGGGGTGCCGGTTGGGATGAGATCTGCGGCTTCCAGCGCACCCGGCACGTCCCACGGCCGGGCAGCAGTACGTCCTTGACGGCGGCGCGGATGGCTTCGTGGGATTTGTCGTCGTCGACGACGATGGTGAGAGCCTTCTGCATGACGGCGGCGGCCGTCTCGATGTCGTTCTGCTCCGGCATGCCGGGGGGAGGCGGCGCGGGCTGCGGCGGCATCATGGGGAGGGGCTGGCCCTCGGCAACCATCGGCTGCGGGACCTGCGGTGGCATTTCCGGGGGTGTGGTCGCCTCCGGGGGGAGGGGCGGCGGACCGCCGGGCGGCAACGGAGCGGTGGGTCCGGCACCCGGCGGTCCCATGGGCGGCGGTAGTGGGCCCGCGCCCATGTCCTGCGGCGGCTGCAGCTCGACCTGTGGCAAGGGGGGAGGTCCCATGGGCGGCGGCGGCAGCGGCATCGGCATCGGAGGTGCCGATTTCTTGGCGAAGCGGCTTTTGACGACCGGCTGCGGCGGCGTCGCGTAGATGTTCGGCAGCATCACTTCGGTGTTGCTGAACAGGATATTGAAGACTATCTCGTCGTTGGTCTTCTTGGTGCCGATCGAGGTCTTTTTGCCGTCATTGCGGTAGATGCGGATTATTTCGCGGCCCCGGGATCGCCAGTCGGCTTCGGCCTGTTCGGCATCCGCGAGGGCTCTTTCCCAGAAGCCGATGTCGATTTCCGGCTCTTCCTCATCAGGAGCCGCTGGAGCGACCGGAGGACGGTCAGGGCGTCCGGTTTCGGCCGAGAGGGTGGGGGCGACGCGGGGGTTGTCATCGATCGGGAACGCCATCGTCAGAGGTCCAGTTCGCGCAGGCGGAAGGCGTTGGCGACGAGGAAGGGATTGTTGGCGTCGGCACCGTACTCGGCGTCGTGGATCGAATTGGCGCTGGCATGGTAGGGACGGGACATGCAGGCGTAGCGCACTTCGTCCACGGCGTGGTCCTCGCTGTCGGTGTCAAGATCCTCGGGATTGGTTTCCGAGTGCTGCATCATCGGCAATGTGCGGATCGTATCACGACATTGGTCGAAAAAGAAAATCATCGGGTGTCCGTCTTCGTTGCCGCGCAGGCGGTTGCGCAGTTGATCCCATCCACCCATGCGCTTGTCTCGGCCAAGGCGAGCATTGTCTGCTCGTCTAAAATACGCTCCATGTCGGCCGAGGGTCTCGCCAATGCTTGGGCCGGAAATGACGGCGAATGCTGCCGGATCGAGGACGCCGTAGGCGATGTCCTCCTGTCCATCTCGCGCAACGATGCCGCCAGCAACCACTTCAGCTGGGAGCTTGAGGCCTTGGTTAGGTCCAGCTGAACCGTACCACTCGCGATAGCGGACGATAGCCCCCCGGGGAAGGACACGGCCGGGGTTGGAAGCGGGGTGGTGGTCGTCGGGGACGTGGGCCCACCAGCCGACCGAGAACGGCTTGGCGGAACCCCAATCCATAGACCTAAAGCGGACCCAATGGTCTGGAATACGGAAAGGATGAAGGACGTGACGGGATGTAGCGAACTCGGGGAAGAACGCGCCTTCGATGACATTCCAGTCTCCTTCGAGCCATGCGCGGACGAGTTCGGCACTGCCGGAGGCGCGCAGGCGGTTGACGTATTGCGGATCGTTCTTGGTGAGTGCGGGGTTGTCCGAGAGCTTGGCGGGAATGAAGACGCGGGTCAGTCCTGTATTGGGGTCGGTGGTGGGGGTAAGAGGACCAATGTCAATCGCCCACTGCTTGACCCAATGGTGTCCGGGGCCGCCGGGATTACAAGTCGCACGAAATTGGCAGCGGATGCCGGGTACAGGTGAACGAAGCGTGGCGAACAGCTTGAAGATGGACTTGCTGTCGGCGTATTGGGTAAGCTCCTCGACGTAGACACGGGTGAGGCTCCAGCCTTGATAGTTCTGCGCATCAGCGTCGGTCTCCAAGTAAGCCATGTTGAGCATTCCGCCTCCAGCGAAGCGGAAGAACTTCTTCTGGTCGTTCCAGACCGCCGCGCTGCCATACATCTGCTGCGCGGTTTCGATCGTGTCCTTCAGGTCCTCACGTGTCTTGCGGACCATCAGGCCCCGGGCAGCTTGCCCGTGTCGCTCCGCGTGGAGCCAGAACTCGCCAAGGCTCGCGAAAGACTTTCCGCCGCCGCGCGCGCCGCCGTAGACGACGATGTCGAACGGAGCCCTGATGAACAGGACCTGCGGGCCCGGCTGCGGCTTGAACCCGATGACGACGCGGGATGATGCCATTGTAGACTTCAACTTTCTGAAATGGTCTCCGTCAATTTTTAAGGGGCCTACAACCTAGGGTTGTACCCCCACTTTCCGGGTCGACCCCCGGGGTAGTATAGAGTTGCTTAACATGTTAAGCAACTAGTATAGTGCAAGTATAGAATAGTACCAAGTGGTACGATCATAGTATAGTGCAAGTATACTACGAGCCCTCGCCGACCGAGGGCTCAGGCGCATGCTCGTCTTGGTTGTGCTCGATTGTCAGCATGTTGTCAGTAGATGGTAAGCCATCGCTTACCATCCCGAGCCACTGCTCGGCGCTCATCTCGTCAGGGCTCTC
>Ga0209593_10000111_pt1 | contig 42296 bp, 36 predicted proteins | sample PPLLaktember2015_3_FD_187260 | JGI IMG/M metagenome (GOLD analysis project Ga0209593, IMG submission 187260) | Freshwater sediment microbial communities from Prairie Pothole Lake near Jamestown, North Dakota, USA - PPLs Lake P7 Core (6) Depth... | ecosystem: Environmental > Aquatic > Freshwater...
CCCTCTAGCGAGCATCGACAGTGGAAGGGCCGCCGGCAAGGCCGGCGAGCACAAAGCGGTGTCAAGGCCACCGCACTTCGAAAGAGATCTCGCGTGCGCCGAACCGGAGCTTCAGCGCCTTGCAATCGGAGCGAAGATCCTACCCCCTACTCTCCCCTGACCAGGTCTTCGAAGGTTTCCCGTTGGCGGATGATCTTGAAACTTGATCCATCCACCAACACTTCAGCGGCGCGTGGGCGCGAATTGTAGTTGGAGGAAAGCGGAAAGCCGTACGCGCCGGCGTTCATCACCGCCAGGTAGTCACCGGGAAGGTACTGCGGCAGGCTCCGGTCGCGGGCAAAAAAATCGCCCGATTCGCAGACGGGGCCGACGACGTCCGCTGTTAGCGACGCACGTTTCTCCTCAACCGACAGGATCTCATGGTGCGCCTGGTAGAGCGAAGGACGCATCAGATCGTTCATCGCACCGTCGACGATCACGAAGTGCTTGCCGTGGTTTGCCTTGTGATAAAGGACCTGGTTCAGCAAAACGCCCGCGTTTCCGACGACAAAGCGCCCAGGCTCGAAAAACAACTTGTAATCACCCCGGTTGTCCTTAAGAAAACCGGCGTACCGCGCCAGATCCGCCGATTTCTCGCCCCTGTAGGGAATGCCTACTCCGCCGCCCAGATCTAGATGCTCGACAGGAAGGCCAGCCTCGCGGAACTCGTCCGCAAGCTCCTTAAGCCTGACGAACGCATTGATGAAAGGTTGGATATCAAGAATCTGCGACCCGATATGAACACCCAGTCCGGTCACGCGCAAATGCTCACCGGTCCTTAGAATCGAAATCACGCGCCGGGCCTGTTCCATGTCGAGCCCGAATTTGTGCTGTCGGAGGCCGGTGAGAGTGTAGGGGTGGGACTGCGCGTCGACGTCGGGGTTGACGCGAAACGCAATTGCCGGACATTCCCCCCGCTGACTAGCGAGATCGGCCAAGGCCTCCAGCTCCTGCAGTGACTCGACATTGATGCTCCGTATCGACAATTCCATCGCAAGCTGAAGCTCAGCCGGCGACTTCCCGACGCCGCTGAAGACAACTTTGTCCCAGCTCGCCCCGATCTTCTTCAGCCGGTAAAGCTCTCCGCCCGAAACCACGTCGAAACCGCTGCCTTCTTCCTGGAGGAGCCGTAGAATCGTGAGGTTCGAGTTGGCCTTGACCGAGTAGCAGATCAGGGGATCGAGGTCCGCGAAAGCCGAGCGGAAGTAGCGATAATTGGCGAGAATCGCATTACGGCTGTAAATATAACAGGGAGTCCCGGCCTCTCGAGCAATATCGACCAGGGGGGTATCTTCACAGAAAAGCCATCCGTTTCGGTACTGAAAAGCTTCCATCAGCATGGTCTCGCGATGTTAGCAAAGGCCGCCTCTGAGTGTCCACTTTGCAGGACTTCTGTTAGAATCCGTCAATCGTATTGACGATTTACGATTTACGATTGACGATTAGGGACGGCTTAATGGCGAGGGTTTCAATCGTCAATCGTCAATCGTAAATCGTCAATACACTAGGGGGTTTCGTGCCGGAGCGGGGCATTCAGGTCGTCACCGGTGGAGCCGGCTTCATTGGGTCTCATATCTGTCAGATACTGCTGAAACGCGGCGACCGCGTTCGTATTCTCGACAATTTCTCGTCCGGAAAGATCGCCAACATCGAGCCTTTCCGAACCGAGTACCCCGGACAGCTTCAGGTGTGCAAGGGCGATATCAGGGACCCTGTTACCCTGGCCCAGGTGATGGAAGGCGCGACTACGGTCTTTCACCAGGCGGCGATGGTCTCCGTGCAGGAATCGGTCGAGAACCCGCTTGAAGCCAATTCGGTGAACCTGGAGGGAACCCTGAAGGTCTTCCAGGCGGCTAAGGAAGCCGGAGTCAGGAAACTCGTCTTCGCTTCGAGCACCGCCGTGTATGGCAGTTCGGAAGAACTTCCGAAACGGGAAACGATGGCCGCCCAACCGCTTTCCCCTTATGCGGCGGCAAAATATGGGAGTGAGATTTACGGGCGAATCTTCTCGACTCTCTATCGCCTTCCAGTGGTCAGTCTCCGCTACTTCAACGTCTTCGGCCCGAGACAGGACCCGACGTCCGAATACGCTGCGGTGATCCCGAAGTTCATCAGCCGGATGCTCGAAGGCAAGCGGCCGGTTATATTCGGAGACGGCGAACAGACTCGCGATTTCGTTTTCGTGGAAGATGTTGCACGGGCGAATCTGCTGGCTGCCGAGGCCGACGAGGCCGGCGGGCTAGCCCTTAACATTGCGACCGGGCAACGATATAGTTTAAATGACCTCGTTGTAATTCTCGACGAGATACTGGGCCTTGATTTCCACCCGGTCTATGAGCCTGCGCGCCTCGGTGAGGTGCGCGATTCTCAAGCTGATATTTTACTTGCGAACAAGACTATTGGATTTGTGCCGGAGGTCGCCGTCCGCGACGGGCTGAGGCGCACGGTAGAGTGGTTTAAGGCCAACGGATGACACGTATCGCAAGGCCCGGCGGGGTTTCGATACAGCGCGCATACGACGCGCGCCACTCAACCGCCGCCTCGGGTTCGTCTTAACGAGTTGGCTGCAAGAGGAAGCTATGGATCTGAAACAGAAAATTCTCAAACGTAAGGCAGAGGTCGGAATTGTGGGACTGGGCTATGTCGGCTTGCCCTTGGCCATGGAATTTGTGGAAGCCGGTTTCATGGTGCACGGCATCGACCTGAACGCCTCACGGGTTGATTGCATTAACAAGGGGATTTCGCACGTACTCGACGTTAAGAGTGAAGTCCTCAAGAAAGCGGTTGATTCCGGCCGATTCAAGGCCTACCCGAGTTACTCGATCGTTTCCGATGTCGACTGCGTGATCATCTGTGTTCCGACCCCGCTGCGCCACACGAAAGATCCGGACATGAGTTTCATCGTGACGGCAACCGAGAACATCGCGAAGCGGATCCACAAGAACATGCTCATCGTTTTGCAGAGCACCACGTACCCAGGGACCACCGACGAGGTTCTTGTGCCGGAGTTCAAGACCGATCATCTCGAGATCGGGCGAGATTTATTCGTCGCCTTCTCCCCGGAACGGGTTGATCCGGGCAATCCGCTCTACAACACCCACAATACTCCGAAGATCGTCGGCGGTGTCACGCCGCGCTGCACCGAGATGGCGAAGACGTTGTACGAACAAGCGATCGAAACGGTGATCCCCGTCTCCTCCACGGCCACCGCCGAAATGGTGAAGTTACTTGAGAATACCTACCGCGCGGTCAACATCGGGCTGGTCAACGAGATTGCGATCATCTGTGAAAAGCTGGGAGTGTCGGTCTGGGAAGTCATCCAGGCAGCAGCCAGCAAACCCTTCGGGTTCATGCCCTTCTATCCGGGTCCCGGTTTGGGCGGCCACTGCATCCCGATCGATCCTCTGTACCTCTCCTGGAAGCTCAAGGCCTTCAACTACAATGCCCGATTCATCGAATTGGCCAGTGACGTGAACACGCACATGCCCGAGTACTGCGTGGGGCGGATTCACCGGCTGCTCAACAAAGTGAAGAAGTGCGTCAACGGCTCGCGGATCCTGATCCTGGGCGTCGCGTACAAACCGGATATCACCGACGTGCGGGAATCCCCGGCACTCGACATTATTCGGCTGCTCCAAGTCGACGGGGCGCAGGTCGAGTACGCGGATCCTTACGTGCCCGAGGTCGACATTGAAGGCCAAAAGCAGACGTCCGTGCAGCTCGCGGCGGAGAGCCTGCCGACGTACGATCTGGTAGCAGTAGTGACAAACCACTCCTGTTTCGATTTCGCCATGGTTCAGGCCAATTCGAAGCTGATCTTCGACACCCGCAACGCGTACAAGACCGCGGCGGGGAATGTCTTCAAGCTGTAAACCGAGCCAACGAATAACACGGATAACACACGAATCGGATTCGTGTGTTATCCGTGTTATTCGTTGGCCTCCTACAAATGTCCCTAACTCCTGAAAAGCATCATCTCGACATCGGCATCCTGGGCACCCGTGGCATCCCGGCCAACTATGGGGGTTTCGAGACTTTTGCCGAAGAGCTCTCGACGCGCCTGGTCAAGCGCGGTCACCGGGTTACCGTGTATGGCCGGGATCATTTTGTCCCGCGCACACTCAAGGATTACCGGGGCGTCCGGCTGCGTGTGTTGCCCTGTATTCGGCATAAATACTTCGATACCGTCAGCCATACCACGGTCGCCACAGCTTTCGCACTCTTTGCCTCACACGAAGTCCTGCTTGTCTGCAATGCGGTCAATGCCTTTCTATGCGCATTCCCGCGGTTGGCCGGACAAAGGGTCATAATGAACGTCGACGGGATAGAAAGGCAGCGAAAGAAGTGGAATCTTGCCGGCCGATTGGCCTACCGATTTGGCGAGTTTTTAGCGACCGTCCTTCCCGATGCTGTCGTGGCCGACGCCCGGGTCATCAGGGATTACTTCGAGGCCGAATACGGCTTTCGCGCCCATTTCATCCCTTACGGCGCGTCTGCGGATCGAACGCCAACCACGGGCGCACTTGAGCGCCTGGGGCTGACGCCGGGCTGCTACCTGCTCTACGTCAGCCGCCTCGAGCCTGAGAACAACGCGCACCTCGTGATCGAAGCGCACATTCGATCCGGAGTGCAACATCCCCTGGTCGTTGTCGGGGACGCTCCCTATTCGCGAGACTACATCGCGTCGCTCCAGCGTGGTGCTGCGGGCAGGAACATTATCTTGCCCGGCGCGATTTACGGCCTCGGGTATCGCGAGCTCCTGTCTCATTGCCTGTGCTACGTTCATGCCACTGAGGTCGGAGGCACACATCCGGCGCTCATCGAGGCAATGGGCGCAGGCTGTCTTGCCCTCGTCAACGACACTCCCGAGAACCGGGAAGTTCTCGGAGACGCGGGTCTCGTCTATCGGTTTAACGACCCGGCTTCACTGGCCGCCCTGATGCGTCAGGTGTGCTCCAACCGAGACCAATTCGCGGGATTCAAGTCGAAGGCCCAGGAGCGGGTAAGCCAGTGCTATGATTGGGAATCGGTCGTGGACGAGTACGAAAAGCTGTTCGTAGAGCCTGTAGAACGCGTTTAAAGCTTATCCACGATTTTCGTGGATAAGGAGGACGTTTGGGAGTCGCAAACTTCCGGCTGGCGATCATTTCGGGCAACTTCTTCAGGAAGGTGCTGCTGCAGCGGCACCTCATTTGGAACTTCGTGCTGCGCGATCTCAAAACCCGGTATGTCGGGTCGTTTATGGGGCTTTTCTGGTCCGTGATCCATCCGCTGGTGCTGCTGGTCAGCTACACCTTCGTTTTCTCGGTGATCTTCCAGGTCCGTCCGTCGTTGAAAGCGATCGACAACTTCGCACTCTTCGCGTTTTGCGGAATGCTTCCGTGGCTCTATTTTCAGGACACGGTCGTGCGATCGTGCACCTCGGTGATTGATCACAGTCACCTGATCCGTAAGACACTCTTCCCGTCGGAAATTCTGCCGATTACCGTCGCCCTCTCGAACCTGGTCACACACGTCATTGGATTCACGATCCTGCTCGTCGCGCTGATCTCGTATGGGGTCCTCGGCTGGGCCTCCCTTTTGATTCCGGCGTATCTCTTTCTGCTGTTTCTGCTCGCTGTCGGCCTGGGCTGGCTGGTCGCCTCGCTCCAGGTTTTTCTGCGCGATACGGCGCAGGTCCTTTCGGTACTGATGGTCTTCTGGTTCTGGTTTACACCGATTTTCTATCAGGTCGAGCATGTCCCGTCGCCCTATCAGTCGGCCATCCGGCTGAATCCCCTGACTCACGTCGTGGAAGGATACCGAGACCTTCTGCTCGAGAATGTCTTACCGGATTTCTACTCGTTCCTCATGCTGCTGCTGTTTAGCGTGGCTGTTTTCGGTTTGGGTGGGTTTGTCTTCAGGAACACCAAAAGGGAATTCGTGGATGTCCTCTGAGCCCGTCATCCTCCTCAAGCACCTCGCGAAGAAGTACCCGATCTATGATCGACCTTCGCACAAGTTCCTCGAGCTGGTCACGCTTCGCAGGAAGCAGTTGCACAGGGAATTTTGGGCGTTGCGCGACCTCGACCTGGAGGTTCCGCCCGGCTCCACTGTCGGGGTGATCGGTCAGAACGGATCAGGCAAGAGCACGCTTTTGCAGATCGTCGCAGGCATTCTCAGGCAAACGCGCGGCGATTGCCTGGTGAAAGGAACGGTGGCGGCCCTGTTGGAGCTTGGTTCCGGTTTCAATCCCGAATTCACCGGTCGAGAGAACGTCTTTATGAACGGTGCGATCATGGGGTTTACTCACGCCGAAGTTCAGGAACGCCTCGAGCAGATCCTTGATTTCGCCGAGATCGGTGATTTCATTGACCAGCCGGTCAAGACTTATTCCAGTGGAATGTTCATGCGCCTGGCGTTCTCGGTGGCGATCCATGCTGATCCGGATATCCTGCTGGTCGACGAGGCCCTGGCCGTCGGCGACGTGATCTTCCAACACCGGTGCATCAACCGGATCAACCAGCTTCGAAAGGCGGGAAAGACGATCCTCTTCGTCACGCACGACTTGCAGGCGGTCACACGGTTCTGCGATCGGGCGATCCTCCTTGATCAAGGGCGGAAGCTCGAGGACGGGACGCCGGAGCACGTCGTGCAGCGCTACCAGGCGCTCATATTTGAGAGGGAGCGAAGGACGGCGGGAAAGGGCGAGTTCTGGGGACCGGTCGACCAGGATACGGGGTTACAGATCGTGAACACGATCCCCTTCATCCACAACCGGTTCGGCGAGGGACGCGCTGAAATCATAGGGATTATCCTCCTGTCGAATGACGGAGAAGTCCTGAACGAGATGCGCGAGAACCAGGAGGTTCAGCTCGTGATCTCCGCGCGCATTCACCAGAATATCGAGCACCCGATCATCGGCTTTACCGTCCGTGACCGCCTCGGTGTCGAAATCACGTCTTCCAACACGTCGTACGAGGGTCTTCATCTGCCGCCCGCGCAATGCGGGGACATCGTCACGGTCGGCTTTCGAATCACGGTTCCGCGGATGCGGCCGGGAAGTTACTCGATCTCACCCGCGGTCGCGCAGGGCAATATCTGGGAGCACACCGTGGAGGACTGGATCGACAACGCTTTGATCATCAACATGGCGGACAGCGGCCTGATCTACGGCATGATGCAATGGCCGGTCAAAGCGACTTTTAACGTGCGGAAAAACAAAACAGCTGACAGCTGACAACTGACAGCTGACAAAAACAAAACAGCCGTCAGCGGCTTGCTTTTTTGACCTGGTCTTCGACCCACGGGTACGTCAGGGCGATACCGTCGTCCAGGCAGAACCGGGATTGCCAGCCGATCGAGTAAATTCTCTCGTTGCTGAAATTGCGTGATTGCACGCCCACGGGCCCTGCCACGTGACGAATCTGGATTTTCTTGCCTGCGACTCGGGCTACCGACTCCACCAGTTCATTGACGGTCACGTACTGGGGGCAACCGATGTTAACTGCCCCCTCGAGATCCGAATGCATCAGCCGGTAGATGCCATCGACCATGTCGTCGATGTACGTGTAGGAGCGAACCGCGCTGCCATCACCCCAAACCTCAATCGTTCCGCCATCTTCTACTTCGGCGACTTTTCGGGAGATAGCTGCCGGTGCTTTTTCACGGCCGCCTCGCCACGTGCCTTCCGGCCCATAGCAGTTTTGGAAGCGGGCAATGCGAACCACCATGCCCCGTCGGCGTCCGTAAGCCATCGCCATCCGCTCGGCGTAGAGCTTCTCCCACCCGTACTCGTTGTCCGGCAGAGCGGGATAGGCGCCGGACTCCGGCATTTCCGGTTCCCCCGGCTTCATGTTGCGGTAAACACAGACCGAAGAGGAGAAGAAATAGCGCTTGATTCCCCGAGCGGCAGCGGTGTCCGTCATGTGGATATTGATCAACGCGCTGTTTCTCATGATTTCGCACTCGGCCGAGTGAATGAATCCCATTCCGCCCATGTCGGCCGCCAATTGGTACACCTCATCGAAATCGAGATTCAGCGCCGCCTCGCAGTTCGGCTTTTCCCGAAGGTCGAGAAGGAGGAACTCATCCGCCTGAGTGGGAGCAAATTCCGTGTGCTTGATATCGACCCCTCGAACCCAATAGCCTTCCTTTTTCAGGCGCTTGACGAGATGACTTCCAATAAACCCGCCTGCGCCACAAACCAGTGCTCTCTTCATTAGACCTCCAGGAAAGGCCAGATTATCCGTTCAGAGCGGATTTGTGTCAAGAATCGGAACCGCGGATAGCGCGGATGTGACACGGATAACGCGGATAAAGGCACCGCCCACAGCTAGGGGCGGTGCCTTTATCCGCGTTATCCGTGTCACATCCGCGCTATCCGCGGTTCCGACCAGCGGCGTTTTGCCTTTTGGCAGGCTTTTTGATACAAGAGTCAGATGCAGGATGAGCAGGTCCAATGGTTTGCGGTGGCCACCCGTTCCCGGCATGAAAAGGTGGTCGCCGAGCAGTTATGGCAGAAACAGATCGAGTGCTTCCTGCCGCTGAAGGAAGTTATTTCTCACTGGAAGGACCGGCGCAAAAAAGTCCAGTTTCCGCTGTTCCCCGGCTATCTTTTTGTTCATGTCCCGATCCGCAATCGTCGCCTGGATATTCTTAAGGTCCCGTCCGTCGTCCGGATTATCGGTTTTCAAGGAGAGCCTGAAGCCATCCCCGAGGACCAGATACAGTCAGTCAAGACACTGGTTTTCAGCCAGTTGCCGTACGACCCGTATCCCTATATTAACGAAGGCGACCTTGTGGAAATAGTGCACGGACCCTTACGTGGGCTGGTCGGACGGTTGATCGAGAAGAAGAGCAAGTACAAATTCGTCCTCTCGGTGGATCTGATTCAGCAGGCAGTGGCGTGCGAAGTCGACGCGGCGGATGTGGAGAAACTGTAGGTCTTTCTGCGGGGCGTGATCGGAGGTAAAGCGCGGTCTGCAGGCCCGCGGATAACGCGGATATGACGCGGATCTCGCGGATAACGGCCGGGCCACCGAACGAGCCCGGCCGTTATCCGCGAGATCCGCGTCATATCCGCGTTATCCGCGGGCCTGCAGACCGCGCTTTACCTCCGATCACGCCCCGCAGCACTTCTTGTACTTCTTGCCCGAACCGCAGGGGCAGGGGTCATTGCGACCGACTTTCGGGGCGCTCCTGGTGGCTGTCTTGACGGCCGCGGCCGTTCGCTGGTCCATCCCTCCAGGGCTCCCTTCGGCGTGGGAAAGCTGTTGCTGTTGCGCCTGGCGCCTGGCCCGCGCTGTCAGGATCTCGCGCTCTTCCTGCTCAGTGATGGGACGGTATAAGAAAGCCGTCCTCACCATATCTTCCGTGGCGCGGTCCCAAAGGTCTTCGAACAGACTAAATGACTCGCGCTTATACTCGACGAGCGGATCGCGCTGGCCGTACCCGCGGAGTCCGATCCCCTCTTTCAGGTGATCGAGCACCAGCAGGTGATCCTTCCACTGCTGGTCGATGATCTGCAGCATGATCATGCGTTCATACCAGCGGATCACCTGTTCGCCCAGCTCCTTCTCCTTTTGCTCGTAGCGGCCTTTGACCGCGCCGGCCAGAGATTCCTCGACCTCGTTGCGGTTCATGCTGCTGTAGTCGGGGAGCTCCGAGATCCCGAAGACCCGAAGCATGTTCACCTTCAGGTTCTCGAGATCCCACTTCTCGGGATCGGCGTCGGGCGGAAGATAGGACTCAACGAATTCGCCGACGATGTCTTCGGCCAGCTCGACCAGGTATTCCTTCTGGTCCTTTCCCTCGAGCAGCTCGCGCCGGAAGCGATAGACTTCCTCGCGCTGCTTGTTCATGACGTCGTCGTATTCGAGGAGGTGTTTGCGGATCTCAAAGTTCCTGGCTTCGACCTGCTTCTGCGCGCGTTCAATCTGACGGGTGATCAGCCTCGACTCGATGGGGACGCCTTCCTCCATCCCCAGCTTTTGCATCAAACCGGAGATGTTGTCGGAGCCGAAGATGCGCATCAGGTCGTCTTCGAGCGAGAGATAGAAGCGGCTTGAACCCGGGTCGCCCTGGCGTCCGGCACGTCCGCGCAACTGGTTGTCGATGCGCCGCGCTTCGTGCCGCTCAGTGCCGATGATGTGCAACCCGCTTAGCTTGACGACATCCTCGTGCTCGATCTTCCAAGCCGGGAGAAGCTTGTCCATCTCTTTGCGGTACTGGTCCATGTTGTCTTCCCAGGCCAGATCCCGCTCTCGGAGGATCAGCTTCGCCGTGAACTCCGGATTGCCGCCCAGGATGATGTCGGTACCGCGACCGGCCATGTTCGTCGCGATTGTGACCGCCGCTTTGCGCCCGGCCTGGGAGACGATTTCGGCCTCCTTTTCGTGGTACTTGGCGTTCAGGACGACGTGTTTGACGCCGCGGCGTTTCAGCAACCCGGCCAGACGTTCCGACTTCTCGATGGACGTGGTGCCGACCAAAACAGGGCGGCCCTTTTCGTTCAGCTCCTTGATCTCCTCGACCACCGCGTTGAACTTCTCACGCTCGGTTCGGTAAATCGTGTCGGGAAACTCGTGGCGGATCAGGTCCCGGTTGGTCGGAATGACGACCACTTGGAGCTTGTAGATCTTCTCGAACTCGGCGGCCTCGGTCTCGGCGGTACCCGTCATGCCGGCGAGTTTCTTGTACATGCGGAAGTAGTTCTGGAAGGTGATGGTTGCGAGCGTCTGGTTTTCACGCTCGATCTTCACGCCTTCCTTGGCTTCCAACGCCTGGTGCAACCCATCCGAGTACCTGCGGCCCGGCATCAGGCGCCCGGTGAATTCGTCGACAATGATGACTTCCCCGTCCTTCACCATGTAGTCGACGTCGCGTTTGAAGAGCGTGTGGGCCTTGAGGGCCTGCTGGATGTGGTGTACGAGCTCCATGTTGCGGGGATCGTATACGTTCTCGACGCCCAGGAATTTTTCGGCCTTTTCGATCCCAGGCTCCTGCAAAACCACCGTTCGGGCCTTCTCGTCTATCGAGTAGTCCTCATCACGCCGCAGACGTGGGATCAACTTGTCTATTTTGTAGTACTTGTCGGTCGATTCTTCCGACGGACCACTGATAATAAGCGGTGTCCGGGCTTCGTCGATCAGGATCGAGTCGACCTCGTCGACGATCGCGAAGTTATGTCCGCGCTGGACGCAATCCTCCAGCGAGTACTTCATGTTGTCGCGTAAATAGTCGAAGCCGAACTCGTTGTTTGTTCCGTACGTGATATCCGCGTTGTACGCCGCTTTGCGATCCTGGTCCGGCATATCGTGCTGGATCACGCCAACCGACATCCCGAGGAAGCGGTAAATGGGGCCCATCCACTCCGCGTCACGGCGGGCCAGGTAGTCATTGACGGTGACAAGGTGCACACCCTTCTCGGCCAGGGCGTTCAGGTAGACGGCGAGGGTCGCGACCAGCGTCTTGCCTTCACCGGTCTTCATTTCCGCGATCTTGCCGCTGTGCAGGACGGCGCCGCCGATAAGCTGGACATCGTAGTGCCGGAGTCCGATCGCTCTCCAGCTCGCTTCCCGGCAGGCGGCGAAAGCTTCGGGGAGAAGATCGTCTAGACTCTCACCGTTCTGCAGACGAGTGCGGAACTCGGCGGTCTTTCCTTTCAGTTCCGAATCGGAGAGTTTCGCGTGTGTCTCTCCGAAGCTATTGACAGCGTCGACCAGAGGGCTGACCTTCTTGAGATCCCGCTCGTTCTGGCTGCCGATGATCTTGGTTAAGATCGCATTGAACATAACTTGTTCATTCTACCATCCTATCCGTTTGATCCGTGTGATCCGTTGGCCCGAATGGAATGCGCTTGAAAGTAACCTTTTCGAGGTTTCCAAAACTGACAAGCAGACCCAGCCGAAGTCCTGTCACTGCAAGATACTGCAGGACTTGTGACACGTGCTTCGGATGGAGGACCTCCACGGTCTTCAATTCCAAAACGACCTGATTCTCCACCACAAAATCGGGTTCCCAGCGACTTATGCACGAACCTCGATACTTGATCTCAATAGGTTTCTTGGCGTCAAAAGTGAGGCCCCGATACCGAAGTTCGATTGCGAGAGCGCGTTGATAGACGATCTCTCGGAAGAAGGGGCCCAAGGCGTTATAGACTGCGTAACATGCGCCGATGATCTGATAAGAGAGGTCTTTGTGTAGTAGTTCCATACCTGCTATAACGCTCGAGTCGTGAAATCTACGAAGCTTTTTGCGGCCAACGAATAACACGGATAACACGAATAAGTTCAGCCTGATTTGCGACGATTGTATATAATTCTGCGATGGAAATACCCGAAGCTCTCACGTTCGATGACGTCCTTCTGGCTCCCTCGAAAAGCGAAGTCCTCCCCGGTGAAACTGACCTCAAGACGATCTTCTCCAAGCACATTCCTTTGAATGTTCCCATCTCGTCCGCGGCCATGGACACCGTGACCGAAGCACGGCTGGCGATAGCCTTGGCGCGGCAGGGAGGAATCGGGATCATCCATCGCAATCTTTCGATTGCCTCCCAGGCCGAGGAAGTAGACAAGGTGAAACGGTCGGAGTCGGGCATGATTGTTGACCCGGTCACCGTTCGCCCGGAAACCAGCATCCGGGAAGTCCTGGACGTCATGAGCCGCTACCGGATTTCAGGAGTGCCGATCACCGACAAGAAGGGCAAGCTCGTCGGCATTCTCACCAACCGTGATCTTCGGTTCTTGGAAGATATGGAGCTGACCGCCGCCGATTTGATGACAAAGGAAGATCTGATCACGGTCAAGGAAGGGATCGCCCTCGAAGAAGCGAAGAAGAAGCTGCACACGCATCGGATCGAGAAGCTGCTCGTCGTTGACGACGATTACAATTTGAAGGGGTTGATCACCGTCAAAGACATCATGAAGATGATCACCTACCCCAACGCCACCAAAGACTCGTTCGGGCGGCTGCGCGTCGGAGCCGCGGTGGGAGCAACCGGAGACTACCTGGAGCGCGGTTTGGCGCTCGAGGGGGCGGGTGCCGATGTGATCGTGATTGATACGGCGCACGGGCACACCAAACGAGTGATCACAGCGGTCCGAGAGCTGAAGAAGCGGCTTAAGAAGGCCGACGTCGTCGGTGGGAACATTGCGTCCGGCGAAGCCGCCCAAGATCTCCACGACGCCGGCTGCGACGCCGTCAAAGTCGGGATGGGTCCCGGGAGTATCTGTACTACGCGCGTCGTGAGCGGGGCAGGCATGCCTCAAATCACTGCGATTATGGAGACCGTGGAAGTTGCACGCGGATTGGGCCTGCCTGTCATCGCCGACGGCGGAATCAAGTTCTCGGGCGACATCACCAAGGCCATCGCGGCGGGCGCCGACTCCATCATGATTGGCAACCTGTTCGCCGGCACCGACGAATCGCCCGGCGAGCTGGTGTTCTACCAGAACCGCAGCTACAAGACTTACCGCGGAATGGGATCGCTCGGAGCAATGGCGGGCGGCAGTGCCGACCGCTACGCCCAGGAGACGGAAACCGGAGAACGAAAGCTGGTCCCGGAAGGGATCGAGGGCCGGGTGCCTTACAAGGGGAGCGTGGAGAACCTGATCCCCATGCTGATCGGCGGAGTGCGATCAGGAATGGGGTACTGCGGCGTCCGCAATATCAAGGAGCTTCAAACGAAGGCCCGGTTCATTCGCGTCTCGAACCTCGGCTTACGCGAATCGCACGTCCACGACGTCATCGTCACCAAAGAAGCGCCGAATTACCGGGTCGAAGAATAGGATGCTGACGGCTGACTGCTGACAGCTGACGAAGGCAAAGCAAGAAACGAAGTAGTCTCTCTGTTTCTGTCAGCCGTCAGCAGTCAGCCGTCAGCTTTCTTGCTTTTGTCAGCTGTCAGTTGTCAGCCGTCAGCTTTTCCAGATCCACGACCTGAAAGTGTTTTTGATCGTCAAACACTACCGCCTGCTTTGGCGGGTTGGCGAAGACGAATTCCCCGGCCGGATGCCCCCCCTTCAATTCCAAGATGTGCGTGTTGTACGGCTCCGAGTAGTAGCGTGACCGGTTGAACCGATAGGTGAAATCCTCCTTGCGCACGATTATGTAGTCCACTCCGGTCTCTCTCGCGAAGTCCTGAACCACTTTCAAGTCCCTGGCGTAGTAAGCGTCGAACGTCTGCAGCAGGCGCCGCCGAACCTCCCTGTAGTACCGGTCGTACAGGGGTTGATTAGCCTCATCCGAGACATAAACCGTCCGGCGCGAGAAGAGCGGGATGTTGTCCATTTCTCCGGGCGGCCCGGCAAGGAGCACATCCTTTGGAAGCTCCTCCACGAGCGCATAAAGCTTCCAGGCAAAGCGCTGATCCGCCCACAGATTCAGGTTGCCGGTGAAACCACTTCCACCGATCAAAAAAGCCCAGACGATTACAACCAGGGCAGGCCAGCCCTGCCAGCCGAAAAGCCTTGCCCGTGGGAGCAGCAAATGAATGAGTCGGAACACGGCAAGGCTGATCAGGATGGCTCCCAAAACCGGGATCGTGTACTTGAGATTGCGGTCCGGGATGTGAAGGCGAAAGGCCAGAAGAGAAGAGACCTCGAACATCACGAGTGAAAAAACGAGTGGCAGGCCGAGAGCGGCGGCGATAGTCAAGGCGCCGGGTCTCGATGCGGCTCGCCGCACCTCCCAATAAGCGCGCCACTCACCTGCTGAGCCCGCTTCCGGAGCAGGTATCACCAACGCGGCGAATCCCAGCGCGGCAAGCACCCAGGCCCAGGGTCCGAAAAGGGCAGGAGGAAGGTACGAGACGACGAAGTTCCGTGGCAAAAGCGACAGGAGCGAAGGCAGCGGCAAAAAGGGGAAGCGGCTACCCATCTGCCATTCGGGCATCTTCGCGGCTTCGGCAACTGTAATGATACGCCCGATTTCGTCACCTCGAAAAACCAGGGGCCAAAACCCGATCACCAGTACAGCCAGACCAATGAGGTCCCACGTACTCCACGACCGCTTCAGGAGTGTCCAAATACCGTACGACGGGCCAAGGACGAGGAAAATCGGCGGGTAAAAGACTCCCGAGACAACCGTGGCGGCGAGGGCAACGCGCGGGCGTCCGGCCAGGACTGCCCAGACGAAAACGACTAACCCGGGGACCGCCCAGCCTCGGGGTAAGCCGCCGTCGGTCAATCCAACGAGTGTCGGCGAATGGACTGTCAGAAAGACCAGCGCCCAACCCAGGAACGGACCGTGCAGCAACTGGCCGATCCGGTACAGAAATGCGAGGACGAGGCCAAGCAGCGCGAATTGCGAGATCTTCGAAAGGATGACGGGATCAATCAGCCAGGCCAAAGGGTAATGAGCATAGTAGTAGAAGGGGGGCGTGTGCGATCGGAAGTACCGGGTTAGCAGATCGTCTTTGAAAAGCTGCGAGTCGCGGGCGGCATAGAGCGGATAGATTTGCTGCCGGGCATCATCCGCGACCCGATAGTAGTCGAATATTTTCGGAGACTGGTAAATCAGAAAGCAGAGGCTGTAGACCAGAACAAATCCGCCAAGCAACCGCGCACCGAGGACGGGCTCTGCTTTCATGGATCGCTATTATAAAGACGTTGGCGCTAATTAGGTGACACGCTCGCTATTCGTCCGTAAAGCATTGAAAAATCAAGACCAATCTTAAGCTCTGGCACCAATTTCAGTTGTCCGAGTTCGAGCCTCAGCATCGCGAGCAAGAACCTGCAGAATCTATCTCTAATTATTGGGGCCAGACCTAATAGTTCGTCTAGGTCTTTCAATGCTTTACGGACGAATAGCGAGCGTGTCACCAATTTCGTCCTAAGCAGCTGGCTGCATCGTCCGCCCGATTGCTGCTGCGATGAGCCTCAACTCGTTCATCAGCTGATCGAACTGTTCCAGGAACAGTGACTGCGCTCCATCGCAGATCGCGTTGTCCGGATCGTGGTGCACTTCGACGATCAGCCCGTCTGCTCCCGCGGCGACGGCCGCCCTGGAAACAGGCGCCACCTTGTCCCGGATGCCCACAGCGTGGCTCGGGTCGACAATGATAGGCAGGTGACTCAGCTTGTGGACGACGGGGATGGCCGAGATGTCCAGCGTATTGCGGGTGTGGGTCTCGAAGGTGCGTATACCGCGCTCGCATAGAATCACCTGATGGTTCCCTTCCGACATGACGTACTCGGCAGAAAGCAGGAGATCGGAGACGGTGGCCGCCATTCCGCGCTTAAGGAGGACCGGCTTGCGAAGCTGTCCCAGATCCCGCAGCAGGCCGAAGTTCTGCATGTTTCGGGCACCGACCTGGATGATATCGATGTACGGTTCCGCAGGCGCAATCTGGCACTGTTCCATCAACTCGGAGACCACCAGGAGGCTATGCTTGTCGGCCGCCTCACGCAGCGCCTTCAGGCCCGCTACCCCATGTCCCTGAAACGAGTAAGGAGAAGTCCGTGGTTTGAAAGCCCCGCCCCGGATGACCTTCGCTCCCGCGCGCTTCACGCTCGCGGCAATCCGCTCGCTCTGCTCGAAGTTCTCGATCGTGCACGGCCCCGCCATCACTACGACCTCGGGCCCGCCGATATCCACATCCCGGATCCTGATCACGCTCCCTTCGGGACGAAAGTGTCGAGAGGCCAGCTTGAACGGCTGAGTGATCCGGATGACCTCTTTAACCCCCTCGAGCACCTCGTAATCGCGGATATCCACGACCTTGGCCCCCACGGCCCCGAGAATCGTTCGCTCGACTCCGGTCGAGCGGTGAACCGCAAAACCCTGTGATTCCAATTTGCGCATCACGTTGCTGATCTCAGCTTCGGATGCTCCCACTTTCATGACGATGACCATAATCGACTCCGATAGTCGTCCGCGCGGGCTGGTCCATTTTGGCCAACGGATAACACGGATCACACGGATCAGGGCGGGCGCGGCGGCGAATCAAACAGCTTTCTTTTGCTGCATACGCCCGCCCTGATCCGTGTGATCCGTGTTATCCGTTGGCCAAAACGGACCAGCCCGGAGCCTCGGACGTGGTGTTATCTGCCCACAAACGTGCCCGCATACTCCCCGACCTTTTCGGCCAGATCCGGCTCGCTCTGATGTTCCTGAATGAACCTCACGATGGCCGATCCGACTATGGCCCCTTCCGCGTGCTTCCAGACCCGTCGGACGTCTTCTGCCGAAGTGATCCCGAACCCGACGCAGATCGGCAATTCCGTGTATCGGCGCAGTCGGGCGACGGTGTCGGGCACGAGTGCATCAATATCGGTTCGCCCGCCGGTAACTCCTGTCCTCGCGACCAGGTACACAAACCCTCGGCTGTGCGCACAGATCTTCTTAAGGCGATCATCCGAAGAGGTCGGCGCCGCCAAGAAAATCGTGTCGAGCAGCAGCCGCGTTCCGAGCCGCTCGTAGGCCTCGGGCGTCAAGTCCGAGATCAGAACTCCATCCAATCCGGCGGCACATCCTTCCTTGTCGAGTCTGTCGAGCCCGAAGTTGTATAGCGGGTTGAGATAGCTCATGAAGATCATTCCGACATCCGAATGCCGGCGGACCTCGCGAACCAGGCCCAGGTAGTCATCCAGTGTGTACCCGTGCTGCAGGGCCTCGAACGACGATTTCTGAATGACCGGGCCGTCGGCGATCGGGTCTGAAAACGGGATCCCGAGCTCAACCACGTGCGCGCCGTGTGCCGCCAGGCTGAGGACCATTCGAGTGGTTGTTTCGAGATCCGGGTGCCCGGCCGTCACGAAGGGTATGAAACACCGACTATTTCTTTTGAAGATTTCTGATAATCTCGACATCCTTGTCTCCACGTCCTGATAAGTTCGCGATAACGACGCTATTCCGCAGATTCCGCGCCTCCCGGATGCAATAAGCCAGAGCATGTGCCGATTCCAAGGCCGGGATAATCCCCTCGAGCCGGCTCAGTTCAGCGAATGCAGCGAGCGCCTCCTCGTCCGATGCGGTTGTGTAACCGACCCGCTGCGAATCGTGCAGAAAGGCGTGTTCGGGACCGACCGACGGGTAATCCAGCCCGGCGGAGATGCTGTGAGTGCTCGCGATCTGGCCTCTCTTGTCCTGCAACACATAGCTGAAAGTTCCGTGCAAAACGCCCCGGGACCCTCCGTCAAACCTGGCGGCGTGCTCTCCCAGCTCGGGTCCCCGACCTCCGGCCTCTACGCCCACCATCCGGACCTTCGGCTCGTCCAGGAAGCTGTGGAACAACCCCATCGCGTTGCTTCCGCCGCCGACGCAAGCCACGAGGACATCAGGAAGCCGACCCTCCTGGTCCAGGATCTGCTGACGTGCTTCCTTTCCGACAATCGACTGAAACTCGCGGACCATCGTCGGATAAGGATGAGGCCCGAGGACCGATCCCATGAGGTAGTGAGTGTTGCTGACATTCGTGACCCAGTCGCGCATGCCTTCGTTGATCGCATCCTTGAGGGTGCGGCTGCCGGAGGGCACGGGCGTGACTCGCGCGCCCATCAGCTCCATGCGAAAGACGTTGAGCGCTTGTCGTTGCATGTCGTCGGTGCCCATGTAGACTTCGCATTCGAGGCCCAGGAGCGCGCAAGCCGCGGCGGTCGCCACCCCATGCTGCCCGGCGCCGGTCTCGGCAATGACCCGCGTCTTTCCCATCCGCTTGGCCAGCAGGGCTTGTCCAAGCGCGTTGTTGATCTTGTGCGCGCCGGTATGGCACAGGTCCTCGCGCTTCAGGTAGAGTCTGAAGCCAAGCGACTCCGACAGGCGGCGGGCCGGGTAGAGCGGAGTCGGCCGGCCGACATAAACCCGGAGCAGTTCGTCCAACTCCTTTCGATAGTCTTCGCTCCTTCGAGCCGCCAGGTAAGCCTGGGTCAGCTCTTCGAGCGGGGACATCAAGGTTTCGGGGACAAACTGACCCCCGTAATCTCCGAAATACCCCGCCTCCGGAGATTCCAGGATTCGCTGCGCTTCTCCGCGATGATCCGCGACCCGTGTTTTTCCGCGTTTATCCGCGGGATGTTCTTCCGTGGGTTGCACGCTTTACCTCTCCTAAGAATCGTTTCAACTTTTCGGGGTCTTTGCGCCCCGGACTCTTCTCAACACCTGAACAAACATCAACCCCCGCCGGGCGAAGGCGTGCTATTGCCTGCCCGACGTTCTCCGGCGACAGTCCTCCTGCCAGTATGAAAGGCCTGCGAAGCTGCGACAGCGTGTCCCAATCAGCCACTTGACCCTTTCCCCAGGAACCGTCGATCAGGATTTCAAAGGAAGGGAATCGGGATTCAGTTTCGGGAGTGACCGCAACCCATGTTCGCCGCGCCGTCCTGGGCATGGACGAAGGGTCAGTGACGCCATGAAACTGGAGGACATCCGTCGGAGCCTCTTCCCAGCCGTCTGTTCCTACCAGGACGCCGACCGTCAGGAAACTCCGGCGGTCGAAAGACCGGCCTGCCTCCGCCACGATCAGACTCGCGGCTTCCGTGGAAATGTACCGTGGACTCAAAGGCCAGAAATTGAAGCCGAGGGCGTTGGCCCCTTCCTGGAGCGCGAGGAGACCATCTTCGATCGACGTGATACCGCAGACCTTGACGATCACGATTCGCCTCGCAGTTCCAAGAGCTTCTTCCCCGGATCTTTGGAGTCCATGAAGACCGAACCGATCAGGAAGCCGGAATATCCCGCATCCTGAAGCTCGAGTATTATCGATCGTTCCTTGATTCCCGACTCCGCCACCATCGTATACCCGGTTTCCTTTTCCATCAGCTTCGCAATTTCAAACGACGTGTTCACCTTTACTTCAAGGGTTCTCAGATCCCGATTGTTCACCCCGATAAGCCGGACGCCTTGTGCCATCGCTGTCTCCAGCTCGAATGGGTCGTGTATCTCTACCAGCGCGTCCAGATTTCGGTCCTCTCCGTAATGCAACAGGTCGTTGAGCAAGCCGGGGGAAAGGTCGCGCACAATTAAAAGAAAGGCCGAGGCGCGGTTGTCGGCGGCTTCTTTAACCTGCTCGTGCGTCCGGATGAAATCCTTCCGCAATAAGGGGGGACAATCCTCGATCTCCGACGCTTTGCGCAAGTACTCGAGCTTGCCATTGAATCGCTCTTCATCGGTGAGCACTGAGATGGCCGCGGCGCCATGGTCCCGGTAAATCCTGGTAACGTCAGCGGCGGGGCGCTGACAGGCAAACGGGCCATGGCTCGGGCTGGAGTACTTGATCTCAGCGATGATGTTCGTGCCCGGTTTTGTCAGTGCGTCTTTGAATCTAGACATATGATCTCGGCTCTAAGCCAACGAATCACACGGATCACACGGATCTGATTCGTGCTGTCCGTGTGATTCGTTGGCCTGAATCATGCGCATGCCTTCTTTAATAGCTCCACTTTCTCCATGGCGGCGCCGGTGTCGATCGACTCTTCAGCCTTCCGGATGGCATCGCAAAAATCAGTGTCGGCTGCCAGATGAATAGCCGCTGCCGCATTGAGGACGACGACATCCCGAGCAGCGCCCTTAACCTTGCCACGCAATATCCCCGTCGTGATCTCCGCATTTTGCTCCGGCGTTCCGCCGTGGAGCGATGTCCAATCGGCCGGTTTCATATGAAACTGGCGCGGGTCGAACTCGAATGTCTTGACTCCGTCCGCACTGCTCTCGGAGATTCGGGCCGAAGCTCCCGTCGAAAGCTCATCCAAGCCATCTTGACTATGGACTACCCAGGCTCGCCGGCACTCCAGCTGAGCAAGCGAACGCGCGATCTTTTCGGTCAAAGTTGGAGAATAAACGCCCACGATCTGGAATGGTGCTGAAGCGGGGTTGGTCAAAGGACCTAGCAGATTAAAAACAGTGCGGTGCCCGAGCTGGCGGCGAATGGCCGCGACGCGCTTCATTGAGGGGTGAAAGTGCGGCGCAAACATGAAAGCGAGGCCGATTTCGTTCAGGCAGGACTCGGCAACCCGGGCAGAACCGGTCACATCTACTCCCAGAGCAGTAAGGAGGTCGGCGCTTCCGCAGCGCGAAGTGATCGCCCGATTGCCATGTTTCGCCACCGGCAACCCTGCGCCTGCGATGACAAAGGCGGCTGTGGTCGAGATGTTGAACGTATCCAGCCCGCCTCCAGTCCCCGCAGTATCCACCGTGTTGTGGTGTTTACTCCGGATCGCAATCACGTGCCTGCGCATGACGCGCGCAAAGCCCGCGATTTCGTCCGACGTCTCTCCCTTCATGGCGAGAGCGCTCAGAAAAGAGGCAATTGCGACGTCGGGCGTTTCTTCCAGAAGCATTAACTCAAGCGCCGTCTCGGCCTGCGCCTGAGACAAGTGCCGGTTCTGCATGACCTGTCCTGTCAGCTCCTGCAACATAAGAAGTTCTCCAGAATTGTCTTCCCCTGAGGCGTGAGCACTGATTCCGGGTGAAACTGGACCCCGAAGACCTCATAAAGTTTGTGCTTGAGACCCATGATCAGGCCGTCGTCGGTCCAAGCGGTGATGTCCAGGCAAGCGGGCAGGCGGTCGCGGCTCACGATCAGCGAGTGATATCGAGTCGCCTGAAACGGGCAGGGGAGACGGCAGAACAGTGAGGAACCTTCGTGGAAAATCATCGATGTCTTGCCGTGCTTTAACTCGGGTGCCCGGATCACATCGCCGCCAAACGCCGCACCGATCGCCTGATGCCCGAGGCAGACTCCGAGGATCGGAATATCAGCGCTGAAGGCTCGGATGACGTCGACGGAGATCCCCGCCTGTTGAGGAGTTCCGGGGCCGGGTGAGATGACGATGCGGTCGGGCTTCATCTGCCGGATGTCGGCCAGCGAGAGCTGATCGTTACGCGTGACGTGGACGTCGCATTTCAGTTCCCAGAGATACTGAGCGAGGTTGTACGTAAAGCTGTCGTAATTGTCGATGAGCAGAACATCCATGGTCTTACCTTTCACCGCGGATAACACGGATAGCACGCGGATGGCGCGGATCAATCCGCGTTATCCGCGTGCTATCCGTGTTATCCGCGGTACGGCGACGCAAACTGGTGCGACAGTTCCAGCGCCTGCGCGAGCACCTGCGCCTTATTCCGGCACTCCTTGTCTTCCAGCTCGGGAATCGAGTCAGCGACAATCCCAGCGCCCGCCTGAAAAATGGCCCTGCCAGCACGCATCACAATCGTTCGAATTGCGATACAGGTGTCCAGGTTTCCCGAGAAATCCAGATACCCGATAGCGCCGGCATACATGCCTCGCGGGCAGGGCTCCAGTTCGTCGATGATCTCCATGGCCCGCACCTTGGGCGCGCCGCTGACAGTGCCTGCCGGAAAACAGGCGGCCAAGGCGTCAAAACGATCGAGCCCCGGCCTGAGACGGGCGCCGAGAGCGCTGACCAGATGCATGACATGCGAGTACTTTTCGAGGAACATGAAATCCTCGACACAGACGGTGCCGAAGTCACTCACACGCCCCAGATCGTTTCGACCGAGATCCACCAGCATGACGTGTTCGGCTTTCTCCTTCTCGTCCGCCAGCAACTCCTGCTCGAGCAATTTCTCCTCTTCGGGATTTCGGCCCCGTCGACGCGTGCCCGCAATCGGGCGGTATTCCAAGTCACGCCCCTGAACACGAACGAGCATTTCCGGGGACGAACCGGCCACGCAGACACCGTCCCGTTTCAGGAAGAAGAGGTAAGGCGAGGGGTTCAGGTACCGAAGGGCACGGTAAACGTTAAATGGATCTCCGGTGAAATCGGTAGTAAAACGCTGTGACAGGACCACCTGAAAGATGTCCCCGGCCCGGATGTACTCCTTGGCCGCCACGACGGCTTCACGGAAACGAGCGCCGTTGCCTTCGGGCCCGACCAGGACCGTTTGAGAGTGTCGATCCGGCGAAGGAAGGGCGACCCCGAGCGGGCCTTCGAGCAGTCGGCTCTCCAGCTCTTCCACCTGGTCCATGCTGTCATGCGACATGATGACTATCCGATGAAGAAGGTGGTCGAACGCAAGGACCGTCGAGTAGTAATCCATCATGACCGAGGGAAGGTCGGCCTTCTGCCTTTCGGGCAATCTCTCGAACTCCCGTACGAGGTCGTAGCAGAAAACGCCGACGGCGCCGCCGGTGAAAGGCGGAAGATCAGGTTGGGCAGACTGCCCGGGCGGGAACCCGCTCCTGAATTCCGCAAAGTTCCCGTCAAAGCTCCGGTAGGGGTTTACGCCGATAAACGAATACCGAGCGATCTTTTCCCCGCCTTCCACCGATTCCAGCAAGAACGCACGATCGGCGTCGGCCGCCACCTTGAGATATGCCGATACCGGCGTGAGCAAATCGGCCAGCACTGTTTTGTGGTAGATCATCTGTTTTCCGGGCGTTTCGGGCAAAAAAAAAGCCGTGGGGTTGATACCCCACGGCTCTTTGCTATTGATCTCTTCCTAAGCCTAATGAGGGTCGACAGTCCCCGGCGCCAACTATGTACTAATTGCGCCAGTAGGAACGGTCGATCTTCATTTCTGTTTACTTCCCGCTTTTAAGGATAGGAAGTTTAGATAATACAAGTCAAGAATTATTTATTGCGGATTGCGGATTGGGGATTGGGGATTGCCGATTGGGGATTACAGGATTCGCGGATTGCGGGCGTCGATAGAGTAATCTGTTGGCGGACCTTTAATCTTCAAATCCGCAATCCGTAATCCGCAATCCGCAATCGCCAATCCGAAATCCGCAATCCAAAATCCGCAATCCGCAATCCGCAATCGCCAATCCGCAATCGGGGTTAGCCACCAGACATCGACCGCAGGAAGTCGGAGTTCGTCTTGCTCTTGCTCAGCTTCTCGAGCAGCAGTTCCATCGATTCCGTAACCGAAAGCGGGTTCAAGACCTTGCGCAGGACCCAGATCCGGTTTAGTTCGTCCCTCGGGAGCAGCAGTTCTTCCTTGCGGGTGCCGGAGCGATTGATGTCGATCGACGGGAAAACGCGCTTGTCGACGAGCCGGCGATCGAGGACCAGTTCCAGGTTGCCCGTGCCTTTGAATTCTTCAAAGATCACGTCATCCATTCGACTGCCGGTGTCGATCAGGGCCGTCGCGGCGATGGTGAGGCTCCCGCCTTCTTCTATGTTTCGGGCCGCGCCGAAAAACCGCTTCGGTCGCTGCAGAGCGTTCGAATCAACGCCGCCCGACAGGACCTTGCCCGAAGGCGGAACGACGGTATTATAAGCGCGCGCCAGACGAGTGATCGAATCAAGAAGGATGACGACGTCCTTCTTGTGCTCGACCAGGCGTTTCGCCTTTTCCAAGACCATCTCGGCCACCTGGACGTGACGAGCCGCGGGCTCGTCGAAGGTGGAGCTGATGACTTCGCCGTGAACGGTCCGCTGCATGTCGGTCACTTCTTCCGGGCGCTCGTCAATCAGGAGAACAATCAAGACGATCTCGGGATGGTTGGTAGTGATCGAATTGGCGATGCTTTGCAGGATCATGGTCTTACCGGCGCGGGGCGGGGATACGATCAGACCTCTCTGGCCTTTGCCGATCGGGGTGAGCAGATCCATGACGCGGCCAGTAAGGCTATCCTGCGAAGTCTCGAGCGTGATGCGTTCGTCCGGGTAAATTGGGGTGAGGTTCTCGAAAAACGTCCTTTCCCGCGCCACATCCGGATGCTCGAAGTTGATCGCTTCAACCTTGATCAGGGCGAAATAACGTTCCCCGTCTTTGGGTGGCCTGACCTGACCGGAAACCGTGTCACCGGTATGAAGGTCGAATTTGCGGATCTGGGAAGGAGAAACGTAAATGTCGTCGGGGCCCGGCAGATAGTTGTACTCGGGTGCCCGAAGGAAGCCGAAACCATCCGGCAACGTCTCGAGAACGCCTTCGGAAAAGATGAGCCCGCTTCTTTCAGTCTGCGCCTTGAGGATTTGGAAAATCAGTTCCTGCTTGCGCATGCCGGTCGCACCCGGAATGTCCAGCTCCTTCGCGATCTGGTTCAGGGCTTGAATGTTCAACTCCTTGAGCTCTTGGATGTTGAGCGGCTCCCCGTTTTCCTTGATGGGAGGGGTGCTTGCTTCAGCCATACACTAAATTCCTCTCACGATTGATGATTGATAAAGATTGACGATAAGGGTTGACGTCCGACGATTAAAAGGGACAACTGACTGATGACGATAGATGACAACTGGCGCCTTACAGGACGATTCGAGGTTGACGATTGACGATTGACGGGGGCCCATCAATCGTCAATCGTCACCTGAGTCGTCAATTAGTGGACTCCGGGGCGATTACCGCCCTCGATTCGAGGTGGCCTCGGCTTGCCGTACTCATCATGATCCTTCTTCAGAGGTCGCTCCAGGGCAATGTCGAGGACCTGATCCATGGTTTCTACCAGAACGACGTTAATGTCTTCCAGCACCGCCTCAGGAATATCGATCATGTCCTTTTCGTTCTCTTTCGGCAGAATGACCGTCTTGATGCCCGCCCGGTGGGCAGCCAGCACCTTTTCCTTCACGCCGCCGATGGGGAGCACTTTGCCGCGAAGCGTGATTTCGCCCGTCATAGCCACGTCACGCCGGACCGGAATGCGCGTCAATGCCGATACGATCGTCGTTGCCAGAGTAATGCCGGCCGACGGGCCGTCCTTCGGTATTGCACCCTCCGGTATGTGGACGTGCATGTCGATTGATTTGTGAAAGTCCTTCAACAGGCCGAAGTCCCCGCTTCTTGAACGCACGAACGAGAGCGCGGCTTTAGCTGACTCCTGCATTACCTCGCCCAATTTGCCGGTGAGAAGGATATCTCCCTTGCCTTCCATCGTGGTGACTTCCGTCAAGAGTACTTCTCCACCGACTTCGGTCCACGCCAGCCCGGTGGCGAGTCCTACCTCGTTGGCCTCGGCGGCCAGCTGGGTCCTGAACTTTACCGGACCGAGGGCGTCGTGGATGTACTCGGCGTTGATGGCAATCTGCTGGTCCTTTTTCCTATCCGCAACCAGTTTGCGAACCACTTTGCGACAGACGTTCGCGATCTCCCGTTCCAGGTTTCGAACCCCTGACTCCCGAGTATAACTACGGATCATCTCGAGTATTGCTTCGTCCGCAAACTGGATCCGATCCTTTTTAAGCCCCTTCTGGTCCAGCTGCTTGGGAACCAGGTGACGCTTAGCGATGTTCAGTTTCTCGGGCTCGGTGTAACCGGAGATGTGGATGACTTCCATCCGGTCCTGCAAGGGACGCGGAACGGTATGAAGCACGTTGGCCGTACAGATAAACAGCACCTGGGAAAGGTCGAACTCGGTATCCAGGTAGTGGTCGACGAAGCTGGAGTTGTGCTCCGGATCAAGCACCTCCATCAGCGCGGCCGACGGGTCACCCCGGAAATCCATGCTCATCTTGTCGACTTCGTCCAGCAAAAAGACGGGGTTTTTGGTGCCTGCCTTCTTCATCATCTGAATGATCTGACCAGGCAGAGCGCCGATATAAGTGCGCCGGTGTCCCCGGATCTCAGCCTCGTCGCGCACGCCGCCCAGCGAGAGGCGGACAAACTTGCGGCCGGTCGCGCGAGCAATCGATCGCCCTAAGGACGTTTTGCCGACTCCCGGGGGGCCGACAAAGCAAAGAATGGAACCCGAGGTTTTCTGACGGGCCATCTGCCGGACCGCCAGAAATTCCAGGATGCGCTCTTTGACCTTATCAAGCCCGTAATGATCTTCGTTGAGGATCCGTTCGGCGCGCACGATGTCCTTAATCTCACGCGTCCGCTTTTCCCACGGCATGGCAATCAGCCAGTCGAGGTAAGTGCGCGACACCGTGGTCTCGGCGCTCATAGGGGGCATCTGCTCCAGACGCCGGATTTCGTTGACTGCCTTCTCCTTGGCGTCCGGCGGCATCTGCGCCTCTTCGACCTTTTTCTTGAGTTCCTCGATCTCGTCTTTCTCGCCTCGGCCCAGCTCCTTCTGAATGGCCTTGATCTTCTCGTTCAGGTAGTACTCGCGTTGGGCCTTCTCCATCTGTCTTCGGACACGTCCCTGGACGGACTTGTCCATCTTGATCTTCTCAATCTCGATCTCGATGAACTCGCAGATCTTCTCCATCCGCTGACCGGGGTCGCCAATCTCCAGAAGAGACTGCTTGTCTTCCACGCCGATAGGCAGGTTCGAGGCAATCGTGTCCGCCAGCCGGTCGGTATCCGTGCTTCGGGCAGCCTGGACGATCGTTTCGTAGTTGATGTTCGGGTTGAGCTTCGCGAACTGCTCGAACAAGGCGTTCAGCCGCTTGGTCAGCAGGCTCATCTTGGCCTGGGAGACCTTGATGACCGGCTCCAATTCCACTTCCGCATGCAGACAGCCGTTCTCTTCCTTGACGCGCACGGTCCGGGCGCGATGCAACCCCTCGACCAGCACCTTGATGTTTCCGTCCGGCAGCTTCAGGCTCTGGACGATCGTGGCGACGGTGCCGACAGTGAAGATGTCTTTCGGCGTCGGGTTGTCCTGGGAGGCATCCATCTGAGTGGCCAGATAAATGCGCTTGTCGCTCTGCAAAGCCCTCTCGAGCGCAAGCACGGAGGACGGTCTTCCGATAACAAAGGGGACCATCATGTACGGAAAGACCACGACATCCCGGATGGGGACCATGGGAAAAACTTCTCTGGTTCTCTCTTCAAACTCGTTCATTTATTTGATACGCCCTTCTGGGTTGAAACAGTTCCGGGTTCGGGTTCCGGGGATTCAAAGGAGCGAAAAACAGGGCTGACAGGACTTACTGATTCTACTCCCTTATCGCGCCCCTGAACCTTCCGATAATAAAGATTCAGGAAAAGCCTCCGGGTTTCAAAATGATCGCATCGATTAGACCCCGGTTGGGTGCGGGGACGCAGATGCGCCACATCTCAGAGCCGCAAAACGGGTGAATTGAGACTGCCAGGATCCGAACTAGCCAGCCTTTTCAAGGAGCTTGAAGACTACTTCTTTGTTCTCGACCATCTCCCGCGTGATGACGAACTCCCGCACTTTCTTCGCGGAAGGAAGCTCGTACATCACATCCAACATAAGGTCCTCGGTGATGAGTCGCAGGCCCCTCGCGCCGATTTTCCGCTCCATGGCGAGATCGGCGATAGCCTGCAAAGCATCATCGGTGAACCTCAGGGAGACGTTCTCGAACTCGAACATCTTCTGGTACTGCCGTATGAGAGCGTTGTTCGGTTTGGTCAGAATGTCCATCAGGGCCTGTCGATCCAGCTCATGGAGCGTGCAGACCACCGGGAGACGGCCAACGAATTCGGGAATCAGCCCGTACCTGATCAAATCCTCCGGGAGCACCTGGGTCAGCACGGCCGATTCTTCTTCCTTCTTCCAGTGTGAATCGCTCAGCTGCGACCGGAAACCCATGCTGCTGCGACCGAGTCTCTTACGAATGATTTTCTCCAGACCGACGAAGGCGCCGCCGCACACAAACAGGATATTCGTCGTGTCGATCTGCACGAACTCCTGATGAGGATGCTTGCGACCGCCCTGCGGGGGAACATTCGCGACCGTGCCCTCGAGGATCTTCAAAAGCGCCTGCTGCACACCTTCGCCCGAGACGTCGCGGGTGATGGACGGATTTTCGTCCTTGCGCGAGATCTTGTCGATCTCGTCGATGTAGATAATCCCCTGCATGCAGCGTTCCCGGTCACCCCCCGCTGCCTGCAGCAGTTTGAGGATGATGTTCTCGACATCCTCACCGACGTAACCCGCCTCGGTCAGCGTAGTCGCATCGACAATGGCGAACGGAACCGACAACATTCGGGCCAGGGTCTGAGCCAGCAGAGTCTTGCCGGTGCCGGTCGGACCGATCAACAAGACGTTGCTCTTGCCCAGCTCCACATCCTGGTGTCGTCTGCGTCCGATCTTGATCCGCTTGTAGTGATTGTAGACGGCGACTGCAAGCTTCTTTTTGGGCAGATCCTGCCCGATGACGTATTGATCCAGGAATGTCTTTACTTCGGCTGGCTTCGGAAGTGCTTCGCGGATAGAGGCGGCTTCGGCTGTAATATCATCAGAAATGATCTCATTACAGACATCGACGCATTCGTCACAGATGAAAACAGTTGGGCCCGCAATCAGTTTTTTGACATCGTTCTGACTCTTGTTACAGAACGAACATCGGAGGACATCGTCTCCGTCCTTTTTCACCTCATACCCCCTGAATCATCAATCGAGAATCCAGTTCGCGCGGGCACCGTCATGCATGCTTCTCGATGATAAGGTCGATTATACCATACGCCCGAGCCTGCTCGGAGTTCATTATATAGTCCCTTTCCACGTCCCGCTCAATCTTCTCGATCTTCTGCCCCGTGTGCTTGGCGATGATCTGATTCGTGGTCTCGCGCATGCGGAGAATCTCGCGAGCGTGGATATCAATGTCCGTCGCTTGGCCCGACAGCCCGGACATGGCCGGCTGATGGATCAGAATCCGGCTGTTCGGAAGGGCAAACCGCTTGTTTGGCGCGCCGGCTGCGAGAATCAGCGCCGCCATGCTGGCGGCCTGGCCGATACAGATGGTGGTCACATCGTTCTTCACGAACTGCATCGTGTCGTAGATGGCCATTCCCGCCGTGATCGAGCCGCCAGGCGAGTTGATGTAGAGCGAGATGTCTTTGTCCGGATCCTCGGCTTCCAGGAACAGTAGCTGAGCGGTCACGAGATTGGCGACATTGTCGTCAATCGGAGTCCCCACGAAGATGATGTTGTCCTTGAGGAGCCGCGAATATATGTCGTAGGCGCGCTCGCCTCGGTTCGTCTGCTCCACTACCATCGGTATAAGCGCCATGTTCGTACCTCACTCTAGCTGCGAATCGAGCTGACACCTGACGGCTGACAACAGCTGATCCGTGTACCAATCTCTCAAATCTATAACACCGGGTGCAAGTGGCAGGACCGGGAATGCTGCTTTCGGAATGCCGGCGCCTCCGGCCTCGTCAGCTGTCAGCCGTCAGCTGTCAGCTGCCCGCCGTCACGTTCGCCTGGTTGTAAACGAAGTCGAGCGCTTTCCTCCGCTGGATCTGGGTCCGCAGGCCGTTCAGCCCGCTCTGCTTCTGGACGTGCTGGCGGACCTTTTCCTTCGGCTGCTTCAATGACTTTGCCATCTGCTCCAGTTCGTCTTCCAACTCGTCGTCGCTGACTTCAATGCCCTCAGTTTTCGCCAATTCGGTCAGGATCATCGCCGCGCGGACGTCCTTTTCGGCCTCCGGTCGCAACTCGTCCCGCACCTTCTGCCAATCCAGTTTGACCTTGCTCGGGTCCACTCCGCGGGCGGCTATGTCGTAGGTCAAATCTCGGATTCGGTCGTCAACGCGATCCTCCACCAGCGTTTCAGGAATCTCGAAAGGCGCGGCTTCGGCGAGCTTCGCCAGGAGTTTCTTCTTGATCTCGTTTTCCCGGTTCTTCTCCCTGAACTCGGTCAGCTCCGCCTTGACCTTGTCCTTCAGGGCATCCAGACTCTCCAAATTAAGCTCGCGGGCAAACTCGTCGTTTGACTCGGGCAACTCCTTCTTCTTGATATCCGCTACTTCGATGGTAAAACGGATGGTGTGGCCCGCCAGCTCTTTCTGGGGGTACTCCGGTGGGTAAGTCACCTCGAATGACTTCTCCTGCGCGATGTTCATTCCTTCGAGGTTAGTCGTGAAGGCCTCGTGAGTCCGCTCGCCCCCGACCTCAACGGTGACGTTCTCCTCGTCGATCGGCTTGTGCGCGTGGTGTGCGTGGCCTTCCTCCAGGACGGGTTCGCCATGCATGTCGATAACCGCGAAATCGCCTTTCTGGATGGGCCTGTCCTCGACCGGAGTCAGACGGGCGTGCTCCTCACGAAGCCGTTCGAGCTCTTTCTGGACATCTTCATCAGTGACGGACAAAGCGGCCGCCTCGACATCGAGCCCTTTGTAGTTAGGCACGCTGATTTGGGGCCGGGTCTCAAAGTGCGCCTCATACGAGAGCGGCTGGCCTTCTTCACAGGTCAGGCTTTCCAGATGCGGCTCGGTCAGCGGCTCGACGCCTTTTTCCTTGATCGCCTGCTCGTATGAGTCAGGGATCATCTGCTGGATCACATCGTTGCGAATATCTTTGTGAAAGCGCCTCTTCACCATCGCCACCGGGGCTTTACCGGGCCGGAAGCCAGGAAGACGAATCCGTTTACGGTACTCGTCGGCAATCTCGTCGAACTTCTTCTGCGTCACCTCGGCCGGGATCTGTACCTTCATTTTCTTCTTAACTGTGCTCACGTCTACAAGTTCAACCTGGATGTCCATCGCTTTATTCTACCTCAGTAAAAATGATCCCCCATCGAGCATTCGAGATAAACGATTCCGCGCACGTCTGGCCTTCTTTCGGACTGCGGCGGCCTTGACGCTTTTGCCGCTGGAGCTACTTGGAAAACCTTGCGCCACCCTCCCAAACCAGCGCTAATCCGGGATCAACCAAAGGACGAAGAAGGTCAGAAGTATCAAGACAGGAATCAGAAGACCAAGAATCATCAGGGTGTTGATGGCGTAAAAACAGCCGCGGCCCTTCTCGTCCGTCTGGCTGGCCTCTGCTGTCGCGTTGTCCCGTGGATCCTGCATGCGGATAACCTGCACTTGTTGCCCCTTCCGCCCTGAAAATATAATGCGACGGATATGAACAGGCAAGTCTTCTGGGAGAGGGCGGTCCGTGAGTACGAGAAAAGAACACCCAAATCTCGAGCTCATTTCGAAGAAGCGACGAAATACCAGGTCCGGGGCGGGAGCCACAATCTCCGGCTGTTCGAACCTTACCCCTTCTATGACGTCGAGTGCCGGGGCAGCCGGGTCCGAGACCTGGACGGCAACGAGTACATCGATTTCTGGCAAGGACACTACGCCAATATCCTGGGGCACAATCCCCCCGAGATCCAAGACGTCCTCCGCAGGGAACTGGAGAAGGGGCAGGGCCTCCACACCGGGTTCCCGAATTCGATCCAGGTCGAGCTTGCCAGACTTCTCTGCCAGCTGACCGGCGCCGAACGGATTCGGTTCACCACGAGCGGCTCCCTGGTCACCCTATACGCAGTCATGCTCAGCCGTGGCTCTACCGGTCGGACCCTCACGCTGAAGATCAGCGGCGGCTGGCATGGCGCGCAGCCCTACCTTCTGAAGGGCATAACCGCGTATCACAATGGTTTGCTGCAGCGGGAATCGGCGGGTCTCCACCCGTCTTGCCCCGATGAGATCGTGATCACCCGCTTCAACGACCTCGAACACCTCGAACAAGTGTTTCAGGAATACGGCGACCGCCTGGCCTGCTTCATCATGGAACCCTTCATCGGCGAAGGAGGGTTCCTGTTTCTCGATCCACAATACCTGCGTCGCGTCCGTGAGCTGACTTCCCAATACGGGGTTGTGCTCGTCCTGGATGAGATCATTTCGGGCTTTCGATTCCACGCCGGCCCGCTGAGCGCCTTGTACGGCGTAAAACCGGACCTATGGGCCCTGGGAAAGATCGTCGGAGGAGGCATGCCCTTCACCGCTCTCGCGGGGAGGGCCGACATCCTGGAGTTGTGCAATCCTAAGGCAGGAACCAGGAGAGTCCGCTTCGAAGGCGGAACTTTTTCAGCTCACCCCGCCGCGCTGGTCGCCGGCACGGCCATGGTCAGGTACCTCGCCGAGCACGCCCAGGAAATCTACCCCCAGATCAATCGGCTGGGCGAAAGGGTCCGGAGGGAGGTGCCCCCGATTTTTGCCCGTCACGGTATCAACGCCGCTTGCACCGGCCATCCGAATGGCGCGGCGCCGGGCAGCTCGATGGCCATGCTGCAGTTCCCGAAGCCCGGCCGGACCATTGAAAGACCGGAAGACAACTGGAACACCGAGGTGTGCGATCCCGAGATGCGCGAAAAGATCGTCCGGCTCGCGCTGGTCGCCCGCGGCTTCCACACCGTCCATGGATTCGGCTCGATTTCCACCGCTCACACCGATGCGGACGTGGACGCCTTCCTGAACGGGGTCGAGGACATGGCGAAGATGATGGCAGAGTGCTGAGGACCGCGGATGACGCGGATGTGACGCGGATCTCGCGGATAAAGGCGCTGAACACTGTGTCAGCGCCTTTATCCGCGAGATCCGCGTCACATCCGCGTCATCCGCGGTCCTCAGCAATCGCGCGTAATCCCGCCAGGGCGGCGCCGTGCAGATGACGGTTGGAGGCCAGGAGACCCTCGTTACGGGCCAGAGTGCGGCCAGCCGAGAAATCGAGCGGCTTCCCGTGGAGGTCCGTCACGCATCCCCCGGCTTCCTGGACAATCAGCGCCCCGGCGGCGTGATCCCAGATCTTGGCCGCGTCGTACTGGCGGTTGGATGACCGGAACCGCAGGAGAAGATCGGCGGCCCCAGCCGCCACCACCGCGTACTTGGCCTGGCTGTCCATTCTGACTGGCGCCGACTGGATTCCGAGCGCTTCGACGAGCCGGTCCAACTGGTCGGTGTTGGTATGGCTATCTTCGTACGATCTCACAACGACGGCCTCGCTGGGATCGTGCGCGGACGAAACGGCCAGTGCGGCAAAGGCGGTGCCGTTCTTGAGCGGCGCAGACCAGGCGCCCTGCCCGCGGCACGCGATCAGAACCGAGCCCTCGTTGCCCCGCACAACAGTCGCTTTTCCGCGCTCGATCGCGAGCCTCGGGCAGGTGAGGACGCCCAGCTGGACCTCTCCTTTCACGACGAGCGCCAGGGCGGTGGCGTATTGATCGCCACGGATGAAGCCTTTGGTCCCGTCAATCGGATCCAGGGTCCAGAACCGATCGCCCGGGACGCCTGTCCCGCGATCCACCCACTCGAAGATCTTGTCCGCAGTCGTTTCCGGCCAGATTCGAGCCAGGACCTTGGTGATTTCTTCTAGCGATGCCGGCGCTTTGCCGTCTTTGATCATCGCCGCCGATTCTTCGGCAACCAGAATATCCCCGGGAAACGCCTCGTGGATCAGGCGTCCGGCCAACGCCTGAATCGCAAAATCGGCGGTGGTGACGGGAGAGCGGTCATCTTTCGTCAGGGTCGAAAGCACCATGTCTCGTTCCACCTGGAAAGCGACGTCCGCCGCCTGCCGGGCGAATTTGAGAGCAAAATCCAACTCGGGCGAGAGATGATCTAAATTCATGGGGAAAAAAGGAATGCCGGCCACAGACTGCAACTCGTAACCTGTTTGCCTGTGGCTCTCGTTTTCCAAATCCCTAATATTCTACCCGAGGCCGCCGGTTTCCTGCAACGGCTCGAGGCCGCGATCTCTTTATTGCTGCAAAAGACATTCAGCAGAGAACTTGCACCTTGTAACCGTTCAAAAATGCTGATCAGCGCGTGATTTCGACGCGATCGGAGTGAAAGACGAGGCCGGTGATGCCAAAGGGAAGGTCGAACTCCTCAGTGATGTCGACGTGCGGGGGCTGGTTCTTTCCGACGTAACTGACGACGGCACTGGCCAGCCAGGCGGGCACCCAGACGCCGTTAAACTCGGCTTTTTCCAGCTCGTAGCGGGCCTTCCCGCCGGTTCTGACGACCTTGCCCTGGGCCTTCAAGACCTGGGTGCCGGAGAGCACCTTTTTGAAAAGCCAGACTCCGGTGTTGTCCAGCTTCACGTCGTCCATGTTTATGGTGGCGACTGCCGCAACGCGACCTGCTTCGGCCACATCCAACTGGATCTTCTTGACTCCGAGCCTTTTCTTGCTTTGGATGGCGACGGCGATGAATTCGTTGATATCAGCTTCCTTGAGCTGGAACTTTTGGACTTCCTTACTCGGTTTCGGCGCCTGTAGCTGAACGAGCGCTTCGTTGATCAGAGTCGCGCCGCTCTTCTGCGGCGGCGTCGGGGTCGGTGTGGCAGCAATCAGGAACGAAAGTAGGATTACGGCGCAGGCAGACATAGCAGGCAAAATGCTAAAGGATTTCAGCCTCCAAAGCAATAACAGCTTTTCTACTCTAAGCCCGTCAGCGCGAGCGCGGCACATGCTGTTGCGCGTGCTCCTCTCCTAACCCGCGGTTTCCGGAGCTGTCTACACCCGAGAAAGCGCGTTTTCGCTGACGAACAGGTTCCGGGCTCGAAAGGCTGGGGGGCTCTCGAGAATCAGAACCGCCCGCAGTGAGGCGAGAGGCGAGGCAAACCAAGGTGTACGAAGGGCCCGACTCGCGCTGCTCGTCCATTGCGGCAGAGAGAGGTGGAACTTGGTCGCAAGTTCTTCTGCCACAGCTGCCAAGTAGGCGTCCTGAACCCGACCCAAATCGCCCAGTGCCGGAGAGAGAAGCGGCGGCCGTTCCTCTAGCCCACCGCGTTGTGGAAGCGCATAAAACTCGTCGAGAAAGTCGCCGAGACATAAGTCAAAGGAATGACCGCCGAGGGTCAGGCGAGCGACTTCCGCTAGCGACTTGGGCCTCATATCTTCCCCTCCTCGAAGAGACCTTCGACGAGGTATTGAGTCTTAACTGAAATTCTGCTTTCCGGGTAGTATTTTGCGACAAGATCGAGCACTTCGTCGGCAGTCCCAATACCAAGCCGGCGGACCAAGAAAACGATGTCCGAGACGTCTGACGCCTCCCCGGTCGTCCCTCCAATACGCGCAGCCATACACTTCATGGCCAGGAGGTATTCCGGGACAGGCATCGTCAGGCGCAGGTTTGGGAACTGCGGCAGATTGCCAGCAGTCACTTCCGGCTGCCCTGGAACAAATCCCTTCACAGCATCATTGAGCCAGTTTTCGGGAAGCCCGTGCCTATCGGCAATCTGCCGAGCAAGTTCGCGAATCACCTGAGCGGGCTCGAAGATCGCGTCCACATCCTTGGTGCTGGGACGCGCGTTGAAGGCCAAGACCATGACCGAGCCGCCAAACAGGCACAGTTCTCCGGTGACATTCCGCTGCCGTAGCGCATCCGCAAGATTCTCAAGCGCGATCAAGATCGTCTCTCGATCGAGAGCGGAGCCCGATGATCCATTGCCGGTTTCAGGGGCTGCCATGAAAGCATTCTGCGGCATAGACTAAGCATGTGGCAAGCGTAGCTATGGGGGCGGTAGGGGAATTAAGTAGACTGTTTGATCCCCTATTTCCCAACGCAAACCCTCTCACAGGGAAAGTTCCTGCTTTCTGAAGCACAGAAGTGATCCCCCACAAGCCAAGGGCAAGGAACAAGCTGTTGGAAGATCGGCTGCCTCGCCAGCGCCAGAAGGTCCTGATCGAGATCCTGGACACCTTCCTCGCGACGCCGAACGCGCCTGAGAAGTTTTCTTCTTTAGCTGCTGGTTTTTGGCGCGCTGTGGTTGGGCGGCGCGTCGGGTTTTTCAAACCGCCCCCGGAGGGCGTTCCTTAGAAGGCAACCGTCGAGCCCTGGAGCACGATCGTAGCGCAGGTCGGCCTGCGGCGGAACCGGCAACCAGCGGAGGCGGGGGCGCGGGCGGGAACTCGAGCAGCTGAAAACTCGACTAAATATGCCAAATTGGGGCCTGCCAAATTGGGGCCAGTCTACTCTTTTCCCTTTTCTTGGATCCTGAGAAAGGCGTCGTGTCCCTAATACTCGCCGGCGATTTACGCTTACTGCTGGATGACCAACCATGTTCACCTGATGCCATCCCGCAGTACGAGACGTCCCTGGCCTTCGTCCTCCGGGACACCAACGGGCTCTACGCCATGTAACTTCAACCGCAAGTATGTGCTTCTCCGGCCACCTCTGGCAGGCCCGTCTCTATTCGTGCCTTGCCAGCGAAGATCGTCTTTGGTCAGCGATTGGCTACGTGGAAAGAAACCCGGTTCGAGCCCGAATGGTGGTCCGGGCCGAGGAGTATCGCTGGTCCAGCGCGGCGGCTCATTGTCTGAACCAGCCGGACAGTCTGCTGACTCCTTTGGGGCCAACCCCTCAGCTGATTTCTGATTGGTCGGCCTGGCTGGCAGAGGAAGACGATCCCGAAGAGCTCAAGGCCATCCGGAGGAGTACCAGAACCGGTAGGCCGTCTGCCAGCCAGAGCTATTTGGAGCAGCTGGAAAGCCGACTGGGTCTAACCCTCCTGCCGCGCAAGCGGGGTCGACGACCGAGGAAACCCGAGAGCCAATTATTTGGGGTGAAATAGTAGACTGGCCCCAATTATACCTATATAAAACCGGGCAAATCGGGAAATCGGGAGGTGGCAGGGTGTACTCAAAGGGGGGCAACGTCTGTTCCACCCTCGACTTCCCGCCCGCGTCCCCGCCGGTCATCTACCACCCAGGCCAGCAGGCCGACCGCAGCGGAGCACGATCCCGGAGATTTACGTCGACGGTAACGTGAAGCGCTGGGCTTCGGAGACGATTTAACTTGGCGGTATGGTTTCCGAGAGATCAAATCTCGGAACCCGGCAGGGAACTTGTGGATAGCCGCGCCCGGCAAATGCGTCAGGCCCCAAGTACTCTTCCAAGCCGATCAAGAGCTCGTCGGAATCAGTCAATTCAGGGCTGTCGAAGCGAGCGGTAGCCTGCAGAAACACCCCGTGCTCACCGACTTCTTCAATTGAGTAGCATGGCGCACGGAGGACTTTCTCGCGGCCAAACATCTCCAGGTACGGCTCGCCGAAAAAATTCAGCCAGTAGGCCTGTGCCAAACGCTGCAAAGGAGTCATTTGCACAATGCGTTTGTGCGCCTGTCCGGAATAGTACACGTCAGCGTAAGCGGCCCCGCTCCAGACTGCGAAATCTCGCAGAATGGCCTTTACGCGTTCAGGGCCATCTTCGCTCGAAAATGCCCTGGCATCCACTTCCATCCAGATCGAGTTTAACCCTCCGATCCCGAGGCGCCTGCCATGAGCCACTATCAATGCTCGGGGCTTCTGGCGGCGGAACAAAAGGAAGTTATAAACTTCTGCGCTACCCGAAGGCCGATCCTCTACCCACCGCTTGATGATTTCTTGCTCGGCGTCTTTTGAGAACGGCTTCCGTATTGGCTCGACCGAATTCCAGCGGTCCGGTCGCCAGCGCCCACCATCCATCGATTCCAGAAGTGCCAGTAGAGCTCGCCCTCTTTCTTCGGTACTAAGGAAGTGAGTCGTCCAAGCCTCAATCTTTAGGAAATTGTCATGCGGCATTGGTATCTACCGCCCTCATTTCAGTTTCTCTAGAAGTTTCTCTGTCACGTCCGTCCACCTCTTGTCCACATATTGATACACCCTGGCTCCTGAGCTTTGGATCTGTTGAAGCAGCGGTTTTGTGAACTGCGTCTTCTCCGCGACGAAAAGATAGAGGGTAGAATTCGCACGCTCCGCTGCCCTGAATGCGTCGCGCATTCAGAGACGACCATGCTTGAGATTCGGTTGGTGGGAACCGGCGAAGCCGACCAGGATTGCCATCCGGATCGCCACTCGCCAGGCGGCGGTTCTTTCGTTTTTCGCGAATCTGATTGGTCTGTTCATTGTTCAATCCTTCTTTCGCGTGTCGCTCCAGGGGAAATGTCTTCTTGACCATGCTTGTCCTGGTTCTGAAATCTGCTCGGGACCGGGCGGTGACCGGTTTCACCACCCCCACCCGTTTACCATCCAATCCGCCATCTGCGCTCGGGTTAAGGCGGTGTCGGGACAGAAAAGCGGGGGATTGCTGCTGCACCCCGATGCTATCCCGTCACTCGCTGCCTTGCAGATCCAACTGGCTGCCCAGTGCCCCTGAGGAACATCCTGGAAACATCCGAAAGCACCGGGTGGGACATAACCGCTCCCGTGCAACGTCTTCAGCACGAAGATAGACATCTGAGCTCGGGTGACGGCGTTTTCCGGGCAGTAGATGCCAGGTCCGCAACCGGCGGTAATACCCTCCCTGGCAAACTGCTCTATCCAGGCTGCAGCCCAGTACCACGTGGGAACATCCGAGAACATTCCAGTCGGGGCCGGCGGGGTGTAAGTCGAGCCGTGCTCGGCCTTCAGCAGAAACACGGCCATTTGAGCTCTCGTCACCTGATTGTCAGGGCAGTAGATGCCGGCGCCACAGCCCGCAGTTATGCCCTTTTCTGAGAAGACCTGAATGTCCGTGTAGTAGGAATGTCCTGGTGGAGCATCCGTGAACACTTGTCCTCGTTCGATCGCGATTAACCCGCTCTGGCCATAGACGTATTCTTTGGCCAGGTAAGGCGTTGACTGGCCAAAGGCGGGCGAGATAAGGGGAAGCAGGCAGAACAGAAATATACAGAACCGGAGATCCATCGGCCCCTCCTCAGCTTTGAAGTGCTGCACAAAAACGAGCGAGCATCGAAGTATGGCGGCAGCGAATCGTAAGGCGGGATACTCTCCCTCGGTTCCTGTCTGCACGGGCGAGAAAAGCTTACGCCTTCTCGCACGCGCGAGCGCGGGTCGACTGGGATCGGAAAGCAGCGGTCTCGGCCCCACGAAAACCACGCTCCCGTTACTATCGGTAAGACAAGGACGGGAGAGATGGTATGCGCGGCAATGGTGGAAGTCACGGTAGGAGAGGTGGATTTAAGGGAAGTGTTGGAAGAGCACTCGAATTGGCTTTGGCGGGCAGGCACGGGAGAAGGAAGTCAACGTCTTTCCCGATTTGGTCAACACGCGCTCGACCGCAGCTCTTGCGAGAGGATTGGGGGCTGGTTTTTGTGTTACTATGGCGCCACTTCTCCGGTCAGATGCCGCTGAAGGAAGTCGTGGTAATGGTTTGCGATGGAGGAAAGCCAGTGGCTGATGTTCGGCCATCTCTCGATGTCTCTCAGCCTGACCTTAAGCGGTTGAAGGAGGAGATTCGCGAGGAGGTGGCTGCTCTGCGATCGACAGGCCAGGAGTTTTCGCCGAAGGAGACGGCCGATGTTGCTCGCCGGGCAGCCGGGCGTCCGGCCGCTTTTGACGCGACTTCCGTGCGGTCAATGATCGATTTAGCAGACTCCTTTGCAGACGTGGGACTCCACACCCCTCCGGTGCACCGTTTCAGGGGTCTGATCAGGAGTGTCGCACGCTTGACTGCGCGAATGATTCTGACGCTTTCCCGCTTCATAACCGACAGGCAGCGCAACTTCAACCATTTGACCACCCGCAGCTTGATGTCCCTCGCCGATGGCCTCGAGCGTTCGACGGCCGGCCTAGCCGAGCAGGTAAGTGCTCTGGAGGAACTGTCCAGGCGGCAAGCCGAACGAGTAGATTCCCTCGAAGCCGCTTTGAATCACCGCTCGGAGCCGGCCGAATCCAGCTCCTCCGAGAACGGGCCTGTTCAACCGGAGGCATGATTGGCCCGGATAGCCCTCTGCAATCCGGTGATTGAACCGGGCGATGCGGTCAGCAATGACGTTCTCGCTATGTTCGGCGTTCTCTCCGGACTAGGTCATCGATGCGGCCTGTTCGGGCAAGCGGCGGAGAAGGCGAAGACCCCGGTACCCGTCCGGCCGATCGAGGAAGCACGCTCTTTTCTACGCGGCTCCGACTCGATCCTGATCCTTCACTTCGCTCTCGGTTCGGACGACGGGATGGAGTTGCTGCGTACATGCCCCGGCCGGAAGGTGTTTCGTTATCACAGCGTGACTCCGCCCGAATATTTCGAAGGCCTGAATCAGGGTTACCTGGACGGCTGTCGCGCCGGCCAGGCGCAGGTAGCCGCATTGCCGTCGCTTGGCATCGACTTGTTTCTGACCGACTCCGAGTTCTGCTCCGGGGAGCTGGTGGCGTGCGGAGTGCCCGCCGAGAAATGCCGCGTCGTTCCGCCTTTCCACCAGGCCGATCTGCTCGAGGATACCGAAGCGGACCTGAAAGAACTGGACCGTTGGAACGATGGTTCGGTCAATCTCCTCACGGTCGGGCGCGTGGCCCCCAACAAGGGGCATTCGATCCTGATCGATGCCGTGGCGGCCTATTGCCACGTCTACGACGCGCGCAGTCGTCTGCTGGTCGTCGGAAGCCTGGATCCCAACCTCCTACCGTATTACGATCGGCTGCAGAAGCAGGCCCGACGATTGGGGGTCGAATCGCGAGTGGTTTTTACCGGCAAGGTTTCTCTCGCCGCCCTCAAGGCTCATTACCTGGCGGCCAGGCTGCTCCTCGTCGCGAGTCATCACGAGGGATTTTGCGTGCCGCTCGTTGAGGCGATGAGACTGCGGATCCCCGTGGTGGGCTACGCTTGCCCCGGAGTGCGGGACACCCTAGGGGATGCCGGTTTGCTGTGGGACGAGGCGGACCCGGTAATGCTGGCCGCCTCTGTTCAGCGTGTGGTTTCTAACCAGTCCCTGGCTTACGAGCTTGCCGAGGTCGGCTGGAATCGGTTTGCCGCCCGATTCACGAACGATCGCGTAAGGGAATGCTTTCTTGAAGCGCTCGGAGGTGTCCTGTGAAGCGGGTAGGAATCGTGTTGCCGCGTTGGCATCCGAGCGTCGTCGGCGGCGCGGAAGCGCTCGGCTGGCAATGGGCCACGCTGCTTCAGAGCGGCTATTCGGTCGACCTGTTGACCACTTGCGCCCTGGACCTCACGACTTGGGCGAATGATCTCCCCGCCCGCACGACCGAAGAAGACGGCATCACCGTCCGCCGCTTTCGCGTCAGCCAGGAAAGAACGCTCTACTGGCACGAACTGCATCTGCGGTTGCTGACCGCACGTGCTCAACTGGCGCCTGGTCAACCGGTTGTCCCATGGAGCCTGGCCCTTCAGGAGGAGTTTATCCGCCGTCAAGGCCCGTATTCAGCAGAGCTGTTCAGCTTTATCGCACAGGAATGGCAGCAGTACCGCGCCCTTATCTTCTTACCATACCTGTACGCGACCACGTACTTTTCCGCCCGGCTGATCCCCCGTTCGCTGTTTGTCCTGGCGCCACTGCTCCACGATGAAGCGCCAGCCCGCCTGTCGGTGTACGGCCTGATGGCTCGCCGCGCACGGGTGGTGCTATGGAACACGCCCGCCGAACGCGCCTTCGGAGAATCACTGTGGGGGCAGCTGCCGAGCCGGATTGGCGGAATGGGGATCGACACGAGCGAGCGCCAGCCGGCGGAACTCAGCTTTCCCTACCTCCTTTACTGCGGCCGGATAGATGCGCACAAAGGCTGCGACGAGCTGGTGAACCACTTCTTGAAGTACAAGCAGGAAAGGGCATCTCCCTTGCGCCTTGTTCTTACCGGAAAAGACGAGCTAGGCTTGCCGAGCAGTCCGGACATCGACTTTCGGGGCTTCGTTTCCGAAAAGGAGAAGTTCGAGTTGATGGCGGGCGCTCAGCTGTTTGTCCTTCTGTCTCGTAATGAAAGCCTCAGCATCTCGACGCTCGAGGCAATGGCCCAAAAGACGCCGGTTTTGGTAAGCGCACAAGCACCGGTACTGGTAGAGCACGTACGTCTAAGCGGCGGCGGCTTCGCCTGCCGT
>Ga0209593_10000115_pt1 | contig 41846 bp, 50 predicted proteins | sample PPLLaktember2015_3_FD_187260 | JGI IMG/M metagenome (GOLD analysis project Ga0209593, IMG submission 187260) | Freshwater sediment microbial communities from Prairie Pothole Lake near Jamestown, North Dakota, USA - PPLs Lake P7 Core (6) Depth... | ecosystem: Environmental > Aquatic > Freshwater...
TCCGATCTGGCGCCCAAGATCATCTCGGCGATCGGCTGGATGCAGCAGGAGGCGGAGGCGCGCGGCTGGCAACCACTGCCGTGCGACGCCTGGGAGGCCCCTCTGGCGGACGGAAGGGTCTTGGTGGTGGTCAAGACCCCGGCGGCGGCGCACGCCGCAGGGCGGCTTCCTGACGCCCGGGAGAGGGTGGTCTGGTCGCTGGAGGAGCTGGCCTGCGTGCTGCCGCAGCTCGAGCAGATCACCGCAGCCAAGTTGGCCTGGCCAGGCGCTCGGGTGCAGCCGCTGACCAGACGTGGCGAGTCGTGGGCACACGACTGGGCCACGGATGACATGCCGGAGCTGCATGATGTGGCCTAGCGGAGGGGGTGGCGCTGCGCGCCGCCTCGCTGCGCTCGGCCCCTCCGCCAGGCCACATCGCGAAGCTGGGCGTAGCAGCCTACGCTGAGGCTGCTCAAAAGTCGGTCGGGACTTTTGAGCAATGGCTTGACGTGTGGTCTGGTCGGGGGTTAACCCTTTGAGTTGTGGACACAACATGCGGTGTGGCAGCCAATGGGTCGGCTACCACGCCGTGCGGTAGCCGTGGTGGTGGCAGGGCGTCGTGGTACGTCGTGATGAGCCACCCGCAGGCGGAGCGGCGGGCCGCACAACACCTCGATCGGCAAGGCTATCAGGCGTATTTGCCCCTCCTCGCCGTCCGGCAGCGGGACCGGGTGGTGCGCTCGATGTGGCACGCCGTGCAGGTGCCGCTGTTCCCTAGGTATCTTTTCGTACGGTTCGACGCGACGCGTGATCCGTGGCGGCCGGTGCTGCACACGCTCGGTGTCGCCTCGCTGGTGCGGGTGGGGAACCTGCCGATCGCCTGTCCTGATGGCGCCGTGGAGGCGCTGGTGGCGACCGAGGATGGTCGTCGCACCCTCGAGGCACCACGGGCGCTGTATGCGCCAGGTGACGCTGTGAGCCTCGGCGCGGGCACTGCGCTCGAGGGACACCAGGGCGTCATCGTCAAGCTGCGCCGCTCAACAGCCAGCGTCGCCATTTTGCTGTTGGGCGGGCTGCGCCAGGTGACTGTCCCGCTCGACGCGCTGCACCGGCTCTGAGGAGGTGGTTGCCATGTCGCCGCTTTGGGTGATCGTCATCGTGCTGCTTGTCCTTGCCCTGTTCGGCGGGTTCTATGGCTATCGCGGCAACTGGGGTGGTTCGCCGTATGGCGGTTACTATGGCGGTGGCATCGGTATTGTCGGCATTATTCTGATCGTGCTGGTGATCATGCTGCTCATGGGCAGATTGTGAGCCGTCGTGTCGCTGACAGCACTTGGCGAAAAGCTCATCGCTGCACTACCTCCGGCTTTCATTATCCTCGTGCTACTCAACTGTGGGTTTATCAGTTTTGCTGTGTGGACGTTTAACGCTAATGTAGAGGCGAGGAATGCAATGTTGACGCGTATCATCGAATCTTGTCTCGTGGGACAGAAGCCGTGATCGTCTCATGGTGTGGAATATGATAGAAAAACAATCTTTGTGAACCTATGGCTGGGAAAGGTGGAAAACAGCCGGGGGCTGGTCGCAAGCCAGGCGTTCCGAACAAGATCACGACCGATCTTAAGGAGCTGATCCTGGGCGCTCTGTCGGATGTCGGTGGTCGCAAGTACCTCGCCGCGCGCGCGATCGACACGCCGGCATCGTTCATGATGCTGATCGGCAAGATACTGCCGTTGCAATTGACCGGTGAGGGTGGTGCGCCGATTGCGGTAGACTTCAGATGGGCAGACGCAACTTCGCCAGAGCCGATCACGATAGATGCAGATGAAACTAATGTGGTTTCGTTCATAGTTACCGATGAAACCGTCGAGGAATAGGTGGGCATCAACACAACGCCGCAGAAAATCCAGGCCTCGATCGAGGCGCCGTTGCCCGATGATCCGGAGCTGCGCGCCATGGCGTTTTCGCGCTTCGCCGCAGCCTGGTCGCAGCTCGCCAGCACGCTGGAAACCATCATGGCTGACGTGCGTGCCGGCCAGTATTTGCCGACTAACGGCAGCAGCAATAATACAACAGTTACTTATGGGCCGCAGAGTAATGGCGTGGGCAAGCGCGGACCCGACCTCAAGCCGCGACGCAAGCGGGGCAAGAAGAAGAAGTGAACGACGACCTCGATCCTGACGCCTGGGCGCGCAACTTCCTTGCTGCATATGCAATTGTAGATGCGGACGCGGTGCGTACCGATGCGCAGCGTCAAATGTTCGTCGCCGGCTGGTTCCGCGCGGCGATGCAGGCAGCGATCGATAAAAAGATGGCGGCCCTGGATGTATCCCAAGGCCGCCAAGTCTGATCGATGGTTACAGTTGCCGCTGACGCTGTGAAAGCGGCATGATCATCATAACCCTAACCCAGGAGGCCACGCCATGCGCACGTTGCTGCTCGCCGCTACCGCCATCGCTACCGCCAGCTTCGCCTTCGTGCCGCCGGCTCACGCCACCCTGCAATTGAGCATCGGGGCGAACGGCTCGACCTTTACGTGTGCCGATGGGCAGTTGGGTTGTGATTTGTCCGGCGGGGCGAATAACTTGCTGACCGTCAATACGCTGGTGGGCGGCGCCTTTGTGCAGATCACCCTCGTGCAGAGCACCAGCGGCGCCAGCAACTCGCTGCAAATGTCCTCGAGCAACATCGAGAACCAGTCGGGGGCGCCGATCGTTGTCACCCTGCTGGCCAGCCAGACCGACTACGTCGGGCCGGTCAGTCTCGTGACCAACTCGGGCAGCCTCACCTTCAACGACAACGTCGGCGCGCCGGACAGCACATTGAAGTTCTGGGCAGACGCGGCCAACGTGCAGGGCGCCAACCCGACCAACACGCCTGGCATCCTGCTGGAGAGCGTCAGCGGGGCCGCGACCACCAATCCCGATTCTTTCGCGGGCAGCAACGTTGCGGCGTTCGTTGATGGCGACTCGTTCAGCATGACTGAGGGGGCGTCGCTGGCGCTGATCACAGGCGGCAGCATTACGGGCTTTAACCAAAGCATGGTGACGACCGCAGCCGCGGTGCCAGAGCCGGCCACCCTGGGCCTCCTCGGCCTCGGTCTGCTCGGCATCGCTGCTGTGCGTCGCCGTAGCGTGTAGTGGGTAAGCCTCCAGTGAGCGATGCGCAGCTCGAGCAGCGGGTTGCATCCCTCGAGATGCGGGCTGATGCCACTGACGACATGCTCGCCGAGCACGAGCAGGCGATCGCCGATCTGAACGCCAGGGTGGCGGTGCTGGAGCAGGCTGCCGGCACCACGCCGCCGATCGAGATCGGGCTGCCAGGCGGCATCATCGATAACGCGCTGCCGACGCCTGAACCGCCCAAGCCGGAGCCAGGCGAGGGGCTGGCCGTCGTCATCCGCGCCGCATCCGGCGAGACTGTCTATGAGGAGGCGGGGGCCGAGAACCTGGGGGACTACGTCGACCCGGGCGGCATGTTCACCCAACACTGCTACCGTGCGCCCCGCCAGGACGACGCGCTGCCTGGGCTGACGGTGTGGTTCAGGCCTGACGCTGATGGTTCCCGACAAGAGGTGATCGTCGAGCTTGGCGTGCCCCTGGTGGCCTCGCTGACGCCAGCCAATCTGGGCGAATACGAGGCCGAGATTTGGGACGGTGATGAACTGGTTGCCACGATCGCCGTGCCATCGCATCCCTGGTATGCCAGGTGGCGCTGGCAGTCTGCGCCACGACCGGTGCGGGTTGACCGTCAGACACTGATCCAGTCGGGGTTGGTGCCGCACTATGACGGCACGACGCTAGGCCAGTTCATCGCCGACCTGGCGCCGCAGACCTACAGCGTCATGGGTTTCAGCGGCATGGTCACCGGCATGGGGTGGACCGGCGATCGCGCCGACATCGGCATCATGACTGGTTGGCAGGCGCAATATTTGTGCAAAGGGAATAATGCCGAAACCGTCATTGCCCAGGGCGAGGCGTCGGGCACCATCAGCATGCATCTGCGTGATCCGGAGACGGGCGCGCCGCTCGATCTGGCCAACGATTGGCCAACGTTAACCAGCTACACCAACGGCGGTGATCCGATTGTGCCGCTGACCAAGGGCATCGTTGCTTATGACAGCGGACACAGTCCGGCGTGCAGCTACCTGCCGTGGCTGCTGACGGGTGATCCGTACTATCTGGAGGCGCTCCAGTTCCAATCCAACATTGAGATTCTGGGCGAGCCGGCGAAGGGCAGATATACATATGGCGGTAGATACGGCGCCTGGCCGCTCCGCAACAAGCTCTACGCCGCCGTAGCATCGCCGGACGATCCGCCGCGCTGGTTGCTGCCTAAGTCAGTGTTCCATGCGCACATGGAGGGGGTGCGCGCTGAGGCGCTGAAGGACATGGCGGACCCGAACCCGATCCTGTCGGTGTTCCGCGCCCGGCAATTCGGTGGATCGCAGGGCACTCCGGCGCACCCCTCCGGCACTTATGCCGTGTTTTGGCAGTGTGCGATGGAAAGCCTGGTTTATGGAATGTGCGCGCAACTTGGCTTCGATGAGTGGTTTGAGGTGCTGGCCTGGAAGATCGATTCGGAGATCAACCGGACCAACGGCGAGGCATGGCCGCGCTCCGCGCCATGTCCCTACAACACAGGCCTCGTATATACATGCAGCCTGACAGCGGCTATCACCGAGGCAGACACGTTTGTCCCGGTCGATAAGTATGGTGGCGGGCCGTGGCCCGTGGAACCTTTCCAGGTTAAATGCCAGAGCGAAACTATGCTGGTCATCGACAAGAGCGATACGGCGCTGTGGGAGGTCGAGCGCACCGCTCCGGTGGCGCATGCAGCGGGCCAGGTGCTGGTCGGGCCAACCTATCTGTCGTGGCTCGAGGCGGCGATGCGAGCTGTGGCGATGCACCCGGAAGACGTGCCGCACATGCCGTCCGATCCAAGTGGGATGAACGAGCTTTACAACGAAACCAGCGGCTCGGTGGGATACGCACAGTATGTGCGTGCGGCGCTGGCGGTGGCGGCGCGTAACGGGGTGAGCGAGGCTGCTTCAGCCTATGCGTGGATCGACAGCGAGTTCACCCGGCACAACCGGAGCGCATGGCATCCGGCCTGGGGCTGGTGCATCACCTGACGCAGTAGAACGTCCGCCGGAAGGGACGCAGCGCAGCATCGCGTCCTACGCTGTGGCCCCGAGGCGAACCGGTGGGACGGTCGGGGCAATTACCTGATGGCGCCGGCCAGCCAGAAGACATAGCCGCCCAGCCCGATCGCGGCCAGGTAGAAGACCAGAAGCAGCAGGGCCGCGGGCCAAGGCATTTCGCGCATCATGGTAACGTTCTAGCACAATGGCCTCGGACAATGCACTGCTGACGGCGTCACCCGACGCGCTGGAGGCCTGGCTGGCCGCACTGCGCGCTCGGGGCAATATGCTCGACCCTGGTGTCGAGGCGCTGCCAGGCGTCACCAGCGGCGCGCCACGCTATGCGCCACCGGTTGCGTGGAGTGCGCCGCCGACGCCGGTCAATCCGATGTGGCCTACCAGCAACGTGGTCGGCACCGAGCGGCTGGTGAACTATGCCGGCTATGACGCGCCGAGCACGAACCTTGGCTGGATGACGCTGCACCGGGCCAACCAGACCCCGGCCACGGCCCGCGATGCGGCGATCGATGCTGCCGTGCAGAACGCCCTGGCGCCCGCAGCCAACACGACATACGGCGATGTGCTGCCGATGGCGCGTGATAATGCGACCGGCGAGCTGCGGATTGCCCTGCCAGCCGGCCTGCGCAGCCTGGCGCAGGGTGCCTGGGACGTGTCGCAAGGGCCGCGCACGGGCGGCGTGACGCCGGAGGGCACCCTGGCCCTGGCTTCCCTGGTCAACCCGCTGGAGCGGCCAGTCGCTGACGTGCTGAACGCGTTTGGCGGCAGCAAGCGGGATGCCCGCCTGGCGGCCACCGAGGCCAGGGCAGTGCAGCGTACGGCGCTGGACGAGGCGATCGACCGCACCATGGGCGTGGTGCGCCCCGCCGACGCGGTGCCGCTCACTGAGGTGGTGGCAAAGACCGCGGCGGCGGAGGCCAAAGCTGCGGGGGAGATGGCGGACACGCCGATCCTGAAGGGCATCCGCGAGCAGGACCGCGTCTCAACCCGCGCCGAGAAGAACATCGAGCCTGGCGAGGCTGATCCGCACACGGTCGCCACGTCAAATGTCAGCCTGGAGGCGTCGAAACGCGCCAAGGAGGCGTGGGACAAGAACGCGATGCTGTTGCGCGACGGGGACTTCCCCGATCTGCCGGTGAAGGGGATGCGCAACCCCGACAACATCGTGGAAAAAACCATCCAGCACATGGTCGATAACCTGCTGTTCCTGCATGACGGCATGCGCGATCGATATGGGCCGGAGACGGTCGCACGGGCGGCCAGGTGGTATGACGGGGCGCACGAGATCGCGCTGAAGATCGCTGCGGAGACGGGTTACACGCCGCGGCAGATCGCGGCACTGATGGCGAACCTAAGCCCGCAAAAAGATTGGTACCAGAACGCTGATCTGGGCAAGCGCCTGGTCGATGTGATCAAGAACCGCCAGGAAAATAGCTGGTCGCCGGAGATGGAGGCCTGGTCGCAGTCCTACCAGGCGCAGATCGAGGCGGAGAACGTCAAAGCGCTGGCCAAGGGAGGCTTTACGCCGGAGACGGCCGCCGCGGCGTTGCAGGAGGCGGTGCAGAACGGCACTAAGCCGCCTAAGGCGGTGGTTAGTTACTTCGGCAAGCAGAAATCGGCTGACAGCTTGGAGATGACGCTGTCGAGCCTGCGTCGTGGTCGGCCTCTGCGGGAGATCAACGACCCGGACGCGCAGGCGGTGTTCGCCAGGGCCTATGACGAGGCGCACAATTCAAAAGACTACCCGATCGTCACCCCGGAAGGCGGGTTTGCTGAGGCCTCGACCAACGCTGACGGCACGCCGAGCAAGATTGGCTGGGGCAGTTTCGGCGAGATCAGGAAGGCGCTGCAGGCGTTGCACACCGACGACCTGCGGACCCTCAGTAAGAGTCTCGGCGGCAATCACAAGGTGCGCTCGTTCTTCAATAACATCATCAGCCCCAACAGCGATTGGGGCGACACGACGATCGACACCCACGCGATCAACGCGACGCATCTGCGCCCGATGGGCGGGAGCCATCCTGTGGTCGATTTCGGCCTGGGGACCGGTGGCAGTTCCTCGATCGTCACCGGCTCCAAGGGGGGCTATGCGATCCACCATGAGGCCTACCGGCGGGCGGCGGAGAAGCTGGGCCTGTTGCCCCGCCAGGTGCAGTCGATCGCCTGGGAGGCCGTCAGGGGCCTCTTTTCACCCGAGCAGAAGCGGGACGAGGCGTTTGTCGCCAAGAACGCAGCCATTTGGCAGGATTTTCGTGAGGGGCGGATTACCGCGCAGCAGGCCCGAGCACAAATATTGGAGCATTCCGGTGGCATCGACCCGCCAACGTGGTATGTTTCGCCGGCTAAGAAGGACGCTGAGGTGACGATCGCGGACGACGGCACGATCACGGCGGGCGGCAACCCGATCGGCAAGGTGAAGGTTGAGCACGGCGAGACGCAAACCCGCATCGCCAGTATCGAGATTTTCCCCTCTGCGCAGCGCAAGGGCTTCGGTTCTGAGGTGATCCGCCAGATTCAGGACGAGGCGGCGGCGCGCGGCAACCCGGTGGTGCTGACCAGTGACGCGGCGCGAGGCAGGGTGGCGCGGGAGGACCAGCGCCGGCTTTATGAGCGGCTGGGGTTTGTGCCCAACCGCGGGAAGGATGCAGTGGGCGAGCAGATCGGCAAGAAGTTCGTCAAGGAAGAGCTGGTCTGGCGCAAGCAGGAGAAACCGAAATGAGCGACGATGTGCCGCGCGAGATCGCCGCGCGCTATGCCGAGGAAGACCCGACGCTGCAGACCATGCTGGAGCGTGGCCTGCCGCTGAATCGCGAGACGTGGAAGGCGATGGCGTATCAGGGCGACCTGCCGGCCGATGAGGACTGGAACGGCGAGCATGAGATGGGCGTGCCGGAGTGCTTTCGTGATCCGGAGGCGCTGCCGAAGATGAAGAAGAATTACGACGTGAAGTAGCAATGCCTGAGCGTAAATCCATCACCCTGCCGTTTGCCCCGCGACCGTGGCAGCGCCCCCTCATAGACGATCGGGCGCCGCGCATCGTCGCTGTGGTGCATCGTCGTGCCGGTAAATCGACCGGGCTGATGTGGCGCGGCTTGAAGCGGGCACTGACCGACAAGAAGCCGTTGCCGCGTGTGGTGCATATCCTGCCCTACGGCGTGATGTGGTCGCGGACGGGGCTATGGGACCAGCTTACGCGTGCGGCTGACGCGATACCCGGCGCCACGGTGCGCCGGTCTGAGATGCTGGTGCGGCTACCTAACGGCGGGATTTACCAGGCGGGTGGTGCAGATAACCCAGATTCGTGGCGTGGTGGCTACGCTGACGAATGCATCATTGATGAGGCGGACGACACGCCACCTTCGCTGGTGCCGCTGGTGATCGAGCCGATGCTGGCGGACCGGGACGGCACGCTGGTGCGCAGTGGGACGCCGAAGGGGCGTGGCGTGCTGCAGGCGGCGTATGACCGGGCCAGGGTCACCGAGGGCCACAGCGCCTATCTGCTGGACTACACGAAGACCAACGCGCTGTCGGCCGAGGCGATTGCGCGGTTGCGCACCGAGATGTCGGAGGAGGAGTTCGCGCAGGAGCTGGAATGCTCGTTCAACGCGCCTAACTCGGGCAGCTACTACGGCAAGCTGATGGACGAGGCGGAGCGGGCTGGTCGGATCACCAGCGTGCCGCACGACCCGGCGCTGAAGGTATGGACCGCCTGGGATCTGGGTGTGGACGATTCCACCGCCATCTGGTGCTGCCAGATCACTCGCGGCGGCGAGTGGAGGCTGATAGACTACATCGAGGACAGCGGCGTCGGACTCGACCACTATGTGCGCCTGCTCCAGCAGCGGCCCTACGTCTACGAAAAGCACTTGCTGCCGCATGACGCCAAGGTGCGGGAGCTGGGGTCTGGCAAGGCCAGAACGGAGACGCTGCACTCGCTCGGCGTGAACCCCACGCGCATTGTGCGACAGCATAGTGTGGCTGACGGGATCAACGCGGTGCGGCTGGTGCTGCCGCGGGCGTGGTTCGACGCCGAGCGCTGCGCCAAGGGCATCAACGCGCTGCGGCATTACCGCAGAGAATGGGCCGAGGCGGCGCAGACCTGGCGTTCATCGCCGGTGCATGACCACGCCAGCCATGGCGCGGATGCTGCGCGGTATTTGTGCCTCGGTGCTCGTGAGGAGCAGCCTGCGCCGATTGAGCGGGTGGCCAGGGAGCCATGGGAATACCCGATGCCGGGGGACAAGCAGGCAGACTGGATGCGGCTGTGAGGTGATCCGGCGCTTCCCGCTCGCGACCAGGGTCGAAGAGGCGGCGCTCGACGCTGAGGTCGAGCTGGAGCTGGCAACGCTCGATATCTGCGACGAGGTGCGGCGCTGCGGCACGGTCGGTGCGGACAGCATGTGGGAGACGTTCCTCGGTCAACTGACCGCCGATGTCCCTGCGGCTTACCTGCACAATCCGGCGCGCTGGCGGCGTGGTGAGGCAGAGAGGGAGCATCTGCGGCATGAGCGTGTGGCCGCGGAGTTGCGGCAGCGACGTGAGCAGCGACTGGCTGCGCAACAGCAGAGATACGAGCAACGGGTTGCTGAATACGAGCGGCAGGAGCAGCTCAAGCGGGACGCGGAGTCGCAACAGGAGCGCATGGCGCGGACGCAACGCGAGGCGCTCGAGGCAAGCTGGCGGATCGCACAAGACCTCTCCAGGGCATCAGAATCGCTGCGGTATGACGCCATGATGAAGCAGTGGCGCGCTGTGATCGCGCGCATGGGCTGGTCTGAAGCTGAGGCCGCCACGCACTGGAACGATTGGCTGACAGGGCCACCAGGTTTTTTCGGGTAGGGTTGGATGGCACGCAGTAAGAAAGCCGAGACGGACGAAGATATCGTCAATGAGGCGCAGGAGCGGTTTGACTACGCCCACGGGTATCAGTCCGTCGCGCATCGCCACTACATCGAGGACGTGCAGTTCGCCAACGGCGACGACGACAACATGGCGCAGTGGACCGACACCATCAGCGGCGGGCGCAAGTCAGCCGGTCGTCCGACGTTGACCGTTAACAAGACGCGCGTGCATTGCCTGCAGATCATCAACGACGCGCGGCAGAACCCGGTGCAGATCAGGATCAACCCGGTTGGCGACGATGCCACGTATGAGGCTTCGCAGATATACGAAGGCATCATCCGGCACATCGAATACATCAGCAACGCGCAGCAGGCGTATGCCAACGCGACCTACTGCCAGGTGATGGGTGGAATCGGCTACTGGCGCGTGCTGGTGGATTACGCGCATGACAACACGTTCGATCAGGAAATCTACATCAAGCGCGTTCCCGAGCCGACTTCGGTTTACCTGGACCCCGACATCCAGCAGGCGGATGGGTCGGATGCGAAGTGGGGTTTTCTGTTCTATGAGATGACGCGGGATGAGTTCCAGGCGGAATACGGCGACAGCGACGACGATCCAGACAGTGTCAATCTGAACAATGCCGCGCTGAGTTCGCGCGGCGAGGCGCGCAGCTATCGCACTGACGATAAGCACGTCGAGGTGCTCGAGTATTACCGGGTCGGCGAGAAGCACGACAAGCTGGTGCAATTGCCGGTGCGGGCTTTGGAGATGTTCCCGCCGGATGTCGCAATGCAGTTGGCGCAGGGCATGGACCCGGACAAGGGGCCGATCGTGCGGGTGAGCAGCATGCCGGATGGTTTGCTCGACCAACTGGCGCAGCTCGGCATCCTGCCGGTGGCCGAGCGGGATGTCGCCGAGCCTGACGTTGAGTGGTTCCTGATCGCTGACAAGAAGATTGTCGAGCGCAAGGACTGGCCAGGCCGGTTTGTGCCGATCGTGCGGGTGCCGTGCGAGGAAGTGATCATCAACGGCCAGTTGGACTGGGTCAGCCATGTGCGGCATCTGCGCGATCCGCAGCGGCTGTATAACTGGTACACTTCGCAGGCGGCCGAGTTCGTGGCGCTGCAGACCAAGGCGCCTTTTGTCGGCGTTGCCGAGAGCATCGAGCCGCACAAGAAGGACTGGGAGAACGCCAACACCGAGAACAAGGCGGTGCTGCTCTACAAGGGCATAGACGCCAACGGCAATTCGATTCCGCCGCCACAGCGGGCGCAGCCGCCGGTCATGGCGGCGGCGTATATGGAAGGGCTGCGGATCAGCCAGGCCGAGATGATGATGGCCACCGGCCAGTATCAGGCGGTGATGGGCGAGCCGAGCAACGAGACATCGGGCGTGGCCATCAATGCCAGACAGAGGCAGGGCGACAATGCGACGTATCATGTGATCGATCGCCTGGCGTCGGCGATCCGCTACACCGGGAGGATCATCCTCGACCTGATTCCGAAGGTGTATGACAGCAAGCGGGCGCTGATGATCTTCGGCGAGGACGGCACGCAGACGCAGGTGCATATCGACCCTGACGCGCCGCAGGCGCACCAGACCACGCCGGACCCGAACATGCCGCCGGCACAACCGCCGATGAACCGCGAGCAAGACCCTGACACGGCGCGTCAGGAGGCGATGCGGACGGTGTTCAACCCGAAGATCGGCCGATACAGCGTCGTGGCCGATGTGGGGCCGTCGTTCGCCACCAAGCGGCAGGAGGCGTTCAACGCTTTCTCGCAGGTGATTGCGCAGAATGGCGCTGCTTTTCAAGTTATTGGCGATTTCTGGGCGAAAAATGCGGATTTCCCCGGTTCTGACGAGATGGCCAACCGGCTGAAGCAGGGGCTGCCGCCGCAATACAAGTCGGGCGGGCCTGATCCACAGGTGCAGATGATCACCGCAGAGGCGCAGAAGGTGCAGCAGGAGGCATCGGAGCTGCTGGGCAAGGCGGACAAGGAGATCGCCGAGCTGAAGCAGCAGGTTGCGACAATGCAAATGCAACTGAAGGACAAGACCGGCGAATTGATCATCAAGGACTACTCGGCGGAAACCGATCGGTTTAAGGCGGTCGGGGCGGTCGATCCGATGAGCCTGCAGGTGATCGTGCGCGACCTAGTGGCCGATATGCTGGATCAGAAGCTGGAGCCGATCCTGTATGGTCACGCGGAGCTGCAGGGCGCGCTGCAGGCGCGTGCCAACCCGCCGCAGCCAGCAGAGGGTGCGGCAAGCGGCAGCGCCCCTGCGGCGCCTCCAGGCCCCGGCAACGGACAGATGGTTCAGTGAGCGATAACCGGAGATCACCATGCCACTGCAAGTTCTGAACGGCCCGACGATCGCCGCGCGTGCGTCGCTGTCCGATGGGTTGGACTGTTCCGCCGGCCGGGTGGTGCGGATTACCATGCCGGCGGGATGGGACCGGGCGCAGCTCACCTTCCAGATCAGCACGGACGGCGTGTTCTACAACGACCTGGTGGGCCTCGACGGTTACGAGATCATGTTTAGCAACGTGGTGCCGGGGACGGCTGTGGTGGTCCCGGAGAAGACTGGGCGGGCGATCGGCTGGCTCAAGCTTCGCTCGGGCACCCGCGACAAACCGGTGCCGCAATCCGCAGCGCGTGTCTTCGCCGTCGCCATCATGGCTGACCCTCAATCAGCGCCGCCGGCCACCAGAGCAGACGAAGTGAAATCAGATGAGTGAAACCACCCAACAGCCTCCGGCAGAGCAGCCGTATGTCCCCTCCGAGTCGCTTGCCATGGAGGAGGGTGAGGACGCCACCCAGCCGCTGCAGCAGCCGCAGGAGCGGGCGGCGGCGGTCGATGCTAATGGCGCGGACGGCGACAAGCCGGAGGCGACCGAGGCCGAGCAGGAGGAGGACCGCAAGCGGACCGAGCGGCGTCGTGAGGCGCAGCGCATCGGCTACCTGACCAAGCAGCGCTACGCCGAGAAGGCGCGTGCTGACGCGCTCGAGCAGCGCCTGCAGCAGTATGAGCAGCAGCAGAACGGCGGCCAGCCGCAGCAACTGACGCGCGAGCAGTTCGAGCAGATGGTCGAGGCGCGGGCCGCGCAGAAGCTTGCCGAAGAGCAGCAGTCCCAGCGTTTCCACGAGTGGGACGAGGGCGGCCGCAAGCAGTTCGGTCGCCAGCCGTTCATTGATGCCTGCAACACCGTCGCGGCACTGGCGTCGGACGAGCAGCGGCAGATTCTGCGCGATGTGGCGATGGACACCGAGGGCGGTGCGCGTGCCATCATGGAGCTGGCGGAGAACGCCGAGGAGGCGGAGCGCATTCTGGCGCTGCCGCCGCACCGCATGGCGCTCGCCATCGCCAAGCTGGGCGCAGACGCCAGGGCGGCACCCACGCTGGCGCCGCCGCGTGTCTCCAACGTGCCAGCGCCGATCCGGCCACCCTCGGTTGGACGAGCGAGAGGGGCGGCAGACCCTGAGTCGGGGAACATGGACAACTACATGCAGTGGTCCTCGAAGCAGAACTGGCGCCGCTAACGTGCCTACCGACTTGCAGCGGTTCCTGCATGCGTCCGCTACGGCGGATATCACTGATCGTGCGTAACCGACTGAGGGCGTGATCCCTCTGCGCTGGTGGGCCTCGTGCTCACCAGCCTTCGGGGTGGTTCAGCCCCGGAACCGACTGGAAGCGGCTTCCTTCCTGCGCGCCGAAGAACCCCATGGGTGACGGTGCTCCAGCAACCGAAAGGACAGGAAATGAGCCGCTTCTATGCCCAACAGTTTAATCACGCCGACCCTCGTGGTGCGCCGCGCACTCGAGCTATTCCGCAATTCCAACGCCTTCCTCCAGATGGTGGACCGCCAGTGGCAGGATGAGTTCGGATCGCCCTCAGTAGCAGGGCAGAAACCCGGATCGACCATCCAGATCAGGCTGCCTAACGACTACGTGCTGCGCTCCGGCCCGACCGCGGTTGCACAGAGCACCACAGAGTCCACCTCCCCCTTCACCGTGGCCACCCAGGTCGGTGTGGACATCGCGTTCAGCATGGTCGAGCGCACGATGTCGATGCAGGACTACGACGTTAGAGTCATCCAGCCGGCGGTCAACACGCTGGTGGGTGGCATCGCCGTCGATATAATGAGGGGCGCTGAAGCCATCCCCAACATTGTGCGCAACGTCGATGGCAGCAGCAACACTATCTCGCCGACGTTGAACACCTGGGCGACAGCGGGTGCGCTGCTCGACAAGATCAGCACGCCACGCGGTCAGCGCCGCGCCATCCTCGACCCGATCACCATGGCGCGCACGGTCGGCAGTTTCAGCGGGTTGTTCAATCAGCAGAGCAAGATTGGCGACCAGTACGAGACCGCCATGATCAAGAAAGACGTGCTGGGCATGGACTGGGCGCAAGACCCAACCGTGCTGTCGCATACCACCAGCTCGGCGGCCACGATGCCGACCGTTGGTGGTGCCGGCCAGTCCGGCTCGACCATCACGGTCAGTGCCGTGCCGGCTGGCGGACTGGCCAAGGGCGACATCATCACCTTCGCTGGCGTCTATGCGGTCAACCGGGTGACGAAAGTGTCTACCGGGCAGTTGGCGCAGTTCGTGTTGACGGCTGACGTGGCGCCTGCCGCCACGGCACTGCCGATCTACCCGCCGCTGGTGCCGCCGCTCGCCGGTCCGGCACCTGCACCCAACCAGACGGTGAGCGCATCGCCTGGCGCTGGCGCGATCATCGTGCGTCTGACGCCGACCAACGAAATCTACCGCAACAACTTCATCTTTCACCCGTTGGCGGTATCGCTGGCGATCGTGCCGATGGAGATGCCGACGCGGGGCGTCGTTGAGGCGTATCGCGAAAGCTACAACGGCGTGAGCATCCGGCTGATTACTTTCTACGACGGCATCAACGACCAGATGATCACCCGCCTGGACGTGCTCTACGGCTACAAGTGGGTGCGTCCCGAGTGGGCTGTCCGCGTTCCGGACATGCTCTGATCAACCCAAGGAGTTACTGATATGGCTAACGACGAACGCAGCCGGGACAGCGCCACGCAGCAGAACCGGCCGGAGGCTGAGAAGACCACCAACGTGCAGCCGGGGCAGAAGGGGGCGGCGACCAAGCCTGGCGCGGAGCAGGGTGATCTCGATGAGATCATGCGCATCCGCAAGGCGGCTGGTTCCATCGCCGAGGTGATCGAGCCGGTAACGCGCACGCGGCAGGAAAGGACCGATCAATGAGCGAGCAGGACAAGAACGGCAATAAGCGGCACCAGGAAGAAGAGCAGAGGCGGCAGCGCGAGGCGCAGCAGGGCCAGCATCCTGGCGGCCGAATGGTGGGCGGTGAGGCACCGGATGACGCCACCCGGATAGCCAACCCGGCGCAGCTATACGCCCAGACCAAGGTGCCGGAGCGCGCCAAGGCCAGTGATTTCATGGCTGAGGACGCCGAGTCGCATCCGGACGGTTACCCCAAGTTGCTTTTCCACCCGGTGCATGGCGGCATCGAGATCGCCGACCCTGGCGAGGAGAGCAGGCTGCGGCCGCGGCGCGAGTGGTTCGATTCGCCGGAACTGGCTGATGCGGCACGCACGCACACCGAGGCTGAAATCGTGCGGTTCAACAACCAGTTGGCGAAGATGGGCGAGCTGGCGGAGAAGGGGCTGCCGATGGTGCGCAACTCGGTGCAGGCCGACGAGGGCATTCGGCGCAACTATCCCGAGCCGCTGTAAGGGATGGGGTGATGGCCGAGCGGTGCTGAAACGCCGCTCGGCCTGTCGGGGTATCCGCCCCTGACCAGGCAGCGGGAGGTCATCCACATGCGCTGGCTGATGCGAATTTAGCATGCCAGCAAATTACGGAACACCGCCATGATCGAGACGGCAGGCGACATCATAACCGCTGCGCTCAAGACCTCGGGCGTGGTCGGCGTGGGTCAGACTCCCCTGGCCGAGGACGCCAACGACGCGCTCGACCTGTTGCGCGAGATCGCCGGCACCTGGAACCAGGAAGTGTTCATGTGCTGGCGCAACGTCGAGCTGATCATTCCGGCCACGGGCGCTGCGTCTTACGCCATACCGGACAGGCCACCGCGGCTGGACTCGGCGTTTGCGCGGCAGGCCTACCAGGGCAGCGTGCCGGCGATCACAGCCAGCACCAGCCCGGTGGACTACCAGATGGCGATCATCGACAGCCAGGCGGACTACAACACGATCTCATTGAAATACCTGACCTCGTTCCCCGCGGCGGTCTGGTATCAGTCAGACTACCCCACCGGCATGCTGACGTTCTGGCCGGTGCCGGTGGCGGGGCAGTATGAGCTGCATGTGTTTTACCGTGACGCGCTGCCTGCCTATACGGCGCTAACCGATCCTCTGGGGCTGCCGCTCGAATACATCATGGCGCTGCGCTACGAGCTGGCGCTGCGCATACAGCTTAACTACGGGCTGCCGGCGAACCGCTCGCACGTCGCGTCGCTGATGGGCACCAAGGCGACGATCAAGGCCAACAATGCGCGGATGTCCACGCTGTCGATGCCAGCAGGGCTGGCGACGGCTGCTTCGGGGCAGGGTGGTATCAGTGGCAGCGTCGGGCCGCACCAGTCGGTGATCGTGCTCGATTCTGGCCTGCCGGTGCTGGGATGACCGATAACCTGTATCCCTGGGAGCCAGGCGACATACTGACGGCGGCGGCTCTCAATGCGGCGATCCAGTCGAGTTCTGGCCCGGCTGGCCCTGCGGGAACGTCATTCCTGCAAGGGAGCGGGCCGCCGACCGGCCCTGCGCCCGTTGGCACGTCATATCTTGATGTTACCACTGGCGACATCTGGCTGTTTACCTAGACATTCAGTGTGTCTTCTGCTCGCCATCGTGCTCTGAGCCGCTTCTTTTTTGCCGCTTCGCAAATAGAGCAATATCGCTGACCGCTGTAGATGCGATCATAAGGATGACCGGCTGGGCAATGGGTTTTCTGGCTGTTGATGTATGTGATGGCGCCGCTATCGCGCATGACATTCTCAGATCGCGTGATTGCCTGAAGGTGTTGTGGATTTACGCAAGACGGGTTCCGACAAACGTGGTTGATAACGTGATCGTCCGGCAGATCGCCATGAATGGAGAACCACGCGACGCGATGAGCGCGGCGGTTCATGCGGCGAAGGTAGAAAGTGCCATACCCGTCCTTGTCCAATGGACCCTGCCAGATCAGGCAATCTCTGGCCTTTTTGCTTTTCGAGGCAAAGCGTGCCGCCTCTTGTTCCGTCAGATACACCTCGTTCCTCCTTCCTGGGGCCGCAAGGTTACCTGGGCCACACGGTATAGAGCAAGGAAATAGCTGTGGGCTGGGTTAAGACAGGCAATATTAAGGGGCCACCCGGCGACAACACGGGCGCGGCGGCGGGTGGCGACTTGTCGGGCATCTATCCAAACCCGACAGTGGTCGCGCTGGGTGGCACGACGATCGCCGCTTCTGCCACGAAGGACACCACCAACGCGGCGAACATCACCAGCGGGCTGCTGTCGGTCGCGCGGTTGCCCAACAGCGGTGTGGTGGCCTCCACGTATGGCGACGCCACCAACGTGCCGAGGCTCACGCTGGACGCCACGGGGCGCGTTACAAGCGCCTCCACGGTGGTACTCACGGCGCCTGCGGTGTCGTTCGCGGCGATCACTGGCGTGGCCACGTTTGCGCAGCTTCCGCCGAGCGTGCAGTCCGTGCCGGTGACCTTCGCCTTCGCCGGCAAGCCTGCGGCGGGCGCTGTCGCCAACGCTCCGGTGGCTATGGCGATGACGGTGCCGGCGAGCCTGGCGGGCACCATGGTGTATGATTCGACCAAGACGACGAGCAATGCGGCGTTCACGCTGAACAAGATCAGCGGCGGCAGCACCACGTCGATCGGCACGATCACCATCACCAGCGCCAGCAACACCAGTGCGACGCTGGCGGGCGCTGGCGGCTCGCTGGCGGTCGGTGACGTGCTGCAGATGGTGGCGCCGGCTGTGCAGGACGCAACTCTCGCGGATTGCGCGGTCACTATCCTAGCAGCGAGGACGTAGCGGTGTCCTACATCTTCGGCGAATCCTGGGATTGCTACGCCACCACGGCAGATATGGCGTTGGGCTACTGGGATAGCGGTGGGACTGGGGTGGCATTGAGTCTGGTTGCTGGCAGGTTTGCTGGCAGTCAGGCCGCGCAATGGAACAGCTCCTCTCCCACCCCATTAGTAAAAAGCAGCGCGACAAACGATGCCGTGCATCATCTCAGCGTCGCGTTTCGTCAGACTGCCGCGCTAAGTGGCACCACACTCGCTATGTATTTCCAGTTCGCCGATGGCGCCACAAATCAATGCTGCATCGTATTCCGCAGTGATGGTGCGATACTGCTAACGTCGGCAACGCCAGGCGGCACAGTGCTGGCGACGTATGCGGGCGCAGTGACCGCGCAGACCACATGGTTCCAGTTCGAGTTTGAGATTGTCATCAACAACACGACCGGGTCGTTCAAAGTCAGGAAGAACGGCAGCGCGACGGACGACCACTCGACCACTGGTATCAACACACGCCCTGGTGCAAATGCCTATGCCAACAAGCTGACTGTGGCCATGAGTGCGGTTTTTAACGCCCAGCAGATCGACGACCTCCTCTGGCGCAGCGACGCGGCGTCGGTGCCGTGGGTCGGAGACGTGCGGTGCTACACGCGGATGCCAGCGAGCGATGCGAGTGTGCAGTTCGCGCGGGCGCCTAGTCCGTTCTCCGCTTCCATCTCGACATCTACCTCCTCGTCCGCCGTCGGGGGTGCTCCGAGATACTCGCTTTTGGTTCCATCTTTCAGCGGAACATTCAGTGCCATCTCTATCTCAATCAACACGGCTTTCACGGGCAATCTCAAGTGTTCCATCTTCGCCGATAACGCGGGAAGCCCTGGGGCTGTAATTGGATCAGCCACGACAATCAGTAATCCGATTGTGGGTAACAACACGCTGACTTTCGTCACGCCGGTCACCGTCGTGAAGGGTGCGTCATACTGGGTCGGCATGGTGGGTGACGTTTTGGTCAGCTACGCGGTTACGGGCGGTACCACCGGAAAGGCTGGTGGGGCAGGGATTTACGCGACGTTCCCGGTAGCTAACCCCGCTGGTCTGAGTCCCGTTGCGGCGGTTGGTTACACCGTCAACATCACCCCCACCGTCAACGCTGACTTCGTCAACGAACCCCTGCAGGACGGCACCACCAGCTACGTCTACGACGCCGTGGCGGGGCATGCTGACTTTTACACCGTGGCGGCGCTTGGCTCGACGCCTGCGAGCACGGTGGCGGTGACCACGCGCGCGTTCGTGGCGAAGAGCGATGCGGGGACGAGGACCGGCGCGGTGCAGCTCAAGTCGGGCGCCACCACGGTCGCCTCGCCGACGCTGGCACTGTCCACCTCGTTCGGCTGGACCTGGCGGACGGACACGACGGACCCGGCTACCTCAACAGCGTGGACGGCGGCGGCGGTGTCGGCCTGCACGATCGGGCCGGCGGTGATCGCCTGATGGCCGGCACGACATGGAACCCGGCTGACAAGACTGCCGATTGTGTTCTCAGCAACGGCAATCTGTCCGCGCGCTCCAACCAGTTCGGCAATCAGTGCGCGCGTAGCGTCTACGGCACAGCCACGGGCAAATACTACTGGGAATACACATTCGTTGACGCTGGCAATTCCGCCTGCGGCATCGCGACTCTGGCGGCGCTGCTGACCGGCATCGGGGTCGGTGGCGCAGCCGGAGTGTCTTATGTGGTCAGAACCGGCACTGTTTATGTCGGCACCACTGGCGTGCTTGCCCTTCCCTCGTTCAGCGCCGGGAATGTCGCCTGCATGGCGCTGGACCTGACCGCGCAGCTTATCTGGTTCAGGAATGGGGCGGCGGGGCAGTGGAACAACTCAGGGACTGCTAATCCGGCAACGGGAACAGGCGGCCTTGCGGTGTCGTTTGTTGGCGCTGGGGTTGCTGCATATGGCCTTTATGCGTCGAACAACGCCACGCCGAATGGCATGGTCACCGCCAATTTCGGCGACAGCACTTTCGTCGGCGCGGTGCCATCTGGTTTCACGGCTGGACTTGCTGCACCCCCGGCCGTCTCGACCTGGAGCACGACCGACAAGAGCGCCAGCCTTAACCTGACCGGCGGCAACCTGATCGCCACGGCGGGGGCTGGGAATCAGAGCGTCCGGGGGGCGCATCCAAAGCGAAGCGGCAAGTACTACATCGAATACACCAGCACCACGACGCAGGCGTCAACGTCGGCCTTCGGTTTTGCGTCCGCCAGGGCGACACTGGGAGTGTCCGGCCCACCGTCGTCCGCCACCCCCCAGGCGGCGTCTGGCACCATCCTGGTGATGGACTATCTCGGTACACAAATAAGTGGCAATGGGTCGATCGGTGGATCGGTGACAACCAGCAGCGTGGTCTGTTGTGCCATCGATCTTGACAATCGCCGTTGCTGGTTCCGCCTTGGCGCCGCTGGTGCCTGGAATAATACCGGCAACCCTGTGACTGGTGTGGGGGGGAGTGACATCGGCGCTGTGGGCTTGGGGCAGGGGATCGATTGTTACCCTTACGTCTTCCTCCAAACCTCTGGCAACTCCATCACCGCAAACTTCGGCGCGACCGCCTTCACCGGAGCGGTGCCCGCCGGCTTCACGTCGGGCTGGGACGACAGCGTCAGCATCGTCACCAACATGGTGGCCACGCAGACGGTGATGGAGCAGTGGGGCAGCGGTGTGCCCGAGATGTGGGCCACACAGGTTCTCATCGAGCACTGGGCCAGCGTGGCTGATGCGACCGTGGTGCCTGGTGGTGGGGGTGATGCGGTGCGCGTGATGGTGATGGCCTGATGGCAAAGGTAGCACTGACCGGCTCGGCCTACCTGGCGCACAGCGTCATCGCCTCGGCGCAGCGCTCGGTGAACCTGTACAGCGAGCCGGTGCCTGAAGCGCAGGGCGAGCCGATGCCGGCGGCGCACTACCCGACGCCTGGCCTCCGCAGGCTCGGCACCACCGCGATCGGCACCGGGCCGATACGGGGCATCCGCCAATGCACGACCGGCGGCGTCTACGTCGTCAGTGGGTCCAACGTCTACAGCATCAACGTCTCCGACTGGACCGGCACGCTGCTCGGGACGATCACGCCGGGGCTGCGGACGCCCGTGTCCATGGCGGACAACGGGCTGGACCTGGTGATTGTGGACGGCACCGCGAGTGGGTGGAAGGTGACGCTCGCGGACAACACGTTCGCGCAGATCATAGACCCAGCGGCCATGTTCAGCGGCGCCACCCGCGTGGACTACCTCGACACCTTCCTCATCTTCAACAAGCCCGCCACGCCGCAGTTCTACTGGACCGGCTCGCTGGCGCTGACGTTCGACTCGCTCGACTTCGCCAACAAGCAGTCATACTCGGACATGCTGGTGACATTGATCGTCGCCAAGCGGGAGATATGGCTGCTCGGCGAGCGCACCAGCGAGGTGTGGTATGACGCGGGACCGACTGATATCGGCGCCGGCAGCTCGCAGTTCGCACAGGTGCAAAGCGTCTTCATCGACCATGGGATCGCGGCGAAGTATTCGGTTGCCAACTATGACAACGGGATATTCTGGCTAACCCGCGACCGACAAGGCCAGGGTTTTATTATCCACGGTGCGGGGTATCAAACCAAGCGCATCAGTACGTATGCCATTGAGGCGGAGATCGCCGGGTATGTGCGCATCGATGATGCGATCGGGTTCTGCTACCAGCTCGGTGGGCACACGTTCTACGTGCTCACGTTCCCGCACGCGGACAAGACGTGGGTCCATGATATAACGACGGGGCTATGGCACGAGTGGCTGTGGATCGACAGCAACGGCAACGAGCACCGGCACCGGGCGAACTGCTTCTGGCCGGTCAATAGTACGCTGGTCGTGGGTGACTGGCAGAACGGCAATCTGTATGCGTTGGACCGTGCGGTGTTCACCGACAACGGGCAGCCGATCAAGCGGTTGCGCTCGTTCCCGCATCTGGTCGCCGAGGGCAAGCGGGTGTTTTACCGCAGCTTTATCGCCGACATGGAGACTGGCACGACGCCGCAGGGTGATGTTGTCATCACTGAAGAGAAGATCATCACCTGGCTGCCCAACATTGCGCAGCTCAACGGCGTTAATGTCGGCGCGGTAAGTGTTAACTTCGGCGGCGCGTTCATCGACTGGGAGCGCGGCTTTATCTACATCGTCGGGCAGCACGGCTATCAGAAATACACCACCGCACTGGAAACGCAGACCCCGCTGGTGACGGTTTCCGTGCCTGATCCTGACGTTCTGTGGGCGATTGGCGGTGGCTTTGTTGATCCGATCGGTGGCTACCTGATTTTGCAAAGCGGCGACGGACCCCATAACAGCACGCCGATTTCCAAGCACGACCCCAACACCTTTGCCGTGGTCGATACGTTCGGCGCCTTAAGCGGCAGCTTCCTGCCCTATCCGACAGGGGTAACGATAGCCGACCGCCTCACGGGCGTGGTGTGCAACGGCGTTACCTTCGGGTTCATCAAGTACAGCATTTTCTCCGGAGTGGTTTCCGGGTTCCGGGTCGATACCATGGAACACACCGGGTTCTCGCAAGCCATTGTCTCGGGCGCCACCAACAACCGGGGCAGCATGATCGCCGGCAAGTCGGGTGGCAGCTCTGCCTCGGTGTTCCTGTCGTGGGACGCCACTACGACCATCAAGCCCAGTATCCCGCTCTATCGGATCGACATCGCCGCCAGCGCCACGAGCTACGACCCGGCGACCTGGCCGGCAACCAATCCCGGCATTACCTGGACGACGGTCGGCAGCCTCGATGTTTCCGCTGTCGATCCGGCCTGGACGGGGATCACACTCTACTCATTCGGCTACGACCAAGCTGACGGCAACGTGCTGATGATGGTGGGCACGCAGAACATCGCGCAGGGTTACCACGTCCTCAAGTTGAACGCGCAGACGGCGGCGGTGATGTGGAACATTGCGATCGGCACCACAACGTCGGAGCTTGAAACCTCGCGGATCAACGGCACGCTGTGGATGTTCCGCAATCCAGGTGCCGGTGCCGGCCCTACCACGTCCTACCGCATCAATACGCTGACCGGCACGATGGAGACGCAGCCGCTCAGTGGCGTGTTCGCGCAGAGTGGCACCAATGGCCCGCAGTTCGACAGCGAGACGACGACGATGTTCTACGGCGGCACGTTCAACGCCGGGGCGAGCGCGCCTAACCCGGTCGAGGGCACCAGCACGTTCTCCAGCGGTTGGGCCTGGATGGGCGGGCAGACGATACGCACGACGGTGACCGCCACCGACTTTCACGACCGGCTGGTTAGCCTTCGGTGGAGCGACGACAGGGGCCATGCGTGGGGCAGCCCGGTGTCGCAGTCGATCGGCGACATCGGCGAATATCGCACCAGCCTGCTGTGGCAGCGTCTCGGCATGACCCGCGACCGGAACTTCGAGATTTCGTGGTCGGTGCCGATGCCCACAGCATTGCAGGGTTGCTGGATCGAAGTCACGCCAGCTCAAAGCTAGGACCAGGACCATCATGGCCGTTCCTATCCTCATCCCGCAGCCGCAGTTCTGCGACGCTGACGGCGAACCGTATGCCGGCGGCACCGTCGAAACCTATGTGCCGGGAACCTCGACGCCCAAGGCATCGTGGATCGATCCGGACCAGGCGGCGTACAACACCAACCCGATCGTGCTCGACGCTGCGGGTCGCTGCCTGTGGTACGGTGACGGCGAGTATCGCCTGGTGCTGCGTGATGCTGCCGGTAACCTGGTGTGGGACGCGCTTAGTACCACCATCGTCAGTGCGGCGATGGCGCCTGTGGTCAGTGCGCCGACCATCGCCGATGCGGTCGAGGCGCTAGGTATCAACGACCTGATTGCCGCAGAGGCGTCTGCACGGGCTGCGGCTGACAGTGCCGAGCAGGCGGCCAGGATCGCTGCGGACAACGTGTTGACCGGCCTCACGACGGGGCTGCGGACGGACCTGGATGCTGAGATCGCACGGGCAACGGCAGCCGAGGCTGACCTGCAGGACCAGATCGACGGCACGCCTGGTGCGCCGCTGGTGCAATCCGGCTACGCCGCGACGGACGGGACAGGCACGCACGCCGTCACCTTCCCGACGCCCTTCGGTGCGCCTCCGGTCGTGGTGGCCACGGTGCGCGGCACGTCGCTGCCGGCGTTCTGGCTGGCCGTGGACGCGACCGCAACGGGCTTTACGATCTGGGCGTCGATCCCGCTGGCAGACATGGCTGTGCATCCGGCCTCGGTCGCCTACAACTGGATCGCAGCGGGGACAACCTGAAGCATGGCCGCACCCATTCTCACGCCGCTGCTGCAGTGGTCCGACGCTGACGGGAAACCGTATGCCGGCGGGACGATCGAGACTTACGTGCCTGGCACCAGCACGCCGAAGGCGGCCTGGGTCGATCCAGACGGCCTGGCGTTCGCGACCAACCCGGTGGTGATGGACGCTGCCGGCCGCAGCCTGATGTATGGTTCTGGCGAGTACCGGCTTGTCATCCGCGACGCCGCCGGCAACCTGGTCGCCGACATCGGCGCCACCACGATTGTCAGTGCGGCAATGGAGCCGATCGTGGAGGCGCCCACGATTGCGGATGCCGTCAATCTGCTCGGCATCGACGACCTGATAGCGACGGCGGTTGCGGCCGAGGCGTCGGTGCGGTCGTCGGCCGATGCTGGCCTGCAGGCGCAGATTACAGCCGAGGTGGCGGCGCGCTCTGCGGCCGATGCGCTGCTGGCGCCGAAGGCCGATCCAGTCTTCACTGGCGACCCGAAGGCCCCGACGCCGGCACCTGGCGACAACGACACTTCGCTGGCCACCACGGCCTTCGTGACGGCAGCCATCGCGGCGGCGCTGTCTGGTATCGGCGGTAGTATCAGCGGCCCGGTGCAGACGCGGACGGGCACGTTCACCACCGATGGCGGCGGCATCTGGTCCTGCACGTTCTCCTCGCCGTTCCCGACCCAGTGCCTCACGGTGCAGGCGCACGGGGCCGGCGCGTTTCCCAACCTCTACTATGTCGAGCTGACCGACACGGGCGGCTTTCCGGCGCTGCCGACGACAACCGGCGCAACCGGCCACGGCTGGGCGCTTACGGGCGGCTCTGGCGCTGACCCTGTGCCGGCGATCGACACCGCCTTCGTCTACACCGCGACGGGCTACTGAGGCGTGGCGACGCAGCCGAACCTGCGGGCGCAGTTCCCCTCCGGCCCGCTGCTCGATGAGGCGACGGGGGAGGTCTTGCCCGTTTGGAGGGCTTATTTCGCCAGCCTCTATGTCCGCACAGGCGGTGCGCCGGGAGCCTCGGCCGATGGGGTGCAGACGAACCTCGACGCGGAGGTGGCGGCGAGGCAGGCGGGCGACGTGGCGCTGTCCGGTGCGGTTGTCACCGAGCGCAGTGAGCGGCAGGCGGCAGACACCGCAGAGGCGAGCGCGCGTGCGGCGGCTGACACGGCCGAGGTGACGGCACGGACGGCAGCGGACGCCCTGGCCCTGCCTAAGACGGGCGGGACGCTCACGGGGCCTCTGACGGGCACCACGGCGACGTTCGGCACTGTGGGGACAAGCGGCGGGGCGACGTGGCGGTCTGGCGCCGGAGCACCGGCCGGCACAGCGCCGATCGGCTCGCTGTATTCGCGAACGGACGGGGCTGTCGGCTCCACGCTGTATGTTTCACGTGGGGCAGGGACATGGAACCCGGTGGCAGGGGTGTGATGAAGAACTTCGAGCAGATCGCCAACGGGCTGGACGTGATGCCGGTGGCGCTGGCGCTGCAGACGCATCCGCATCTGTGGAATGCGCATCGCTTCCGGACGACCTACACCGGCACGCCGCACACTGATGTGGACGACATTTTGCTACGGTTCTCAGCACCGGAGAAGACTGCTGATCCGGACCATCTGGGTGATGTGCTGGAGGACATGGAGCCGGTGTTCTACCCGGCCTGGCAGGAGCTGCCCCAGGTGCGGCCGATCGTGTTCGACCTGATGCGGCGGGTCGAGGCGGTAAGCCTGGGCCGCGTTATCATCACCCGCCTGCAACCTGGCGGTCGCATCGCACCGCACGCCGATACGGACGGCGCCTATGTCGCGAGCGACGGCATGCGCTTTCATGTCGTGCTGCAGGGGCTGCCTGGCAGCCTGTATCACTGCGGCGATGAGACTATTTGTATGAAAACGGGTGACGTGTGGTGGTTCCAGCACCGCGAGGTCCATTCCGTGGAAAATAATAGCGCCGATGCTCGCTTGCACTTACTCGTGGATTGTCGCCGATGATCACTGCGGCCCCCGAGCCGTGGCGCCCGACGATCGACGAGATGCTGCCGATGCTCCCGCTGCACTGGGAGGAACTGGCGCTCGATAAGGACCGGGTGCCGCTTGAGCCGCAATGGCATGTCTACGATGCGCGCGATGCGGCCGGCGAGCTGCAGATCGTGGTGCTGCGTGAGGCCGGCAGGATCATCGGCTACTACTGGGGTTTCATCGCTCCAGGTTTGCACTACGCGTCGTGCCTGACGGCGACGATGGACATCTTTTTCGTGCATCCGGAGCATCGGCGCGGACGCAACGGGCGCATCTTGTTCGAGGCGGTCGAGCGCGATCTACGACGGCGTGGCGTGCAGCGCTGGTTTGTCGGCGCGAAGCTGCACCGCGATGCGTCGCCGCTGTTCCGGCGGCTGGGGTTCGCTCCGGTCGAAATGTATCACTCCAAGTGGTTAGGGACCGACTGACATGGTTGCTGCTGCGATAATTGGCACGGGCGTTCTGAGCGCCGGCGCATCGCTGTTCGGATCGTCACAGGCGGCGAGCGGGGCGAAGGACGCCGCCGACCAGCAGAAGATGATGTACCAGATTACCCGCAGTGATCTGGACCCATTCCGACAAGTCGGCGTCAACGCCCTGGCGCCAGCCTATAGCCTGGCAACCGCGGGGCCGACAGCGGGCGGGCGGGACTACATCGACCTGGCGTATCAGAACATACCGGGGCGCATGACGCAGAACGAGCTGGAGCAGACGCCAGGCTATCAGTGGAACCTGGCGCAGGGGCTGAAGGCAGTGCAGGGCGCGGCGGCCGCAAGGGGCCTCGGTGTCAGTGGCGCCAGCCTCAAGGGGGCCGGGACGTACGCCAGCGGGTTGGCTGATTCGACCTACAAGACCCAGTTCGACATCCGGCAGAAGCAGTTCGAGGACTACCTGAATCTCAACACGGGCCAGCAGGGCAACATCACCAACACTTTCAATCGGCTGAGTACTATTGCGACGCTGGGAGCAAACGCTGCGGCGCAGACCGGCACGCAGGGCACCGCGCTGGCGAACCAGTCGGGCAAGTATCTGGAATCTGCCGGGCTGGCAAACGCAGCCGGCACCAGGGGTGTGGCGAATGCGCTGACCGGGGCGGCGAACAATTACATGGCTTACAATCAATACAACCAACTGATGGATAAGGTCGGGACCGGCGGGTATGTCGATAACGGCCTGATGACAACCGGCTAAGGGGCAAACACACCATGGCCGATGACCTTAACGCGCTGTTGCAGGCGAACCGCTCCTCCTCGGTGCTGGAGGGCATTGCCAACCCGCCGCAGTTCAACCCGCTGGCAGCGCAGAACAGCGCTGTGCAGGCGGCGTCGGCCATGTACGGCATCCGCGAGAAGCAGGCGCAGCAGGCGTGGGGCGACATCCTGCAGCAGGCCACTGACGCGAACGGTAACGTGGACTACCAGAAGGCGCAGCGGCTTGCTGCCGGAACGCCGGCTGCCTCGATGGGCATGATGTCGGCGCTGAAGGACACCTCGGCGCTGCGTGGCTCACAGATCAACAACACCGCCGGTCACATGGCGCTGCTCGGCACGGCGGCGATGACTGTGGCAAAAGACCCTCGAGACGCCAACGTGCATGCGGCATTCGATAACCTTGCAGCTCACGGGGTGCCGCGAGAAGAGATAGATCGGGAGCGCGCCAGGTGGCTGGCGATGCCCGAGGCCGAGCGGCAGCAGAACGCTTTCCGCATCGGACTGACCAACCTGTCGGAGCTGCAGCGCGTGCTGGGCCTGACGACGCAGACCAACATCGGCGGGCAGGATGTTGCGGCTACGGTGCATCAGCCCAGCCCCGGCCAACCCGCAGGTGCGTTGACTGTGGGGCCAGGCGCCATCGATCGGACGGTGGACCCTGGCAACCTCACTGGTTTCACCTCGGTGCCGGCGAACGAGCAGGATGTGAAGGACGGCAAGGCTTCCGCGGTGGGCCAGACGATCTACGTGCCGAACGCCGACATGATCCAGCGCGGCGGCTACGGTAAGCTGCTACCACCCGGAGTGCGCGGCGGTGGTGCAGCGCCTGGCGCTCCGGGTGTCGTCACCAGAGATGGTCAGGTGGCCAGTCCTGCCAACCCGCCGCGGCTGCTACGGGTGCCAGGTGCGGCGCCCACGCCAGCGGCTCCAGGAGCCGCCCCAGGAGCCGCCCCAGCGGCTCCGGCACCCACTGGCAACACAGGCTTCGGCGCGGCGATCGGCACCCCTGGAGCGCTTCCCACGCCGCCTGTGCCACCCCCTGTCGCGCCACCCCGTCCGCAATCAGCGCTGGAGGGCGGCGTGCCGGTGGCCTCGGTCAACGCGCTGGCGCCCGGTGTAGGCGCGCCGTCAGCGCCATCACCGGCTGTAGCGGGTGATGTGAATGCGATGCTGGCAGGGATGGAGCAGGCCAGAGCAGCGCCGCGCGGCGGCCCCCAGGTGGCCGGTGCCAGCTTCACCCTCGGCGGGCCAGGCTACGACGAACAGGCCACATCCAAGGCAAGCGCCGAGAGACTGGCCGCTGACCGGCTGTTCGCCGCAGACTACCATTCCACACAGCTTCCGTTCACCCAGGCGCTGAAAAACTACGGCGAGGGGACCGTCACCGGCCCAGGCGCCGACTTCTGGACCTCGGTCGCCGGCCATATCCGCACGCCGCTGGCCAAGCTCGGGGTGCCGGTCGGCCCGCTCGATGATGCCGTGCAGCGCGCCGACTCGCTGAAGAAGTGGCTGGCGAATATCCAGTCGAGCAATCCGCTGGCGGCACGATCCGATGCGATGCTGGCGCAGAGCATGAAAGGCAGCGCTGGCACCACCATCAACGACCTGTCCGGCGAGGATATGGTGAAGGTGGGCGTCGCACTTAACCGCATGCGCCTGGCGCCGTCGCAGGCGTGGGACGCCCTGTCGCCGGAGGAGCGGGCGCAGCACGGCAATTATCTGCGCTTCGTCGGCAAATACAGCAGCGACCTCGATCCTCGGGCGTTCGCCGTCGATCTATACAACCCGACCCAGATCAAGCATCTGCGTGAGCAGATTTCCAAAGGTTCGGAGGAGGACGCGCGACGGTTCAAGTCATCGCTTGACCTGGTACGCCGGCTGAACCTTGGCGGCAGCTCGCAGGCGATGCCGTAATGGCCCAGGACTTTCTGCTGACCTACGCGCCGCTGGCGAACGATATAGCGCAGCGCACCGGCCTCGACCCGTCCGTCGTGCTCGGCATCGTGGACACCGAGACGGGCGGCGGGGCGCGGGTGTCAGGCAACAACATCTTTGGCATCAGCCCGGTGGATAAGAGCGGCCGGCAGTATGTCGAGAAATACCCTGACGTGGAGACTGCCAGCGAGGCGTTTGTCACGCTGATGCAGACGCCGCGATATAAGGCTGTCGCGGCAGCGGGCGGGCCGGCACAGCAGGCGCTGGCGCTGGTGAAGAGCGGCTACAACACGGTCAACCCCAGGTATGCCGAGATCGTCGCCAACAAGGCGACCAGGTTTGGCCAGATACTCGGCTATCAGGACGAGGGGCAGGGTGGCGCGCAGCCAGCGGCGGCTGGTCGTCCGGCGCCAGATTACAACAACCCACCGCCTGCCACTGCGCCGACACCCGCACCGGCTCCAGTCAGGCCTGTGGCGCCTGCCGGATCAGCCAAGGACTCGGTGCTCGCTGACCCGCTGTTGAATCCCGGCGGAGCACCCGCCAAGCCTGGCACATCAGCGAAGGACCAGGTGCTGGCTGATCCGGCGCTGCAGACACCAGCGCCAACGACGACAGCCGCGCCACCAGCGGCCGCGCCAGGGCCTCCGCGCGAATACACGACCGGTGATGCCATGGGTGACCAGGGCGGTTCTGGCGGCAGCTCGATGCCAGCGCCTCCTCCGCTGGAGCCGAGTCAGCGAGGCGTGCGAGTCGTCGATGCGATGCGGAAGGGGTGGGAAGACACCCCATCGTTTTGGGTTAATCAAAAGGGGGAATCGACGCGGTCGGCGATCGAGAACATGGACCCGTATGGGTTCGGCCGCTTCATCGTGGCACCCGGTGGCGACATCATCGCTGGGGCCATGGGTGCCGGTAATGCGCTGCTGCACGGTCTGCAGGAGACGGCATACCAGCAGATTGCGCCGTTCTCTCCCAGCCTGGGGCGCGATGTTGCAGCACTGCCGGAGGCGTTCCCGTTCGGCCCGCCTGGCGTTACCGGGCCACACACCATGCAGCAGGCGCGCACCAAGCTGGGGCGGCCGGTTACGCTGGGAGAGATCACCGACGCGATCAAGCGGGTGGACGAGACGAACACGCTGGCACCGCAGCCAGGACCAGCGCCTGCTCCCGAGCCGAACGCGCTGGCGCCGGCAGCCCCCGCCCAGACGACCGGCCTGGAAAACCTGGGCGGCGCTGCACAGGCTATCGGCGGCAACCTGCGTGATATGCTCTGGGACAAGCTCCAGCGTGGCGATACGACCGAGCTGGGCAAGCCATCGCAGATACTCATCGACGCCAAGACGGCGATGGACCAGGGCGCCATCAAGAGCCGCGCCGACTTCGATGCCTGGACGCAGCAATGGGGAGCGCAGCAACGGACAGCGCGCGAGACTCCGCCGGAGCAACCGGCACCCGCATCAGCCGGCGCAGCGGCAACCACCGAGCCGATACCGGAGCAGACCAAGCGAGAGCGGGTGACCTATCTGGACAAGGACCGGGCGCAGACTGCGTGGGACCGGGCGCAGGGGATGCGCGACGACAACGTATATTTCGAGGGCATCCCGCCACGCCCCGAGGCGTTCCGCAACTACGATCCGCAGTATGCGCTCGACCACAAGACCTACTATGGCGACGGCAGCAACACCCAGTATCGCAAGAGCTTCGACGCCATCAACAAAGAACGCCACGATGGCATGACCGACGCCATACGGCGCGACATGGGCGACGGCATCTCTCTGGATGAGGCGAAGGAATACCGGAAGGAGGCATCACCCGACGCGCTTGGTGTGTTCGACGGCGAGAAGCCGGTCGATCCTGGTTTGCTGGATGGCTTCCGCAAGAGCGTCGAAAGCAAGCTGGCTGCGCTCGAAAAACGCGGCGGGCCGCGCCGGATATTGGAAGAGGTCCACCGGACGCTGTTTGACAAGGACGGCAACATCGAGACGCTGCCGTCCCGCCTGCAGGGCGTGCGCGACAACATGACGGACCACCTCGAAAAGGGCAGCGGAACCGATACGGCTGCCAAGGATGTGCGGGCCATCAGGCATGTCCTGACCGACCTGGTGGAAGAGCTGAACCCGGTGATGCAGTCCGGCACGCCGAAGTGGGACACGTTCCGGACGGAGTGGGCTGCCAGGTCACGGCTGATCGATCAGCAGAACTTCCTGCAACGGTATCGCCCAGGCACCAACAAGAGCCTATGGGACTCTGAGGGCAACCTGGTGTTCAGAAAGGTGGATCAGTTGGTAGCGGATATTGCGGACGCTCACCGCAAGCCCAGGCATGAGGCACAGTCGCTGACCGATGAGCAGATACAGACGATTGTAAATGCCAGGAATGAATTGGCTACCGAGCATACTGTTGATATGCAGGCGAAGACTAAGGGGATATCGCCAACGACGCAGTTGCTGAACAGCGCAGCGAAGAAGGGGATGGGGCCGGTCGGCAAGACGTTCCAGAAGCTGGGCGACGTGGTGGGCCATGCCGGCGCGCTCTATGCCGACAAGCCGCTGATCAATGCCGGCATTACCGCGTGGCAGGTTACCCGCCCGATGCGGGAGGCACGCAAGGCGGCGAAGGTGGACGCTGAGATCAACGCGCTGAACGAAGCGAGGAAGGCCGAGCTGTTGAGTCAGGAAAACCGCCTGGCGCCCTAGTGAGACGCCAGCGCGTTAAAGACGACGAAGCAGATCGCGGCAGCGATTCCGACGCAGCTCCAGGCCAGCATGGGTGACCTGGGAGGCTTCGGCTCCGGCGGGTGCAGCATCTCCCACGTTCGCCTAACGGCGCGCCGGTCGCGCTGGTGCTGGACGAACAGGGTGATGGCCATGGCGAGGCCGACAGCAATCGCGATGTGGATCATGCCGCGTCATCCTCATCAGGCGGCGAGGTAGGAGCCAAGGCGATGTGCGGCGGCGGTTTAACGCGGCGCTGCACCCGCGGCTTGGTGGTCTGAGTGGTCAGCTCTTGCCGGTACTTGATGCCGGCCTCCTCCATCGCCCTGGTGAAGCTGGCCCAGTGCGGGTGGATCGTCGTCATCATCGCCGCGGCGGCGAACTCGTCTTCCGGCAGGGTGACGATGATCGAGGCGTGCAGGGTGCGGGGCATCAGCGCGCCACCAAGACTTGAAACAGGAACAGCAGCGCCAGGATGATGGCGACGCCGACAGCGATGACCAGGATGGCTGGTGTCATTGGTTGGGTGACCTTTCTAAGACAGCATTTCGTATTGCCGGGGGTCGATCGGCTTCCGGCGGCGTGGGCGAGGCGGCTGGTTTGAGCCGCGGTAAATCTGGCTGGCCCAGACCCGCTTGTCCCACCGGCCAGGGACCAGGTGGTCGGTCTGGGCGATGATGCCGGCATCCTTGGCAGCCTTCATCAGCGGCCCCATGGCGCGCTGCTCGTGCGTCTCGGGGCCACCGCGCTTGCGGCGCTCTGCTTCGATGTCGTCGGTGAACAGGTAAGGTTTGCGCTGGGCGATCTCGATGATCAGGGCAAACATGTAGCGCCACCATTCCGGATCGGCAGCACGCTCCGCCTGGGCCATGCCTTTGAGCGCGGCAGCGTGGGTCCAGTTGGCGTTGAGGGCCATCCGCTTGCCTTTCGATCAGTCGAAGAATGGGCCGATCTTGACCAGGGTGTAGGTGCAGACAGCGCTGAGAAGCAGGATCAGCGCGCCGCCGAGGATGGTCGGGCCGTAGGTGTGGAACCACGTGCTGCGGCGCCAGCGACGCCACATGCGCCGCTGTTGCTCCCGGTTGTGCTCCCGCAAGAGCTGCTCTACCGACCTCATACCGCCCTCCTCTTCGCCTGCTTCGCATCACCGTAGGCGATGCCTTCCAGCCAGAGGATCACGTCGAACGCCGGCACCATGCCGTCAGCATCCGCGCTGACGACCTTCTTGTTGCCGCGCGGGCCGCGCAGCGTGTAGCCGTTGGGAACCTGCCAGCCATCAGGGATGATCGGCGTGGCACGGGCGCTGTGGATTGCCAGCATGGCTTTCATCACAGCCGGGTGCATCGTGTGTGACATTAAACCTTCTCCTTCTTCGACCTCGTTGGACGCATACGGCTCGATCGCCGCATCGCAATAGGCTGCGTCGGTCATTGCTTCAGGGCCTCTCTGGCAATAGCCACTGCATCTTCGCAGCACTTCTGATCCGGCTTGATGTTCATGAACTTGATGCGTTGTAGCGCAGCGCGCAGGCGATTGACCTCCATGATCAGGTATATCCTTTCCTCCGCAAGTTTTAGTATTTCGCTTGTGCTCATCGCACGATCTCCGCGATCTCTTCTTCGACCTCGTTGGACGCATACGGCTCGATCGCCGCATCACATGCAGGGCACCACGAGGCGGCGGTGACCAGCATCACGTCGCACCATTCCGTCTCGCAGGCGTCGCAGATGAAGTGATTGTAGATCACGCGGTGGGTCGTTGGTGCGCGCATCATCAGACCCGCCTGTCGGGGTTGTAGGGGTCCGGCTCGCTGTAGGGTTCCGACCAGTCCAACGTGTCCACCACCTCCACGATGCACTTCGGCGGCGGCTGGTTGTTCCACGATGGGCCGATGTCATGCACGCCAACGCTGACGCCGGCAGGCAGCTCGTCCACTATGATGGTGGTGCCCAGAGTTTCGTTCGTAATGCGGTAAGCCATCGGTGTGTTCCTTGTGTGTGGGTGTGGGGTTAGGCGGCGGTGCCAGAGCCGCCGCAGCCGTAGCAGACACCGTTGTTGCGGTGCATGAACTGAGAGAGGCGGCCAGTCCCGCCGCAGCGTGTGCAGCGTGATGCCGCAGCGGCCTCGACCATCTCAGCCTTCAATGCGGAAAGGCGTGCCGCTTCGATCGCAGCGCCAGCCGCCAGACCAGCCTCTACCTCGGCAGGGGTGGAGATCGAGGTGAAGAGAATTTCGAGGAAGTCGGCCATCGGTGTGTTTCCTGATTGCTTGCTGCCCCTATGGAGCACTTTTTGTGACGTGTGGCAAGCACAATTTCTGATTGACAGGCATTTAGGGCGGGCGCATCCTCGGGGGATGACAACCGAAAAGATGTTTCAGGCTTTTGGTGGCCGGGAGGTCATCATGAGCATCACAGGCGCCAAGCGTAGCGCCATAAACAACTGGAGCTATGCCGGGGTGCCCTACAAGCACTGGCCGGCGCTGCTCACGGCGGCAGAAAAGCGCGGCTTGTCGCACATCGTCAATTTACGGACGCTGAAGCTGACGCGGCGGGTGCGGGAACTGGCATGAGGTCGGACGATCTTGGCGGAGTGGACGGAGGCGGAGATCGAGCGGCTGCGCGCGCTGGTATTGGCGCGCGAGCTGGACGCGCAGGGCATCTCAGAGGCGATGGGACGGTCGAGGAACAGTATCGTCGGGCGCATCCACCGCATGAAGCTGCCGAGTCCACCCTACAGCTCGACCCAGCCAAGGGCGCGCGGCAGGGCAGGGCAGTTCCTGAGCGATCCACCGCCGCCGGTCGTGGTGCCGAAGGAGGCAGCGGCGGAGGTGACGGCGTGGGCGCCGCCCCAGATGCCTGCACAGCCGCGCTCAGAGCCTCTGCCGCCGGTCAGGCGCTGCCAGTGGATCGAGGGGCCAGGCAGACCCTGGACAGCCTGTGGCGCGCCTGTAGCGCCCGGACGATCATGGTGCCGGGAGCACTTGTCCCGCGTTTTCATCGTGCGCCGCAGGGATGGCAGGGAGGGCTGAGATGAGCGGCGATCGGGTGCCCGACATCATCCTGCAGCTACCATGCCCACCCAGCACAAATGCGCTGTGGGACACCAAACCTGGCAGCCGGCGCAGAACACGCTCGCCGGCTTATTCCAAATGGCTGGTAGAGGCCGGCTGGGAGGCGAGGCGTCAGTTGGTCGCAGTGCCGACCATCCTGGGCGCTTTCGACGCTTCGATCACCGTGCCGATCAACTCGCGCCGTGATCGCGACAACTGGTCCAAAGCCATCTTTGATCTGTGTCAGAGCATCGGCGCGGTGTCGAACGACAGTGGCTTGCGGGACTACTCGGTGCTCGCCGCCGATCGAGCGGACGTGCTGGTGCTGCTGTGGGACAAAGGCGGCAAGCCGATTGCGCCGCCACGACGACTGCCTGCCACCGTGTCGGGGCGGCAGGGCAAGCTGACGATTGGGCAACTGGCGATGGCAGCAAAGCGGGTGCTGGGATGAGCGAAATGATTGCGGTGGAGATGAAGTGTGTCGGCCCCGACCACTTCGAGGGTGAGCTGGGCGTCGGAGACAAGCATGAGCGGGTGGTGCATTTGCATTTCAATGGCGTGGATAACGGGCTGGTGCAGCTCTGGCAGCGATATGGCTGGGGCAAGAACCCGTGCGGGCACGGTTCGCTGACGCGGGTCGGTGAATCTTGGTGGGGCCTGATCGAGGACACGGTGAATCAGGAGGCTTGGACGGTGAACGGTGAGGATTTTGTGGATGGCACGCTATTGCTGGTGCCAGCGGCAGTAAGCCGGCGAGGCAAGCGGCAGTGATCAATAACGCATTCCTGCGGCACGACATCGACCATCTGTCCTATTCGTCCGTCGCTACCTTCGCCGCGGAGCCTGCCTTGTGGGTGATGGAGAGGCTGCTGAAGATGGCAGGGCCGGTCGGCGCCGCAGCGCATCGTGGCACTGCCGCTGAGGCCGGCATTGTGGCGGGGCTGCTCGATCCTAGCATGTCGATCGAGGACTGCCAGGCTGCCGCAGACTTCACCTTCCTGAACCTCACCGCGCTGTCACGCGACGCGCGAGTCGAGAAGGAGCGGGCGGCGGTGCCTGGCATCGTAAGGGTGGGCATCGAGCGGCTGCGGCCACGCGGGGTGCCCTCGGCCACGCAGAAGCGGATCGAGGTGATGCTGCCCGGCGTGCCAGTGCCGTGGGTCGGCTGGATCGACCTGCTGTATGAGGAGTACCAGGTCGTGGTGGACATCAAGTCTACCTTGCGGCTGCCATCCGAGCCGTCGAGCAGCCACTGCCGGCAGGTCAGTTTATATACCTATGCCACGCCGCATTTGGCCAAGGTCGGCTATTTCACCCCAGTGAAGTCTGAGATTTATCCTGTGGATAATCGCGAATTGCGCATTGCCGAGTTGATCAACATCGCGCAGCGTATGCAGCGGTTCTTAGAGATGTCGGACGACCCGAAGGTGCTGGCAGGGATCGTGGTGCCGAACGTCGATTCTTTCTACTGGTCTGATGAAACGACGCGAGCGATGTGTCGCAAGGTGTATGGCTTATGATTGTTGAGACGGGCTGGCTGGCATCGCTACGCTGTGTCGCGTGTGGGGGCGAGGTGATGATGATCGCCCCTGGCGACAACGACGATGTGGCTGGGCCGCTTGGTTTGCTGATCCGGCAGGGTGTGCCGATGCGCGGCTGGTGCCTGACCTGCGCGCAGCGGCGAGGCTGGATCGTATTGGATGAGGCTGCAACCGCAGCCTGATGCGCGTTGCCGGCGGCGCTAATGGCCGGCGTTTGTGGGAGTATTTGTCGTGGCTTTTGGTTTAACGGTTGGTTCGGGTTCCGGTGAGTTTACGCCGCAGGTGCGCTGGGATGCGCGAGCAGGGCGCATGCACGTTGTGGAGCGGGTGCAGGGCATCAACGGGTGGGAGACCAAATTGGATGATGTGACGGCGATGCAGCCGGTGTTCATGATCGATTTCGGCACCATTCAGGTGGGCTGGCTGACGTTCGCGCCGCGGCCCGACTTCGTGACTGTGCCGCTCGGTTCGCCGCTGCCGCCCCGGCCCTCGGGGGACTACAAGCAGGGCGTCGTCGTGCAGTTGTTTTCGCCGAAGAACTTCGGTGGCAAGCGCGAGCTGGCGGTCACGAGTAAAGCAGTGCTGGGGCCGCTCGATGCGCTACATACTGCCTATCTGGCAGCACCGGAATCGCAGCGGGGCATGATGCCGGTGGTGCAACTGACCGGCACGTTGCCGGTCACCACGCGCGGGCCGCAGGGCAACATCACTAATTATTCGCCACAACTGGTGATCGTGGCGTGGGCGCCACGTCCAGACGATCTGGGGCCGGTCACTGTGGGGGCGATCCAGCCACCACCACTACCACCAGCGACAGCGGCAGCAAGGCCGGTGGCAGCGCCAGTAGCGGCTCCACCGACACCCCCGCCAGCGCCGCCACAGGCGGCTCCACAGGCGGCTCCGGGTAATGGGGCGGCGATGCCGTGGGATGTGGCGCCTGCGCCCGTAGCGGCGTCCCAGCCGGCCGTGGCGCAGCCTGCAGCGACACCTGCGCCGGGTGGCATGCCGGTATCCTGGTGATGTAGGTTTCCCTCCCCCGCGCAGCTCTGGCGACTGGATGCGGGGGAGGGAATGCTACCGGCGCGACACACCCCCCAATCAGGGGAGGCGTAGTCGTGTCGCGATCACACACACGAGCGGACGACATATGGAATATTCTGCGACGCAGCAATAGGGGGGGTTGTCGATGGTCGGGCAACCCTACGCGGGGCCGGATTGCGATTTGCGGCCGGATGCCGAGCAGATCACCGCATTTGTTCAGCATTGGTTTGCGTTCTGCACCGCAGGCGCGCTGGAGATCGGCTGGCTCGATCCTGGCGGGCGCGGGCTGATCCACTTCCGACAGTTCGCATTGGACAGCGTGGCGGAGCTGACGGCGACCGCTGTGGTCGAGAACCTGGCGCCGGGGCAGTCGATGTACATTCGCGCGGCGACGGTGCGCGTCCGGTCTGACGGCGGGTTCACCCGTGATGCCGACATGGTGCAGGCGCCTGGCCTGTGGGGCGACCTGGACACGCCGGAGCAGATGGAGCGGGCGCGGCAGGTCGTGTCGATGTTTAGGCCGACATGCCGCGTGCTGACCGGCAGCGTGCCTTACGAGCGGGCGCAGTTGTGGTTCCGCTGCTCCGAGCCGCTGGTCGGGCCGGAGAATGTGCGGCAGCTCAACCAGGGGTTATGGCGGCTCTACGGCGGCGACCCCGCGGTGGTGAACCCGACGCGGCTGATGCGGCTGCCTGGCACGATCGCCTGGCCGGTCAAGCCGGGGCGGGTGCCGGAGCTGACCATGCTGGTGCAATACACCGATGGGCGGCCGCTGGCGCACCCGGTGGCCTCGCTGCGCTCGTTCCTGCGGCTCGGCGAGGAGGCAGCGCCCGCCTCTGTCCCTGTACAGCCTGAGGGGATGCTGGCCACCCTGTCGCGGTGGGACGAGGTGCTGCGGCTAGTGCGGGCGGGGGCGCCAGGCTGGCACAATTCGATGGTGGCGCTGGTCGGGCACTGGGTCAGCCGCGGCTGGACCGCGCGCGAGATTCTGGCTGCGGCGGAGAGCTTCCGGCAGCCTGGGTATACCCTGGAAGAGACGCTGGTCGAGGTGTGGCGAGCGGTCGAGGGGGCGTTTCGGAAGCAGTTTGAGCCGGAGCCTGGGGTTGATCCGTCTGGAGCTGAGGGGTGGGACCAGCCGGGGCCGGCGCCTGGGCGGACAGGCGGCGCGGCGATCGAGCTGCTGCACTACCTCGACGTGCTCTCGCTCGAGCCGCCAGGCTTCCTGGTGGAGGGGCTGCTACCGGCCGAGGGACTGTCAGTGGTCTACGGCGAGCCGAAGTCGGGCAAGACGTTCCTCGTGTTGGCCTGGGCGGTGCATATCGTCGCCGGCCTGGCATGGCACGGGCGGGCCGTCCGGCAGGGTGCCGTGGTCTACATCGCCGCTGAAGGCATTGGCGGCATGGGCGACCGGATCGAGGCAGCGATGACGGCGGCTGGCTTGGCCATGCGGCCGGAGCTGCCGTTCTACTTCATCCGCCGTGCGATTAATTTCCTGGAGCCTGGCGCCGCAGCGGCGCTGATTGCGGCGGTGCGGGCCGTGGTGCCAGCCGGCGTGCGGGTGGCGATGGTGGTGATCGACACGCTGGCCCGCGGGATGCCAGGCGGCGACGAGAACTCGGCGCAGCATCTGGGGCTGGTGATCGCGGCAGGCGGCGAGGTGCAGGCAGAGCTGCACTGTGCGGTGGTGCCGATCCATCACATGGGCAAGGACGAAAAGAAGGGCATGCGCGGCTCGACAGCCCTGCGCGGCGCCGTCGAGGCGTCTTTCTCGGTGACCAGGCGGGCGCGCTCCTCACGGGTGGTGGTGCGGAACGTCGATCAGAAAGACGCGGAGCCGGCGGCTGACATGGCGTTCGACATGGTGAAGGTGGAACTGCCGCCGCGACCTATGCCACCCCATAGCCTACTGCCGCCGGATGAGCGGTCGTCCTTGGTACTGGTGCCGATCGGTGGGCAGGCGGTTGCGGAGGAGGCCGCGGCAGAGGATGCCGCGCTCGCAGGCAAGGGGCTGACTGACGACCAGAAACTGGTGCTGGAGATGGTCGATGAGCTGCTGGCCAGCGAGCACTCCCGTGAGGCGATGCCGGACGAGGATGGTGGATACCCGGAGGGTGGCGGGTGGTGCGTGACGCTCGACATGGTACGGACGGAGTACCTTATGCGAAACGGCGCGCCGGATGAGCAGAAGGAAGTGCGGGCATGCCTGCAGACACTGCGCCGCATCATCAAGCGGCTTATCGTCATGCGTCGTCTGGGCCGACGCAGCATCCATCTGTGGCCAATACGGGGTGTGGGGTGATGTGTAATGGCTGACGTACTGCATCCTCTCGGACGCGGGCCGGATGGCCGGCTGGTGCATGTGCAGGACGCGCAGCGCGGACGCGCTGCCAATGTGGTCTGCCTTACCTGCGGACAGCCATTCGTCGCCGCGCATGGTCAGGAACGGGTGTGGTACTTTCGCCATCTCGGCTCCGGGGCCGGCTGCAGCGGCAGCCTGATGAGCGACGCGCACAGCTTTGCCCAGCAGATTCTGCTCGATGCCAGGGAGGTCAGCCTGCCTGGCGGGCAGGTGGTGGCCTACGCCGCGCCGGTTCTGGAGGCGCGGTTTGCGGGCTTCGTGGTGGATGTGCTGGTGCAGACCGGGGCTGAGGCTGCGGACCTCGCTGTCGAGGTGCGCTACCGGCACCAGGTGGACGATGCGAAGCGGCGACTGATCCACGACACTGGGCTGGCAGCCATCGAGGTGGACATCTCAAGGGTGCCGCCGGCCGTGGTCTACGATCCTGCGCGGTTCACCCGGTATGTGCTGCATGGTGCGCCACGGAACTGGCTGCGCGTTAGTCTTGCTGTCGCCAGCGTGATCGCCTGGGCAACCGAGCATTACCCGATGCGGGGGTGGCCGGAGGCTCCGGTGCCGGACTTCGCTGCCCTCGAACTGGGTGCCGTTGAGGTCGCCGATGTGATGGCAGGGTTGCCCTATCGCGCCGCGCATCTGGCCCTGATGGACCAGCCGTGGTGGCGCGATCATGTGCCGGCAGCAGTCGCCAAAGCGACCTGGGAACGGCTGGAATACCTCCCTGATTCAAAAAATGAGACGGGATTTTCGGGGTGATTCAGGCGATAACTGAAAAAAGGGCGTGCACATTTGTCTTTTATCAAAGGTGTCATGGGGGTGTTCGGCTAAGTGACTGGAATCGTTGAACAGCTTCAAAGCTTCAAAACACGTTTTTCGGCTTCAAGTGAAGCTTTTGGGGCCTGGCTTCACCCGGCTTCAAAGCTTCAGCCCCCTACGGGGGGGTGCTGAAGCCTGAAGCTTTGAAGCCGGGTGAAGCTTGCCGGTGGCCGATGTGTTTTCTCAAAAAAGAGAAGGAGCGGGTGGCGATGAGTGAGGATCAGAAGGCGGTGCCGGATCGGCTGGCTGAGGTGCGGGCCAGGCTGAAGGAGCTGCAGGCGGAGGAGGAGTCGCTGCGCCAGGTGCTGCTGGCTGACCCCTCGGCGCGGATCGGCGCGGACTGGTCGGTGGTGGTGCGGGAGGTGACGGTGCGGCGGGTGCAGAGCGACTCGCTGAAGGCGGCTGACCCGGAGCTGTGGGAGCGGCTCGCTGTTAGCGTTAATCAGCGCCGGGTGGAGCTGACGCCGCGGGTCGGGCGGGCAGCATGATCACCGAGAGCGAGCGGGTGACCGCGGCCATGGTGCCGGTCGATGCGGCTGCCAGGGCCTGTGAGGAGCGCTGGGGCGTCGGCCGGGTCGAGGGCCTCGTCTCAGCCGCTACGCTGCTGGCCTGGAAGGAAGGCTGGGGTCGCTACGCCGAGGCGGTGCGGCTCGGTGTGGCCGAGGACGTGGAGCGGCTGGCGCCCAAGATCATCTCGGCGATCGGCTGGATGCAGCAGGAGGCGGAGGCGCGCGGCTGGCAACCACTGCCGTGCGACGCCTGGGAGGCCCCTCTGGCGGACGGAAGGGTCTTGGTGGTGGTC
>Ga0209593_10000119_pt1 | contig 41036 bp, 56 predicted proteins | sample PPLLaktember2015_3_FD_187260 | JGI IMG/M metagenome (GOLD analysis project Ga0209593, IMG submission 187260) | Freshwater sediment microbial communities from Prairie Pothole Lake near Jamestown, North Dakota, USA - PPLs Lake P7 Core (6) Depth... | ecosystem: Environmental > Aquatic > Freshwater...
CCGTTGGCGCCCAGGTAATCCTGGACTTCAACGGCGCGGGCAGCATCGGGGCACGGGGCGGCGCGGGCACCAGCATCGAGGAGAACACGCTGGCCCGCGATGCCCACCTCGTCGCCCTCGGCTACGACCCCAATGCCCCCACCGGCCCGCCCACGGCGCCCGATCCGGCGGGGGCGGTGAGAGCGGCCGACGGGCCGATCAAGGGCAAGGCCACCCGCATGTCCAGCCTGGCCGCCGGGATCATCACCGATCTCAGCGATCTACCGGGGGGCGGCGGTGGCGCCCCAGCCGCACCGGTCAACGTGGACATCCCCCTCGTGATGCAGAGCGGCGGCACGCTCAACTGCACGATGGGCAACTGGCAGGGCGAGCCGACCGGCTACGCCTATGCATGGACGATTGACGGGGCGGCAGCCGGCACCAACGCCGCCGACTACGCGGTGCAGGCCGGCGATGTCGGCAAGTCGGCCGTGTGCATCGTGACGGCCCATAACGCCGTTGGATCTACGGCCGCCCCGCCCTCGACCCCGGTGATCGTCGCCGATCCGGGCGGCGCGGCCCGCTCAAGGAGGACATGACAATGGCATCCACCACCAAGGACGACGACTACAAGGCGGCCAAGGCCGAGGCGGTCGCCCCCGCACCCACCGCCGCCGCCACCGATCTGGACAAGGCCCGCGCCAATGAGAGCGTCGGCGCTCAGGTCATCCTCGATCCCGCCTCCGACGCCGCCCTGGCCGCCCGCGGCGGCGCCGCCGGCTCGATCGAGGAGAACACCGCCATCCGCAACGGCGCCCTGCCGCGCATCATCGGCCTGTCACACGACACGGTCGGCGGCACCGTCACCGGCCCGCGCACCGCGCCCAAGCTCCACCGCCCGGTGCCGTGGTATGAGCCGCCCGCGACCGGCCAGACGCCGGCACAGGTCCGCGCGGAGGCCCTGGCGCAGATCGTCAGCCCGTAGTGGCCACCGTCGCCCAGATCGCCGAGCGTGTGCTTCGGCGCCTGGGCGTCGAGGTGGTGGCGGCCGGCGACCGCCCGGCGCTCAACACCAGCGCGTCGCCCTCCACCATCGCCACCAACGCGCTGGTGCTGCTCGGCGTGATCGCCACCGACGTCGTGCCGCCATCGCAAGCCGTGGTGGTGACGCAGGACGCCATCGCCACGCTCGCCCTGGTCAAGCTCGGCGTGATCGCCTCGGACGAAACGCCATTGGCCTCGGACATGACCCTGGCCCGCAATGCGGTGGCGGCGGTGCATGCCAACCAGGTCGCGCAGGGCCACGCCGACTGGGCCGCCACCGCCATCACCACCGCCGTCTCTGAGGAATACGCGTCACTGGTGGCGATCCACCTGGCCCCGTCCTTCGGCAAAGCGGGCGATCTGCAATCGGCGGCCATCTATGAGGCCCGCGTTGCCACCGTGGCGCGCATCCATCGGGCGCAGAACCTGGCGCTGGCCAAGGTCTCCGAGGTCCAGGCCGGGCTGATTAGCCAGGGGCTGGTGAACTACGGCAACACCGGCATCCCGACCGCCGTGGCCGAGGCATACACGCGCCTGACGGCCCTGATGCTGTCGTCGTCGTTCGGCAAGGAAGCCGATCCCAAGCTGGTCATGTTCTACGAGGAGCGGGTGAAGCGCGCGGCACGGATTGCCCGCGCACCGGAGGATGCCGAAGAGGCGGTCATGTCGGTGCATGACAGCATGGTGGCCCGCGGGCTGGCGCGGTTCAGCGTTTTCGATATCCACCCCGCTGCCGAAATGCCCTATGAGCTGCTCGCCGCCAACCGCCTGGCGCGGCTGTTCGAGCAGCCGGCCGATCCTGGCGCGGAAGTGCTCGCAACCCGCCAACTGGCGCAGATCGTGCAACTGGACAGCTCCGGCGAGCGCGTGCGGGTGGAGTATTTTTAAATGGCGGACGGGGATGGCCTGAGCTTCAGCACGCCCGCCCCGGCCGCGCCGGACGACGGGCTGGACTTCGCCGGCTACCCGCAGCCGCCCACGGTGCCGCCTGACCCCACGGGCGAGAACTGGCGCGGGCCGCCCGGCGAGCAAGGGCCGCCGGGGCCGCCCGGCGGAACCGGCCCCACTGGACCGGCCGGCGAGGACGGCGAGGACGGCCCCGCCGGCCCACCCGGCCCTCCGGGGGCGGACGGCAGCGGCAGCGGCACGCCCAGCAACGACCCTCCGGCAATGGACGGCGTGGCCAACCCCGGCACGGTGGCGCTCTACTCGCGCGGCGATCACGTCCACCCCACCGATACGTCGCGCGCGGCGTCGTCGCACACCCACACCGCCGCCAACGTCACCGACTTCAGCGAGGCGGTGGACGACCGCGTCGCGGCGCTGCTGGTGCAGGGCACCAACGTCACGCTGAACTACAACGATGCAGCTAACACGCTGACGATCAATGCATCGGGTGGTGGCGCCACGCTGCCGTCCGCTACCACGTCCCAGCTTTATGGCGGCACGGGCGTCGCCAATGTCGCGCAGGCGGTGACGCTGGGCACCAACCTGTTGATGTCCGGCACCACGCTGAACGCGACCGGCAGCGCCCTGGCGGCGCAGGCGACGATGACCGGCTTCGGCAACGTCACGGGCGGGTCGGCAGTGCCGGTGGCTCTGACCACCGCGCAGCACACCTCGTTGGTCAACGCATTCACCTCGACCCTGTCGGGCGCCGCCCCGGCGAGCGGTGGTGGCGCCACCAATTTCCTGCGGGCAGATGGAACGTGGCAGCCAGCGGGCGGCAGCTACACCCTGCCGGCAGCCACCACTATCGCGCTCGGCGGCGTCATCGTGCCGGCCAGTGGTGGGCTGACGGTGGCGTCTGGCACCCTCACTAACGCCGGCGTGATCTCCCTCGCGGGCGGCACCGGCACGCTCACGCTCGGCACCGGGCTGGTGCGCAATACCCAGACGATCAACCTCCAGGCTGCTACCAGCACGACCATCGGCGGGGTGGTCGCGGGGGTCGCCGGCAGCAACGTCACCGTCAATGCTGGCGGCACCATCTCGGTCGCCAACCCCGGCACCGGCACCGTGCAGTCGGTGGGGCAGACCTTCACTGGCGGGCTGATCTCTGTTGCCGGCTCGCCGGTCACTGGCTCGGGCGTCCTGGCGCTCACCGTCGCCGGCACCAGCGGCGGCGTGCCGTATTTCAGCAGCGCCAGCGCGTGGGGCACGTCGGGCCTGCTTGCCAGCAACGGCATGGTGCTCGGCGGCGGCTCCGGTGCCGCACCGAAAACCACGGCCGGGATCGCCTCTGACGGCACCAGCGTGCTCAGCCTCGGCACGGCGAGCGCCGCCGGCACGCTCAACCTGATCGGCAGCACCAGCGGCACGATATCCATCAAGACCGGCGCTGCGGCGGCCGGCACGTTCAACTTCAACCTGCCGACGACCGTGGGTTCCTCCGGCCAAGTGCTCACGTCGCAAGCCGGTGGTGCCGCCGCAATGACGTGGACTACGCCGACAGTTGGCACCGTCACGACGATAACCGCAGCAGGCGTGCTGACCGGCGGCGTGATCACCAGCACCGGCACTATCCGCTTGGACGTCAGCACCGGCATCTCCAACACCAGCGGCACGCTCAGCAACAGCGGCGTCCTATCGGTCGATAGCGCGACGGGCGCGCTGCTCATCGGCGCCGGATTGACACGCTCCTCCCAGACGCTCTCGGCTGGCGCCGTCGTCGCCGCCACCGCACCCACCGTCCCTGACAACACCCTGTGGTTCGATTCCACAGGCGGCCAGCTTTACATCAAATATAACGATGGCAACACGAGCCAGTTCGTCTCCGCCACCAATCTCGCAGGATCGTCGGTCCTCACCACGGTCGGCCTCACCGGCAGCCTGACCGACACGCTGCCAACGGGCACATACGATCTCGGGCCGGTCATCCAGGGCGGCACCGTGGTCAATTCCTACGCCCACGTGGCCAGCGGCACGCTCACCTATACGGCGGCAATCGGGGCGCCGGGCAGCCTCACCAACGTCACCGGCATGGTGGCGCTGACCGCCTCCACCACGACCAGCGACACCGTGGGCACCGCCACGCTCAACAACGTGCTTACGGCCGGGCAGCACCTCTGGGTCATCGTCAGCGGCACCGCAGCCCCCGGCGCAACCGTGTTTTTCTCCGTGAGAATCCCGTAGCCATGGCATCACCACTCGCAGTCGGCACGCTGACCGTGTTCCCGAAGGGTGCTACCGCAGGCACAGACAGGCTTACGTCGTTGGCATCAGCCACGGCGCTCGGCCTCGGTGCTGTCAATCAGTCGGCCGCGATGGCATATGACAACAACATCGCGCCCATCAGGATCAAGACCGGCGCCTCGGGCACCAGCGCCAGCGGCTACTGCCGCCTGTGGCTCGTGACATCGGAGGACGGCACCGTCTACTCGGACGGCATCGACCCGGACACCGCAACCAACCAAGCGTCCAAGCTGTCCACGTCCACGCTGGTGAGCGCTGTGGCTACAATCGCCAACGCGACCACCTACCACTTCCCCGAGTTCAGCGTGATGTCTGTCCTCGGCTTTCAGCCGCTCTACTGGGCGGTGGTGGTCGAGAACCAGGCCGGCAGCACGCTCGATACGTCGGCCGCCAGCTTCTACTCGAAATATCTGCCGATAGCGTATGCGTGATGCACTACCGCAACTTCAGCTTCAACCCGAAGCGCGACGTTCGCAACATCATCTGGTGGTGGGATGCGGACTATCGACCGTCGATTGTGCCCAATGGCACTGACGGCCCGCTGCACACGCGGCGTATCCTGCGACGTGCTGGTGTGGTTGATGGTGTGGAGCGGCCGGGTGTCAACTTTGGCATGGTCCAGAAGTTCGACCCGGTGGCGGGGCGGATGACGCTGGACCAGCACAACGCCACCAATTCCACCATGTCGAACGAGCTTTCGCTGCCGGGGCTGAACTTGACGCAAGCGACGCTCGTGCATGTTGCCACTAAGCCCGGCAATAACGACAACGGCGCGTTCTATAACATGATGGGCGGCGCACTAGTCGATACGTATCACGCCTATTCTGGCGACAACAACTGCTACGATGACTTCGGATCAACGGTGCGACAGCAATTCACGCACGCCGCTGACTTCACCGGCAAGCACATCATCGTCACACGCGCACGCAATGGGCGATGGGAGTTCTGGTGTGACGGTGTGAACCAATACACCACCAACACGAATACGTTCTCGCTTGCTGGTGCAGCGGTGCGTGGCGCCGAATTACCGCGTTCTAACGTATCGTCTGGCAGTTGGTGTGAGAGCTTCCTGATCGGACGCTTCATCACCGATGACGAGATGCACGCATTCAACCGCTACCTGTCGGCGAAGTGGAAAATCCCCCTGCGCACGAACATCAAGGCGAGCGGCTCGATCCTGTTCGGGCGTCGGATAACACCTGTTACCGCAGCCGCCGCAGCCTACCGCGCCCGCGTTGTGAGATGGGGGTAACAAATGGCCGCGCTCGACTTCCCATCCTCGCCCACCGCCGGCCAGATATTCACCGGCCCCAATGGCGCCGTCTGGTCATGGGACGGCACCAAGTGGATCAGCGCCACATCCGGCAATCTCTATTCGGCCATCAACAACGTCGGCCGGAATCTGATCCACAACCCAGGGTTCGTGATATCGCAGCGCGGCGCGGGCGGATGGTCAATAGGGAACACCTACACCGCAGATCGCTGGCTGCTCAACTTCAGCGCCGGTAACGACACCTCCACCATCACGAGGAACGCGGCGGTGGACGCCACCCGGACCGCAATCGGGGACGAGGATGTCGCTTACATCCTGAGCAACGTATTCACCGGCAGCGCAAATCCCGCCGGTTTCGCTCAACTTGTGCAGCGCATTGAAGGTGTGCGTCGGCTCGCGGGCAAGACGATCACGGTCAGCTTCTGGGCAAGTGCGGCAGCCGTCGTGAAGGTGGGCATCAATATCTTGCGGATTTACGGCACGGGCGGCACGACCGGGGACTGGGCGTTCGCAACGGGGTCTTCTGTCACGCTATCCACGGCGTGGGCGCGCTACAGCGTGACGTTCGCGATGCCCACCCTCGCGGGCAAGACAGTGGGCACCGCCGGCGACGACTATAACCAGTTGACGTTCTGGTTCTCGTCTGGCTCGAACAACAACGCATCTTCCGGCAACATCGGCGTGCAGCCTAATGGCAACGTTTCCCTCTGGGGTGTCCAGCTCGAAATCGGCTCCGTCGCTACGCCGCTCGAAAAGCTGGACCCGGTGACGCAGCTTCAGCAGTGCCAGCGGTTTTATTGCACTGGGTTCGCCTATTGTCTCGGGTATGTGTCCGGTGCGGGTCAACTGTTCGGCTGCACTGTCGGGTTCCCCATGACGATGCGGGCCGCGCCAATTGGGACTATTACGTTCACGGGAACGACTTACGCCAACGCATCCGGCATCACGGTCGGTGGCAGCACCACCGCTACCGGGTTTGGCGTTTACGCGACGGGTGCAGCAGCAGGCGCTGCGAACCTGACTTCGGGCTTCACCGCCAGCGCGGACCTATAGAAATGATCAGCATCCTGATATACCTGTTAGTCCTGGTCTTGGTTTTCGGCGTCGCGTGGTGGATTCTGCAACTGATCCCCCTTCCGCAACCTGCGGCTATGATCGTCCAGGTGGTCCTGGCGCTGATATTGTTGCTGATCCTGCTGGATGTGGTCCTGGGCGGGCGCTTCCTGGCGCTGCCGCGATGGGGGCCGGCATGAGAATCAGCGACCGCGCCCTCTGGTATCTGCTCCTCGCCTCGGCATTCGCCGCCCTGGCGACGATGGGGAGGCCGGCATGAGATGGAGCAGGACGCCCCCAAGCGCCCCTCGTGGCTCACCCTCGGCGTGCTGGGCGCGGCGGGGGCGGTCGGCGTCTACGTCTTCGTCATCGGCGCGGAAATCGGCACGATGAAGCAGAAAGTCGCCGCCAACGAATTACGCATCGGCGCCTTGGAAACCCACGGCAGCGGCCCGGTGCAAACCACGGCGGCCAGGGTCGAGGGGCTGACCAACCGCGCCGACCGCATCCTTGAGGGGCTGCTAGGGATGCAGCAGCGGATGGCGGATTTACAGGCCACGCAGCAATCGCAAGGTGTAATCTTGCAACGGCTACAGGAAGACGTCGCCAAGGAGCGCAAGTAGTGCAGCACTCCATCACCCTGCCGTATCGCCGCACCTCGCCGGTCCACGTCCCCCGCAGCGACCTCGTGCTGTCGGCCGCCGATAGCCTGCTGCTGACCGTGTGCGTGGTCGAGAGCGACCACCCCTCGGCACAGGCCATCGTGCTCCACACCGACGCGGACGGCCCGGCCATGCAGCTCGTCATCTGGGACGGCGCCGACTACGGCTACGTCTGGGGCGACTACCAGCGGGCATGGACGCCCGGCCTGATGCTGCAATCCATCCCCGGCTATCCCGGCAGCGCCGCCGGATCGTGGGACTTCCACATCCCCACCGGCACATTCAAGGACTTCCCGCTGCGCTGCGGCTGGGCAATCCTGCTGCTGTGGGCCAACGGCGCCAAGTCCTCGGTCCTCGGCCAAGGCATCGCGAACTTCCTGCGGCCGTTCTTCCTCGGCACGCCGCTTTCGGCGATCCCGATCGAGCCGCCGCCCATCATCACTCCGCCCGGCCCGCCGTCGCATACCGGGCTACTGACCGACGATCTGCACCCCATCGTCATGTCCAACGACATCACGCGCCAACTGGAGACATCATAATGAGCGGCAGCAACATCCGCGTCATCGACCTGCCTGATCTCGGCACCGTCACCGATGCCTCCAGCTTCGTCATCGACAAGGCCGCCGCCACCGGGCGGTTCTCGGCGCTGGCGGTGAAAACCTATTGCGCCACCACCACGCTGCCCGAGGCACCGTCCACGAATACACCATATGGCCGCATGAATGGCGCATGGACGCCAGTGCTGGGGGACGCGCCAAGCAACGGCCTGCCCTATGCGCGGATGAATGCCACATGGTCCGCGGTGGTGCCCGAGGCGCCGTTGACGGGCAGCATATATGGCCGTGGCTCGGCGGGCTGGACCCCCGTGCTGCCGATCACAGGCGGCACCATCAACGGCAACCTGGGCACCACTGGCAACCTCACGGTTGGCGGCTCGACCTCGGTTCAATCGCTCCAGTTGTCGGCGACCAATGCCTATGAGTGGCAGTTCTTTGTCGAATCTGGCACCGGGCATCACATGCAGGTTCACCGTGCGGGATATTACGAATACTGGAGCAGTGCCAACGGAATGCGGAATTGGGTCTCCCCTGCTGGCAGCGTGATGACGCTCGATAACGCCAGCAACCTGGTGACGACCGGCTACGTCCAGGCGGTGCAGCACTGGGTCGGCACGCCTGGCACATTCGGCTTTACGGCGGGCGGCAGCGGCCGGATTTTCCAGTTCCGGTCGAACTTCTATCTGGACTTCTCGACTACCCCTGGCGCCACCGATGGGCAACTGGCCTGGAATGTCAGCAACGGCCCGCTCTGGGTCATGCGCGCCTCGGACGATTTCTGCTTCAATGCACAAGCCGCCGTGGGCGGCGTGGGCGCCTACATCAACTCGTCCGATCGGCGCGGCAAGACCGGCATAGCGCCCTCCACCAAAGGTCTCGCCGAGGTGCTGCAACTCCAGCCGGTATCGTTCACCCGCCTCGATGCCAGCACCGGAGCCCAGGAGGAAATCGGCTTCGTCGCCCAGGATGTGCAGCCGATCCTGCCCGAAGCCGTATGGACCGCCGGCATTCCGCTGCGCGATGGATCGGGCGGGCTGGAGTCCGCCGAGCCGACGCTTGGCCTGACCAGCGAAACCATCACCGCCATTCTGGTCAACGCCGTCAAGGAACTGACCGCCCGCGTGGCAGCCCTTGAGGGAACCCCCGCCCAGTGAGCGACGCGCTCACCGCTCTCCGCTCCGCGCTCGCCCCCAAGGCTGGCATGCGGCGCATTCCGTTCCCGCTGGAAAGCTACGAGCACCCGAGCCTGCCGCTATCGGCGAAGCGGCTGATCAACCTCATGGCCGAGCAGCAGCCGGCCGATGCGCGCACTGCCGCCGCCCTGGTATCCACGCCAACGCTTCAAGTGTGGGACGCCGCCGCCGGGGGATCGGGCGCAATCGGCACCGGCCCGATCCTGGCCATGAACGACGAAATGCCGGGGCGCATCTATATCGTCAGCGGCTCGCACTTCTACCGGCTGTCCTTCCCGCTCGCGGGCGGCGTCACCGTCGAGGATCTCGGATCGGTCGGGACTGCTGACAGCGGAACCGGCACATGGAACAGCTTCGTGACCATCGCTGCCGGCCCCACCGCCGCCGTCGTCTGCGTGGCGCCCCGCGCCTATACCTGCGGCCACGATGTCGGCGATCCGCTCAATCTGATTACCGACCCGGACTTTCCCGGCGCCACCTCGGTCGCCTACTGCGACGGGTATTTCTGCTTCAGCGCCACCGGCAACACCAGCATGTGGTTCATCAGCGAACTGCTCGACCCTTCCAGCTTCGCCGCGCTGGATTTCGTTTTCTCCGATGCGGTCCCGAATGTGGTGCGCCGCGTCATCAACCACCGCGGCCAGATCTGGACGCTGGGAGAAGGCGGCTTCGAGGTCTGGTATGACGCGGGCAAGGCGGACTTTCCGTTCCGGCGCGCATCCGGCGGCGTCATTCCGATCGGCACCAATTCGCCGATGTCCGTCTGCAAGGCGGACCAGTCGGTGTGGTGGCTCGGCATGGACGGCCTGGTGTGGCGCTCCGAGGGCTACGCGCCCAAGCGGGTCAGCACCTACGCCATCGAGGCCGTTATCGGCCCCTCCATCACCGGCCTGCACGCCCTCACCCACCCGTATCGCGGCCACTGGTTCTATTGCCTGACCACCGCAGGCGGCCGCACGCTCGCCTATGACGTGACCACCGGCACCTGGCACGAGCGCAGCACCAGCACGGACGGCAACGGCCCATGGCAGGCGGCCACGGCGGCGGCGGACAACAACTCCATCCACCTCCTCGGGGACCGCACCACGGGGATGCTCTACACGCTGTCTATGTGGAACACCGACGCTGGCGTGACCATCATGCGCCAGGCGACGCTGCCGACGATCTGGGCGGCGACCAACAGGGGCTTCTGCGCCCGGCTGGAAATCGAGATGGAGTCTGGCGGCGCGCAATCGCCGGGGCCGGTTACGCTTGAATGGTCCGACGACGGCGCCCGGACGTGGAAGGCGCCGCGCACCATGTCGGCGGGCGTGCCGGGGGATTACACCCACCGCGTCTATACCACCCGGCTCGGCAGCTTCCGGCAACGCACGTTCAGGATCACCACGCATGGGGGCGTGGTCCGCTACTACGCCGTAGACGCAGACCTGTCCGTGCATCCGCAGGCGGGTGGCTGATGGTCCACAATCCACGCCTCATCGAGCCGCCGTTCTACGATCCGCCGATCGCGCCATCCGGGAACGGCCAGCAGCACTCGCAGGCATGGACGGAATATCACCAGCGGGTGGCCGACGCGCTCGGCGTGATCGACGCCGGGATCACGGACGGCAGCAACGCCGCAGCCGGCGATATCGGCGAATACATGACCAGCACCAGCGGCGTCGTGGGCCTCACCACCAACGTCGTCACCAACCTGTCGGCGCTCGCGCTGACGCCGGGCGACTGGGACGTGTCGGGCTACGTGCTGTTCCAGGCGGGCGCCGGCACGCATACTTATTTCGCGGTGGGCATCATCACCATCGACGCCCGGATCATGGCCACCTTCCCCGGCACGGCGATTGACCAACTGATGCCGACGACCGTTCACCGGGTGAACATCACCGCCCCGACCACCGTCTGGGTGGTGGGCCAGGCGGGGTTTACGGGGACGGTGAACGCTACCGGCACCATATCGGCAAGGCGGGTGCGCTAGGGATGAGGAACTTCCTCAAGATCGCTGCGGGCATCGAGGTTCTGCCGGTATTACTGGACCTCTACCGCTCGCCGGAGCTGTGGAACCAGAACCCGGCACGCACCGGCAGCGGCGGCCCATTCGCCGGCACGGACGACATCTGGTTGCGGTTCCGTGACCCGGCCGAACTGACCTCGCCCGAGGCGTTTGTCGCGCCGCATGTGCCGACGTTTTACCCGGCTTGGCATGCCCTGCCGCATCTGCGGCCGATCGTGTTCGGGATCATGGCGCGGGTCGAGGCGGTGCATCTCGGGGGGATACTCATCACGCGCGTGCCCGCCGGCAAGCTGGTGGCGCCGCATCACGACAAGGGCCGATGGCATAGCGAGTGGTTCCAGACCAAGGCTTACTTGCCGCTGGAAAGCAATCCGCAGTGCTACAATACATGCGGCGATGAGCGGGTGGTGATGGGTGTCGGTGAGTGCTGGCTGTTCGACAACCTCAAAACCCACTCGACTGTCAATGATGGCGACACCGACAGGGTGACGCTTATCGTGAGCATGAGGACGGAGCCATGAAGCGCGCGGAACACCAACCCGAGACGATTAGTGTGAAAATCTACGCGGGAATCTACTATCGCGTCTGGTATGTGGCCGACGCGCACACGATCATACCCCAGCATTCCCACCGATATGACCACCTCACCGCCCTTCTGTCGGGCTCGGTGCTGGTATCGCGTGACGGCGGCCCGGCGGAGGAATACCACGCGCCCGCAACGATCGAAATCCCGGCCGGCTGCATGCACACCTTCCGCACCCTGGCGCCGCATTGCGCCCTCGCGTGCATCCACAACGCCGACAGGCTGGACGCGGACGGCGAGCCGGCGGTGCGGGATGAGCACCATTTGGCATTCGAGGAGGACTGAGACATGCCGTTTTCCATAGCCGCCGCAGGCATCACCGCAGCCGCTGGAATCGGCACCGCCTTGATGCAGAAGGACACCGCCGAGTCCGCGCAGGACGCGGCGCAAGCGCAGTTCCAGCAGCAGCGCGCGGACACGGCGCCCTGGCGCACGGCCGGGGAGCAATCGCTCACCGCCAACACCGATCTGCTGGGCCTCAACGGGCCGCAGGCCGCCACCGCCGCCATGGGCAACTTCACCACCTCGCCCGGCTACCAGTTCCAGCTAGAGCAGGGGCTGCGCGCGATCGACGCGGGGGCGGCGCACGAGGGCATGTTGCGCTCCGGGGCCGTGCTCAAGGCCGAACAGAAGTTCGGCCAGGATCTGGCAAACCAGGATTTCGGAACGTATTATAACCGGCTCTATAATTTGTCCCAGCTCGGCGGCAACGCCGCTATTGGCGGCGCCACCAACGCGGCCGGTTCGGCCCAGGCATCCCTCGGCGGCGCCACCGCGCAGAACAGCATCTATGGCAACACCGCGCAGGGGCTGTCCTCGACCGCGAACACGCTGCTGAACAATCCGGACTTCAAGGACTGGGTGAAGGGCGGCACCAGCCAGTTCGGCACCTACGATCCCAGCCCGGTGGTGAAGAACGAGAATTACGCTTGGACTCCCGCACCCTAGGAAACCGCAATGTCCGGCGCGCAGACTTCCCCCTTCCCGAACCAGAACGAGTTGATGCAGGCCAACGCCCAGCAGCTTGCCAACTATTACGCCCCCGAGCGCAACCGGCTGTTCATCGAGGACGCAAAGCAGCAGCTCGCGGGGCGGGAGACGGAAATGATGGCGCGGGCCTCGCAAGGGCTGCTGGGGCTGGGCGACGAGGCGAAGATGGCGGCGGCATATCCCGAGACGGTGCGCTATCTCCAGTCGCAAGGGTTTGCGAAGAATGCGCCGCTCGCCTTCCCCGGCAAGGCGGTGCTGGAGCGCATGGTGTCCGTCAGCATCCCGGCGGAGAAGCAATACCAGATGGCGGGCGTGCGCAACGCCGCGAATGCTCTCAGCACCAGCCTGACCGGCAGCACGGGGACGGCGCCAGCGGCCCCGGCGGGCGACGGCACCTATGCCGGCAGCGTCATCACCAGCGAGGGCACCGGCAAAAACCCGCGCTCATCCGCAACCGGCGTCGGGCAGTTCATCGACAGCACCTGGCAGTCATTCGCCACCGCCCACCCACAGCTATTCGCCGGCAAGACCCCGGAGCAGGTCATGGCGATGCGCGCCGATCCCGCCCTCGGTGCTGTGGCGGTGGACTGGCTGGCGACGCAGAACGCACCGGTCTTGCAGCGGGCGGGCGTGACCCCCACCGGACAGTCGCTCAACCTGGCGCACTACCTCGGCGCCGGCCCGGCGGCGGCGGTCATGCAGGCACCGGAGGGCGAGCGGATCGCGGACGTGCTGACCCGCAGCATCGGCGCCCAACGTGCGGCGCAATACATCCAGGCCAATCCCGAGCTTGGGAGCATGACGGCGGGCGCGCTGCGCGGGCGGTATGCCAACGTGCCCAACCCGGCGTTTATCGGCGGCCCCAAGCCCGTGCAGGTCGCAGGTCCCGGCGCCGGCACCACCGCCGCGCCGCAACTGGCCGCCCCGGCGCTCATCAACCCGCTATCGTCTCCCGCCGCCGTCGCCAGTATTGGCGCGCCGCCCGCACCCGGCAGCGTAGCGGCGCAGACAGCCGGCCTCGTCGTGCCACAGGGCGCAACCCCGCAGCCGGGTGTGGCGGCCCCAGCACCGGCCCAGGCGGCCCCCACGCCCGCCCCAGGCGCCCCGGCGGCCGTGCTCCCGCCGCTGCCGCCAGCACCGAAGCCGAAGGTCGGCAACACTGGGCTGACCGCCGAGCAGGCGCAGACGATTCGGGGACAACTCGCCAGCGCCACCACGAGCGATGACATGGAACGGGCTTACGCGAAGATCCAAGCCTATCGAGACCAAAACGACAAGGAGGACAAGGAATACGAGCAGGCCGTCTATACGCGGACGGAGAAGGCGCAGGCCGACCGGCGGGCGGACGCGGCGGCGGCCGAGACGGTGAAGCAGCACCGCCTGGAGGAGGCGCACCGGCAGGCCGAATTTGCCCGCAACCAGGCCAATGACCACCTGGCGCAGGTGCAGCGTGACTTTACGAACGGCCATACCACTGAGGCTGCCAAGCGTGCAGCGGAGGCACACGCGGTGGCCATGGCCAAGGCGGCATCGGATGCGGCCGATGCGGCGAATCCCTACCACGGGAAGGACCATAACTCGGCGATCCTCTGGCGCGGAAACCAGACCGGCGGCGATACATCCACGCAGGAATATGCGGATGCTTACCGGGCGAAGAAGTTTCAGACGGCACCGAACGGGGCGGTCATCCAAGTCGACCTGCCATGGAAGCCGCCCACAGGCAAAGGCGCCGAAACCGTAAAGCCGCCGACATTCGTTGCGCAGCCCAGCGATGCCGCGCGCAACGAAGTCCGCAAGGCCGATGTCGACGCCAAGATCATCACGGAGGCCATTGATCGCTATGTCGGTCTGCACGAAAAGCAAGGCGGCGGTTCCTGGGACGCCTATTTTGCCAACCCGCAATCGCCAGAGGCACAGCAGCTTCTTGGCGCGTTCGACCGCATGAAGACTACCCTGCGCAGTCCGGTCTATTACAACACCGGCGTATTGCAGCCGGCCGAAATGGAACTGCTGAAACAGGATTTGATATCGCCACAGACGCTGCGCGGCGTGTTCGCGACACCGCAGGCCATGGCGGCTCGCTTGGGCGAGATCAAGCTGGCCATCCTCACACGGCAGGATCAGGAACTGCGCTCTATCGGGCTGCCCGGCTCCATCGTCCGCAACGACGAGGAGTTTGACGCACTCCCGCCCGGCACGGCTTTCTATGACCGGAACGGGAACAAGCGGCAGAAGCCGGGAGGCAAGTGATGGCGAAGTGGGAAGAATCGCCGATCATCCAGCCACTGGTGCCGCCGAGTGCGGTGCGGGAGCAGCCCACCGACAGCCAGCCCGCCACGCCGGGCTTCGAGGGCAACGTCGTTGTGCCCGGTGCAGCCACGGTCGAAGGCGGCGGCGCCCTCGGCCGCATCGGCAGCGCCGCGGTGCGCGGCTATCAGGAAACGCCGCCCATCCTGACACCCCAGGCCAGGGCAGCGAACGACCAGGCCGGGCCGGTCGGCCGATTCCTGACCAATCCCTTGCTCGACATCACGGGCGCCGGCATCGGCGCCGTCGCCGGGCTGGGCGCCGGCCTCGGCCAAGTGGCCTATGAGACGGGCAACGCGATCGGCGGTCCTCAGCTTGGCCGCGATTTCTACATGGGCAACCAAGTGGCGCCTGTGGCGGCGATCGACGCCCCGCGCGTCACCATGCCCAATGCCAACCGCCTGATGCTGAAGGAGCAGCCCCCAGCAGTGTCGTCGGCTACCCCCGAGATGAACCTGGTGCCCGGCATGCAGCGCGTGGCCCCGGAGGTGGTGGACAGGGCAGCCGCCCGGCCGCTTGCGGAGTCAAGCCCGGTTCCCGCCGCCACACAGCTATCGAGCTCACCGCCGGTCGCAGCCCCTCCAGTGACAACGGCAGCGCAGGCAAAGCAGATCGCGTCCTCCTATTACAAGATTGCGGACGATGCCGGGGGCGCGTTGGCGCCACCCTTCGTCAACAAGTTCATCGACGGCGTCGAGGCGGTCATTCCACAGACGGAGGCAGGGAAGGCCGTCGCGGGGCAAAGCCCGGCCAGCGCGCTCGTGGAGCGGCTACAGACGCTCAGGGAGAAGCCCATGACGCTCCAGGCCGCGCAGGAGGTGGACGAAGCCCTCGGCGCCCTGATCGACAAGGAATACGGCGTCAAGGGACTTTCCAAGGAGGGGCAAAAGCTGGTCGGCATCCAGCGCGATTTCCGGGACCACATAGAAAGCGCCGGCCCCGGTGATATCACTGGCGGCACCGCAGGCTTCGATGCGCTTGGCCCAGCCCGCAAGGCGTGGTCGCAGGCCATGAAGCTGGACGACCTGGAACGCATCCAGCAGCGGGCGAGCATGACCGACAACCCCGCCACGTCGATCAAGACACAGATCAGGACGCTCCTCACCAACCGGACGAAATCCCGCGGCTATGATGATGCCGAGATTGCCGCCCTGGAGGCCGCAGCACAGCGAGGCGCCCTTGGCAGTGCGCTGCATGTGTTCGGGAGCCGCCTCATCCCACTGGGAGCGGGAGCGGCAGAGGTGGGCACTCATGGCTTGACCGCCGGCCTCATTACCGCAGCCGCGACGCATCTTGGCACGGCCAAACTGCGGGACTGGGGGACGGCGCTACAACAAAACCGGCTGAACAATGCCATGGGCGTGCTGGGGCAAGGCGTGCCGCGCAACCCGCTGCTTGCGCCCCCGCCCTAGCGGATTCGCAACTCCTCGATGCCGAGAGCGCGCTGACTGGCGCACCACCGCTTAATTTGGCGGCGATGATAGTAGGTCGGCAGGCTGGCGACCGGCCACGCCATGATCACACCCAGAATGGCGCCGACCACGAATGGCGCCGTCTCTAGCCTGTTGACCGCAATGGCGGAGAACATGACCCCTCCCCCGAAGCCCAGCAGAACCACCAACGCCAGGAACATCAGCACCCTGGCGAACCAGTGGCACAGCAGCCAGTAGTAGAGCAGCACCGCAGCCGCGCCCAAGCCTATGAGGATGGTCACGGCTGCCGCTCCAGCGTGCGCGTCTCGGGCTGGTGTGTGGCGCTCATGGCCGCGCCTCGGTCAGATCCAGGCGGCGCTCGATGCGGTCCAGGCGGACCTCCACCCGGTCGATCCTGGCGTTAGTCTCGGCAACCCGCACGGCCAGGCGGGCGACCTCAAGCTCCACGCTGGACATCCTGACCTTGAGGTCGGCCACGTCGTCGATGATCCGGTCCAGCTTGGCGTCCATACGCCGCAGCATGACGTGGGTGAGGTTGTCGGGTTCGTCGCTCATGGCTTCACCCCGAAGGCTGCGAGGATTTCCGGCAGGCGGGCGGCGATGGCGGCGAACAGCGCGATGAGCGCGCTCAAGGGTATCAGCCACAGTTCGCGGTCGAACTTCTTGGCCTCGGCGCGCAGCTTCGTGGCTTCCTCGCGCAGTTTCGCGGCTTCGGTGATGCTGCGCTCGATGCGGGCGAGTTGCTCGTCCAGGTCAAGCCGGGCGGCGGGCGTGGTGGCGCTCATAGCCGCTTCCAGCGCAGCGGCGGTGCGGGTAATCTGGGGTTAGCCATGTAATCCTCCACGGAAGGGTTTCAGGTCAGGGCGTCTGTGCCGTCTCCAGCGGTCCAGGCGCCCGTTTTGTGTCTAGCACACGTCAGTGGCAAAGCCGGTGCAAGCGGGGTGCGCTCGCACGATTCGGTTCTCTCACGAGATATGGCTCGCTTTCGCACCATGTTTCAATCCCAATGGGCGGCTTCTCGCTCCCTGAGCGCGGTTCTCTCCAAAGTGGCCTCTCATACAACGGCTCGCTCATGCACCACGGTTCACTTCTTGGTAACGGCTCGCTCGCTCGCACGATTCGGTTCGCTCACGAGGTATGGCTCGCTTATCGTCTCGTTTCAATCTCATACAGGCTCGCTCGCTTTACACGGTTCTCTCGACCAGATCGGACTCGCTCTAACGCCGCACGGCTCGCTCGAATTCCTCGGTTCTATCAGCGATGGCGGCTCGCTCGTAGCCTTCGTTTCAATCGGTATCCACGGCTCGCTCACGCCCTTCGGTTCACTCCCAGATAACCCGGCTCGCTAACTTCGTGCGTTTCTTTTCGTAGTCGCGGCTCGCTCATCCTACGCGGTTCTCTCCGGCATTACGGCTATCGCACCATAGGCCAGTTCGGGGGCGGGATTTTGTGGGCGTGCCCCGCGAATACCATGGCATAGGGTGCGGGGGGCTTGGTCCCCGTGTCGTGCTCCCACCAGACCTCCTGAAGGTGGGACAAGAATATTTTCACACTCCACCTCTTCGCCCGCAGGTGGATACGGGCAGGCGGCAGATGCCCGGCCTCGTAGTGCTTCCTGGCCTGGGTGTCGGTGCCGAATTTCTTAGCTACCAGGGCGGCGGCAGCCTGATCGGCGAAATCCCCCGCCGCGTTCTTGCGCTCCTCGATGGCCTTCCGCTGCTTGTAAAGCTGCCCATACAGGGCGTTGGGGTTGCCGCTGACCTTGACGAAGCTCTCGCCCAGCAGCCAGCAATTGTGGACCGTCACGCCATCGGCGACGTAGGAGTTGTCCTCCTCCACTTCGAGGTTGAACACCGGGCCGGCATAACTGCGGATAATGCCGTCCCGTGCCGTGTGCCACGCGCCCTCATCCGTCCATTCGGCAACGCCGGTCGGCGTGATCGGCTCCCTGGCCTCCCCCATGACGCGGTCGAAGAAGGCGGTGCGGTCGGTCGGCTGCACCCGGTAGCAGTGACAGGAATGAACATCGTCGCGTCCCGGAAGCGTGCTGGTCACCTTCGTCGGAACGGCGGTTGCGGGAATTTTGAGCGCTCGCAGCATCTGTGCGACCGATTGCGCTAGATGCCAATTCACCGAGACGTAGGAGCAGCTTTCATCCGATACGTGCCCATCGGAGTCGAATAGGCCGCGCAGCAGCCCGGTTATCACCAGTTCGTCCGCCTCCAGCCATCCGGCGGGGATGCGCTTGCCGCGCGCCAGCTTGCCGGTGTTGGCGTCAAACCATTGCTGAAGCTGCTGCGATCCGCAGATTACTGCCCGCATATTGTGCGTGACGCGCTCGACCGCCCGGATGCCGAACGTGTTGCGAAGCGTGGCGATGACAAAATGAGATAGCATCGCCTCGTGCAACCCGAACGACCACACGACCCGGTTCTTCGACGTGTGCCCATCACCGAGGAACAGCCCGACGAGCCGGGCCAAATCGTGCCCGACCTCGGCATCGCGGCGCGTGGCGGGGTTATGAAGGTCTGGCATATCCTCCAATTCGATGCGCGGGCGGACGGTCCCGACAGGCGGCGTCGGCGACAGGACGCGCCAGCCCGGCGAGATCGCGTCGGCCCGCGTCCAGGCGATGGCGTCGGCTGTGGGCTGTCGCTCGTAGCCGTGCCTGATCTTGCTGACCATCGACTGGCTGACGCCGGTTTCCCGTGCGATCTGGGCGCCCCGCTCGCCCGCCTCGATGCGGTGCTGAACCTCGCTCCATCTGGCGTCATCAATCTGCGTCACCCGGCGCTTGCGCGGATTGGCGCGGAAGCGTTGCCGTCCGTCGCTGTCCTCCCAGGCGTAGACCCGCATCTGCTTCGTCAGCACCGGATGATTCGGCGTGATCGTCGGCCCATTGCCCGCCAGCCCGTGCGCCCGCAGCGTGACCATCTCGCCGGCATGGTCGCTCTGCATGGTCTTAATGACCCGCCGCCAGCGACCACGATGCGTCAATACCTCATCGCCGGCCTGGACGTGCTCAATCATCTTCGGGCCTTTGCGGGTCGTGATGGTTGTTCCTGGCGCGCAGCACAGGCGCTTGAGCCCCGCGTTCCAGGGCCGCTTCTGGCCCTTCTCCCATTTCACGGTCGGATCCAGGCCGGCATAGCGCCAGATATGGCCGGCGGTGGGCGCGCGCTTGATGTCGATGTTGGCCAGCATACCCGCCGCGATGATCGGGCCGATGCCGACCTGCGAGCGCATCCACTCGCCGATGACGTGGCCGGCGCTGTAGGCGTCCAGCGCGCGGGCCACGCGCTGCTCCAGGGCGTGGCGCTGGTCGAGCAGCCACTCCATGAAGTCGTTGGGCTCGGCCGCCTCGCCCAGGCTCCGCACCTGATGCGCCGCCCTGATCCTGTCCTCCTGCATCTGGTAATAAGAGTCACAAAGAAACCGCGCCTCGGCGTCGGACAGGATGCGCGCGGCTTGCAGCAGATCGCGGGTCAGGCGGGCGATGGGGGAGAGGTCGATCCCCTCGGGGGGCTGGTCGAGCGGGGTCATATTGGCTCCTTGGGTGTGGGTGTCCAATGTCGCATGTCGGGAGAAAACGGTCGTTTGAATGTGCGTCTAGGCCCGATTCCGGCGCAGTTCTGCGGGCTGCGCCAGGGTTCGGCGCGGTTCGGCGCGGTTTGGCGCGGTTCGGCCTTGACCGCCCGAGACGCGACTGGAAACCGGCCGTTTGCTTCAATCTCGCCGCCATTGCCACGCGATTTCAACGGCATAAGCATGTGCAAGGAATCCTTGTGCGTGGTCATTCGGCCGCCCTAGGGCGGGATGCAAGCGTGCCAACATGCAAACACGTCAACGCGTGTGCATCCCCCGCAAGGCGTCGATCGCCACGTCGAGGCACGCCTGCCGCCAGTCGGCGTCGGCGAGCTTCATTTTCCCCTCACCCACCCAGCGCCGATACACCCGGTCGCGCTGGTTCTGCTCGCGCTCCAGCTCGGTGATGGCGTCGGCCAAGGTGGGGGCGATGAGCCCCCGCGGTCGCTGGGACTGGCTCACAGCTTCTGCCTCGGCCATGTGTCATCCGCCTCCACCGCCTCCGGTTCCGCCGCCTCCTCGGGCATCCGGCCGAATGCGTCGGCCAGCATGGCGCGGATGTCGTCCTTGACCCAGTCCGGTGCGGAGGCGAGGGCGTCGGCCACGGACTGGCGCCCGCCGATCTCGACCACGGCGGCGCGGTCGGCGGCGTCCTCGGTGGCCTGACGCAGCCGGTGAAGCCACGCATGCCATTTCTTGTCGGACGCGGACTCTACTGACGGGGCGGGGGCGGGCTCGGCCTCGGCGTCCAGCGTCGGGCCGCGATGCGGCGGCTCGCGCTTCGGCTCGGGCTTCGGCGGCATCTCGGCCACCTCCTCGGCCACATACAGTCCCGACGTGGCGAGCGGCCAGACGGTGCGGACGCCCTCGCTGATGGTGCGCGCGCGCAACATCTGGCGGGGGAACTTGGTATACATGTCCTTGCCCAACAGCGCCGCCTTCTTGGCCCGCGCCATGTCCCAGGTGATGCGGACGGAGCCGCCCTGCGGGTGGCTGAAAGTCGCGTCGGCCAGATCGTCGGCCAGCGCGTGCCATTCGATGCGCCCGCCGGCCGTCAGAAAATCGCGCTGCATGGCCTCGGCTTTCTTCGCCGGGCGGCCGGATATCACGTCGTAGTCGCGGGCGGCGAGCGCCGGGTGTCTGCCCTCGGCCTGCGCGATCATCATCAGCGCCATGGCCTGATCCGCGGTTTTGATCCCGAACAGCCCGCTGGCCGCGATGCTGGTGGCAAGCTGCTGTATCTCGCGGAATCCCAGCGCCGGGGCGTGGCTGATGGCCTGCGCGTGCGCGGCCTGCGGGATGGTGATCTCGTTCATTGCGTGCGGCCTCCGGTGATAACGGCGAACAGCGGCAGGGGGGGGATATCCAGCGCGCCGACAGGCCGCCGGATCGCGGGGGCGGTGGTGGCGACGCTCAGGACATGGCATTCCAGCGCGTCGGCAAGCTCGGCCATTTCGTCCAAATCCAGAGGCTCGGCCGCCTTGGCGCGCAGACGGACAAGCTCGGCCATGGCCAGCAATGCGTCGGTGCTCATAGCCGGTGCACCGTCAGGATCGGGGCGGGGTTGTTGAAGCAGGCGCCGGGCACGTCCTCGCCGGCTTTCAGTGCCGCCGAGATGGCGCTGATGTTCGGCTCGCGCTTGGTGCGGATAAATTCCTCGGGCAGCACGTCGGCGCTAATGATCTGCACGGCGGGACGGCCCGCCACGATGCGGGCGGTGAAGTCTTCGGACGCGAGGCTTTTTATGCCGATGGCTTCCATCGCCTCGCGCACCGTGGCGCGGCAGGCATCCTCGCGGGCCTGAAGCCGGCGCCGGCGGGTTTCGAGCGTGTCCACGTGGCGGCTCAACGCCTCGGCGAAGACGGCCGCCTCCAGGCCGTGGCGCATGATGGCGCGCAGCTTGTCGATGACATCGCTTTGCCCGTCCAACGTGTCGAACAGCAGCCGCTCGTCGGTGACGATCTCGGGGTCTATCGCCTCCAGCCGCTCGCGCAGGGCGGCCAGCCAGTGCAGATCGGGGCGCGCGTCCATTAGCGGTATTCCCGGCGCATGTGCATCCGCAGCAGGGGGCTTTCGGGAACGTCGTCCTCCGAGTCTAGCTGTTCCTGCAGGTCGGCGATGGCCTCGGCCTCGGTGGCGCCCCAGCCGATGAGCGAGCCGGGGCCGTCATAGGTGTCGTCGTCGTAGGCCGACCAATCGCTGTCGCGCATGGGGATCGGCGGCGGGTCGTAATGGGTGCGGATGTTCATGGCGTGTCCTCCAGTGCGGCGCTGGCGATTTCGGCCGCCTGGGTGGCGACGTGGCGCTTGTGGCTGGCCTCTATGCGGTCGAGCGACAGGCCGCCGCGCTCCAACGTGCGGCGCGCCCGCAGCCAGTAGCCGTCGTCGGGCTCGGGAAATGTTATCAGCGGGTAGGACTGCGCCCACTGCGCGATGCGGCGCAGCGCATCCGCCATCCGCTCGAAGCGGTCGTCCTCGTCCTCGGTCACAGCTCAGGCCGCCGCGTAGCGGGGCGACCAGCGCAGCACCGCGCGGGCATCGTGCTCGTCGTCCGCGATCTGATGGGCGAGGACGGCGAGGTCGCCCATGGCGTTCGCCACCGCCTCGGTGATGCCGGCAATCAGGTCGTCCAGGCGGGCGTCGTCGACGTGCTTGTGGGCGGCATCCAGGGCTTTGAGGGCCGCGGCGAGGGCGGCGTGCGCGCCGCGGGCGGCGTTGTCATCGGCGGCGCTGCGGAGGGCGGGGAGGGGGGTCATCGGCGGAATCTCCTTGCTGGCCCGGCGTGGGGCTTGTTGTGTGCAAGGAATATGAATGCACGAGCCATGCAAAGTCAACGAGGAATTTGCATGTCTCGTGCATTTTTCTCGCCACGCAAGGTGCAGACAATAAGCCGCCCCGGCTTATCTACCTGCGCGCGAAAAAGCGTCTTGCATTGCAACCGCAATGGCGCGAGCGTGGGTGATGTCTGATACGTCACAGCGAGCAGACGGGTTCAAAAACCCAAGCGCCGCCAGTGGGTTAATCAAAAACCAGGGGGCGCCAAGCGATGCTCACTTCGTGCCGGTCGTGCCGAGCATTTCGGTCGCAAGGGACGCCTGCCCCCCAGGGGGAGCCGGTTCTGGCGGAAGTCCTAGCAGCTGCGTCGCCAGGTGATGTGGCAGCGCCCCCGCGTCGCCCAGATAAATCCAGTCGAAGTTAACGCCGCGTATCCGACAGAAGATGTAGAGATTGTGCGGCGCGGGATAACTCTGCCCGCGCATCCAATTCCCTAGCTGGGATGGCGTAATTCGCATATCGCGCGCCGCCTCGGAGTAGCTGATGCCGAGCGCGTCGATGAGTTGGCGCAAACGCGCGCCGCATTGGCGAATGTGGTCGGTCTTCCCCACCAGGGTCGTGGTCCGCATACCGGAAACAATGCCCCCGGCGGCTGAGTCTGTCGTTGTGTAATTCCCGCTTGCCCGGACTTGCATGATGGGTGCAAGATGCGGCGCATGGCATTTATGCACGCGATCGAGGCTTGCGGTGGTCGGGCGGGGGTGAAAGCCTGCCTGGGGATTAGCGACCGCACCTACTACAACTGGCTTCACGGCCGGGTGCCGCTGCACCAGTGGCTGTTCATTTCGGATCGCACTGGTGTGCCGCTGCATGTCCTGTGCCCCGCCGTCTGGCCGCCGCCTGCCGATTCTGCGACTCGTCAACGGCTTAACCCGCCGCCCGTGTTAAATCAGCGTCAATTCGCTGCGGAATTTCGGGAACCGGCGGAATGACCGCCGCCACGCACGCGCATGAGATGCGGATGATCGTCGAGGAGGCGTGGCGCCACCATGGCGCCCTGTGCTGGAAGCAGCGCCTTTATCAGACATCGCGGACGCTCCGGATTAGCCCGCGCCGGGTGCAGGCCATCCTCTACGGCGAGGTCCGCCGCGTCTGGTCGGACGAAATCGAGTGGGCGCGCCTGTGGTATGACGGCGCCTGCGACGCCCGGCGCGCATCCGGCGCCATCGTGGACGCCGATTTCCACGCCCGCGCCGCCGTCCTGGCCGCGAAGCTGTGAAGCTCGTCCGGCTGTGGCTTGCGGCCGGATATCGCTGGATCGCGGTGCATCGCCTCGGCCAGGCGGAATGGTGGGAGGCCAAGGCCGCGCGGCTTGAGGCCAAGTGCAAATGAGCGCCGGCCCCGAGCATCGCTTGCAAATTGCCATCAAGAAATGGGTCCGCGAGGCTGTCCCATTCCCGCACGTGTTCCTCGCCTTCGACCGCTCGGCGGCCCGTTCCCCCCTCCAGCACTTGCACGAGAAGACGCGCGGCGCCCGCGCCGGCACGCCCGACGTGGTGCTGCTATGGCGGGGCGCCGCCATCTGGGCCGAACTCAAGGCCCCGGATGGCGTCCTATCCATCCACCAGAAAGAACTGCACGCCGAGATGGCGCTGGCCGGGCACCGCGTGTCCGTCGTCCGTTCCGTCCGCGCCTACGCCGAGGAACTGGCCGCCCGGCAGGTGCCCCTCGGCCCGCTGGCCATGGAGCGCGCCGACGCCGCCGACCGGCTGCTGTCGGGGCCAGGCCAGCGCCTGGGGCGCAAGGCCCCCGCCAAGCCACGCCCCCCGAAGATCACCGTGGCCCGGCTGCGGAAGATCGAGGCCGTGCGGGGGAGGGTTTTGTTTTGAACGAACAGCCCCCCCTGTTCCCCAGCCCCGACGAGCCCAACCCCGCCCGCCGCCGCAGCCCGAACCGCAACCGCGAGCCGGCGCCGCTCGGCCTCGTGCTCACGTTCACGGACGGCGAGGTGCAGACGCTCAAGCACAACGAGCCCGGGCCATCCGGCGATCTGGGCGGCTGGGGCCGGTTAGAGAACTGGCTGCTGGAGAATACCGACGCCCAACGGCGGTGCGTGCTCGATCCGCTGCACTGGATGCGGCTCACCGTTTATTACAAGAGCGAAGCCAAGGGCGGCCCCAACTACCGCGTGCGTGCGGTTTGCGGCCCAGCCCTGCGCCGGATCGGCATCATTCTGCTGCCTGGCTGGGGCGCGGCGGCGGATTCACAGGAGAACCTCTCAAATGAGCAATAACCCGCCCCGCGGCGACAAACAGGCGCGCATGCTGCGCCGGCAGGGCACCCCGCCTTCCCTGCCGATCGGCCTGGAGGCGCGCGCTGACCCGCCGCATCTGGGCGCCGAGTTGGCGCTGCTGCGCGGGCTGATCCGGGAGCATGGCCGGAAGGTGGCCACGGTCCCGATGCGGGTCGGCAAGAATATGGCGGAGGCCATGCTGTTCCTCCGCGTCAAGCCCAACCGCCCGCTCAATCGCGGCTGGGTAGAAAAGCTCAAGGTGATCGAGCGGGAAGGCCGCATGCACACCGACGTGGTCATCGTGTCCTTCGATTGGGACGGCGATTTCCGCGACGGCCAGCACCGCATGACAATGGTTGCCGAAACCGGCGCCGAGTTGGATATCCGGGTGACGTTCGGCATGAACCCGGCGTCGTTCCAGGCAATGGACGTCGGCCTCCGTCGCAAGGCGCAGGATTTCCTCTGGCTTGATGGCGTCAAGTCGCCCAAGACCGTCGCCGCAACCGTCCGGCTGCAATATCGCATCGACCACGTCGGCGTCACGCCGGACGATGAGGCGGTCTATCTCATCGGCAAGGATATTGATGACGAGGTGATGGCCCGCGCCGTGGCCGCCGCGATCAGATTGCGAAAGAAGAAGGTGTCGGCGTCATCGGCCGCTTTGGCCTACCGGCTGATCGCCACCAAATCCAGGCGCGCCCATTCGATCGACGAGTTCTGGGACCGCCTGGTGATTGGCGACCAACTCGAAACGTCCAGCCCGATATTCAAGCTCCGCGAGCAGTTCGACAGGGTGCGCGATGCAAAGGACCGGAAAGAAAGGCAATACCTGAGCCAGACCCAGGCCGCCGCCTGGATCATCAATGCCTGGAACTCTTGGATTGGCGGGCATCGCCGCGTCGATTTCCGCTGGCCCAACCAGAACCAGCTTCCAGCGGTGGATTGAGGCCATGGCGATACTCATCCCGCTCGATGCCATCGCCATCGGCTCCGGTCGTCGCAAGATGGCGAAGGAAAACGTGGCCGACCTCGCCACCAGCATCGGCATGATTGGGCTGCGGAACCCGATCACCGTGCTGCCGCCGGATGCCGCCGGCCAGTATCCGCTGGTTGCGGGGCGCCATCGACTGGAAGCATGCCGCTTGCTCGGCCACCCGGAAATCGAGGCCGCGATCATCGAGGACAAGATCGCGGCGGAACTTTGGGAGATCAGCGAGAACCTGCACCGCGCGGAACTCACGGCGATGCAGCGCAGCATACAGATCGGCCGCTGGATCAAGCTCACGGCGGAGAAACTCAAGCGGGATCAAAGGGACGGGGCTAATTCGGGCCAAGTTGGCCCGATTAAGCCCCGCGCGCACCGTAGCACCGGCGGGCGGCGAGGTCCGAAGGAGACCGGCACCAACGCCGCTGCCCGCGAGCTCGGCATCTCGGAAGCTTCGGCCAAGCGCAGCGTGACGATCGCCGGCCTGACCGCTGCGGCGCAGAAGGAAGCCGAGCGGCTGGGCCTGGACAACAACCAGCGGGAACTGGAACGCGCGGCCCGGCTGCCGGGTGCCGAGAATCAGAAGCGGTCGCTGCAGAATGCCGCCAGCGAACGGGATCGTCGCAAGGAAGAAGCGGCGCGCATTCAAGCAAACCTGGACCGCGCGGCGACTCCTAAAACCGGTGATGCGATCTTCGACCGCTGGCTGGCCTCGCTGGATATCGAGCAGAGGGCGCTGGTTCGGATATGGCTGCTTGGCGTCGATATCGAGGCGCATTTCGCAAGCCTGGACAAGGTCGCCGCGGCAATCGCGGCGGACCAGAGGGCGTTGCACTAGTGACCGCGATCGGCCCTGGCACCGCGCCGCCGAAATGGCAGCCACCGGACGATGCCACGCTCGCCGAGCTATGGGCGTCGGGGCTGTCGGCGACGAAGATCGGGGCCGCCATGGGCCGCACGAAATCCGGCATCATCGGCCGCTCGCACCGGCTGGGGCTGCCGGCGCGGGGCAGCCCGCTGTTCAACGGCGTGACGATGGGCAACAAGCCGCGGCCGCCCCGCCCCGGCCAGCGCCGGAAGCCCAAGCCCCCGGCCGTCGTGCCGCCCGTGGTGGTGCCTGTGCCGCGCGTGGCGGTGATCCCGGCCCCCACGGCGTGCCAGTGGCCAACCGGCGACGGGCCGAACATTCGTTTCGAGTGCCGCGACCCCACCGTGCCGGGCCGACCGTATTGTGCCGCGCATTGCGCCCGCGCCTACCTGCCGCCGGGTCGATCGCGGGACGGCGGGTTCTTCCAGCGGGGGTGGGCATGAGGTCCGTCCTGTCCCTTTTCAGCTCAATCCGAGATCGATCGGCGGATAGTGCATTCTGTCCAGCAGCGCGTGGCAGGTGGGGCACAATATCCATACGTGTTCCAAGTTCGTGTTCGATATTGAGCGATGCGCGCCATTGCGCCGATGCTCTGGCTTGTGGGCGATATCCAGGACACGGGTTTCGCCGCAACCCTGACAGGACCGCGGGGCATCCGGAAAGCGTGCATAGAACCGCTTCTGGTTGCCGTCAGGGCCGACCATCTGCCTCGATTTCGCATGGTATTCGGCATATTTGCCAGGGTTCCTGGCATAGAATTTCGAGCGCGAATTGCGGACGCTTTGGGTCGAGCATGCGGGTGAACAGTGCCACCTGTTCGACTCTCTCTTTCCTGGGGTTATCACGAACTTGGTCGCGCATTGCCGACAGTGACGTTCTGTCAGGCCGCGTGCCTCCTTCTTCTGAATCCATCGATGCTTTGCCGCACATTCCAGCGAGCAAAACTTATGCCGAGCTGTGGCGGCATCAAAAGACGTGCCGCACAGGACGCAGTGTATCGGTCGTTTTCCCATGAGCAGAATAATACAAGAACGCTCAGCAGAACGAAATAAGGTGTTTTCTGTCCTGAGCCTTTTTTCGGGGATTGGCGCCTTCGACCTGGGGCTGGCGCGAGCTGGCGGGTTCCGCACCGACGCGTTTGTAGAAATAGACCCATTCTGCCGGCGCGTGCTGGCGAAGCATTGGCCGGGAGTGCCGCAGTATGACGATGTCCGAACCATTACCGGCGCACGCCTGGCGGCAGACGGAATTGTTCCCGATGTCATCTGCGGAGGATTCCCCTGCCAGCCGCACAGCGTTGCCGGCACCCGCGGCGCCAGCGATGACGATCGCGACCTCTGGCCCGAGTTCGCCCGCCTCGTTCGCGAGATTAGGCCCCGATGGGTCTTGGCTGAGAACGTGCCAGGGCTTCGTTCAAGCGAATCTGGACGGTTCTTTGGAAGCGTTTTGCGAGACCTGGCCGGCGCAGGGTATTGTGTCGAATGGCGAAGCATTTCCGCTGCCGACATGGGAGCGCCACACAGGCGGGACCGGGTTTGGATCGTGGCCTACCCCGAGGGCCGAGGGGCACGATGCGGGCGGGACGGACCCGACGCGCTCGCTGTATGTGGCGGTGCGGGAAACCGAGCGAATGTGGCCGACGCCGAGCGCGAGCGGCTTCGAGGTGGCGGACATTCCGGCGCTGCTGGCCCGGCGCGAGAGATGCAAGGCGAAGGGCACGAACGGAAATGGCTTTGGCCTGACGCTCAACCAAGCGGCGAAGCTGTGGCCGACGCCAGCGAGCCGGGACTACCGGCACCCGAACGCCACCAGCTACGCGGAACGGGGCGGGGGCACGAAGGGCGAGCAACTGCCGAATGCGGCTGGGGGCGCCCTGAATCCCGACTGGGTCGAGGCGCTGATGGGCCTCCCAGTGGGATGGACGGACCTTGGGGCGCCGACTGGGAAGAAGGGCTGCCCCGAGTAGCCGTTGGCGTGCCTGACCGCGTGGCGCGGCTCAAGGCGCTCGGCAACGCGCTGGTGCCTCAGATCCCCGAAATGCTGGGCCGGGCGATCATGGCGGCGGAACAGCGGACGGCGCGGGCCGCAGAGATGGAGCGCGCCGCATGACCGCCCTCTGGCGCCCCGGCCTCGTCACGTTGTTCCCCGCCTCTGATGGCCACGAGGGCGTGCTGCGTCTCGACACCGTGCGCGGCCCGCTGCTGGTCGAGCTGCGGCGCTGGAACAAGCGCAGCGGCCACGTCGCGCTCGAATGGCGGTGCGAAATCGGCGCCGACACGCCCGACGCCGCGTTCGACGCGCTGGCCGAGGCGCTCGCGGGGAGGGCCGCCGGATGACCCCGCACCGCACCCCAGCGGCTCGCCATCTAGCAAGGGGGCCGTGCCGCTGGCCCGCCGGCCCGGCCGTGGTTCCGCCCACGGGGCCGGCGGGGGCAGGAGCTACGGCCTGCGCGGCGGCGGGTGGCGCTCGTGGAACGCGGCCAGAAGCGCCAGCCATGCGGCCACAGGGGGCGGGATCGCAGCCCCGGCAGCCCAGCGCCGCACCTGTCGCGAGTCCAGGCCCAGCTGGTCCGCAAGGCCGCGCTGGGACCATGCCAGCGCCTCCAGGCAGTGGCGCAGGGTCTCGGGAGTCACTGCGCCTTGTCCTCCAGCGCACGCACCCGGTTGCTGAGGCGGGCGTGCTGGCTGTGCATGGCCCGGACCTCCTGCACCAGCCCGGACACGGTGCCGTCGAGGCGCATGAGGATGGCAGTCGCCACCGTGGCGTCGTCTTGCATTGTGCGAAGCTGGTCGAGGATGCGGGCCTGCTGCTCGGCCAGGAAATCGAGGGTGATGGGGCGGTCGCTCATGTCTCAGACCCCCGCCTTCGTCGCGACCACGATGGCGGTGGCGCTCATGCCGCCGTCAGCCGGCCGGTAAACGGCGCCCCGGTAGTCCACCCCCTGCGCCTGCAACACGTAGCCGTTGCTCGGAATGCCAGTGACGCCGGCAGCACGCAGGGCGCGGATTTCGGTGCTGGTGAGTGCGCGCCCAAGCTGGGGAATGCGGCTGTTGAGGACGGGGTGTGCGGCGGCCATGTCTCAGCCCTCCCCGGCGGTGGCGCGCAGCTTTGCAACTGCGCAGGGGTTGCAATCGGAAACGTGCCGGTAGCTCTGCGCCGTCCCGTAGTCCTTCTCGATGTAGTCGCCGTTGGCGTCGGCAACGAACCGCTCGAAGTGGGTCGGAAGCGGGCTGCCGAAGGTGGCAACCGCGTAAACTTCCTTGCGGCAAATGCGGAACGTCGGGGTGGTGTTCATCTGGGTAATCCCTCGATTTCGGCTGGGGCCATCCCCTCGCCTGATGTCCGCAATCTGAGGACAATCGCGGGCGCCGTCAACAGGGAAAATGCGCGCGGCCGCGATTATTTTTCGCCGATCGACGACGAGACCCAGGGCTGGATTCTGACGCTGGCCCGCCGGGGCTGGTCCTGCCGGCGCGTGGCCGCAACCGTGGGCGTGGATTGGGCAACCGCGGCCAGGTGCCTCGACGGCTGGGGCGTGGCCCGCAACCGCAGGGGGGAACGGGCATGAGCGCGCCGCAGCACGCCGAGCCAGCCGACCAGAGCGCGGTGCTGCGGCACGCGATCGCCGATGCGGTCATCGACGCGCTCAATGACACGGACTGCACCTGGCACCAGGCGGTCGGCGAGGTCTCTTTCATCCTCGCCGTGCTGCTGGCCGACTGCGAGGACGCGGACGAGCGCCGGGCTGTCGCTCGGCTGCTGACCACCGGGCTGCTGGAAGTGGCGCGCACGGGCGAGCTGCCCCGAACGGAGACAATGCAATGAGCGTTGCTGTGACGCTGATTCTCGGCCAAAATGACAAACGCCCGGCCGCTGGAAACGACCGGGCGCCTGAGACTGAATCACTGCCGCCGAGGCGCGCAGAAAATGGAAAGCCGTTGCTGGCCCATTTTCAGCATGCCTTTGCGGCCAACGCAAGAGGTATGCCTATGCCCCCCCCCTGCTTTATGTGCGGCACCGATCGCGCCCCCGTGATCGTGGCCCCTGCCGGCCCCGTATGCGCCGACTGCGCGCTGGTGTGCGTCGAGATCACCATGGACCGCCTGGCCGAGCGCATGGCCGCGCGGTGGGGCCGCAATCCTATCGACGAGGACGCCGCGGCCGAACACCGCGCGCAGATATTCCCCCAGCATGCCAGGAGGGCAGCAGCATGAGCATTCCGGCATTCGCATGGGCGCTGGAGCGGGGCGAGGCCCTGGCGTTGTCACCCGCAGAGAGGCTGGTGCTGATCGTGCTGGCCGACATGGCGAACGGCGCCAGGGTATGCTGGCCGGGCCGCGAGACGGTCGTGCGCCTGACGGGGCTGGCATTGCGGACGGTGCGCGCCGCCATCGGCACGCTCGCCGGGCGCGGGCTTATCCGGGTCGAGGACGCTCCCGGCAAAGTCTCGCGATATCATATCCTTAGGGAGGACACCCCGGCAAACGGTGACGGGGTCAGCCGCCCCAACGGCAAAGATATCCACAGCCCTGGCAAACCGTCTCAGGGTGAAGGGTGCCACCCCGGCAAACCGTCTCAGGGTAACCCTGGCACATTACGTCCGGCACCCCGGCACATTACGACCAAAACCCCGGCAAATGGTGCCACCGAACCCTTAAGAACCTTAGATGAACCTAAGACGCGCGTGCCCGCGCGCGAGGCAAGCGCAGAATTAAGCGATGGGGGTGGGGGAGTCCCCACGGCTTACAGCGCGGCGCACGAACCGGAAGCGGAACCCGTCCCAGCAGCCCAGCGCATGGCCGCCCAGACCATGCTCGGAAAGCTCGTCCGACGCCTCGACCACAAGGCCCTGCCGCCAGGACGCTTCCCAGCCCACTCGGTCGCCGAGCAGATCGCCGCCAACAAGCCGCCCGATACCGTGACCCAGATCAACCCGGCCGTGCTCGATGCCGTCCTGGCAGCCCGTGCCGCCTTGGCCCAGCGAGCCGCCATGCGGCAGGCGGTGGCGGCATGAGGCCCGCCCCCTGGCAGGAGGAACCCGACGAACTTTACGCGAACTCGATCGACGAGTGGGGCAACTCCACCGTCCGGATCAACCCGGAAGTCGGAGATGACGACGACCGAGCCTACCTCCCGGCGTCTAAAGCATACGAACTCGCTAATGACGACATCACCGAGCTTCGCCGCCTGCCCTACGAGCAATACCTGCGAAGCCGGCACTGGCTCACCACTCGGCGCCGCGCGCTGCTTCGGGCCGGCCGCAAGTGCCAACGCTGCGAGGCCAGCTACAGCCTCGAAGTTCATCACCTGACATACGACCGGCTGGGCGCCGAGGCAGAGGGCGACCTGATGGTCCTGTGCGCCATGTGCCACTTGAGAGAACACCAGAACCCAAACCGGAATGCGCTCGCGGTATCTAGGGACATGGCCCGCTATGCCAACGTGATGGTCGAAATGGTCGCAAGCATGCTGCGAGGCGACAGCGTGATCAGCCGCGACTGCCAAGGCTGCGGCGTGCCGGTAGTCGGCGAGAACCGCGCATGCACCAACTGTGGACGTGCCTGGTCATTGCAGGCGCCGAATGTGAAAGCACTGAGGGCGGCAGAATGACCCATCCCACCAAGCGAGACTTCGCCGCCATCAGCCTCGCCGATCACGTCCTGACCGGCGCCGCAACCCCGCCCGTCGCCGTCATCGGACCCGTCGTCTGGGACATCCCGCACGGTAGCGACACCCGGCAATGGTATTTCATCACCGCCAGCGTCCAAGCCGATAACGACCTTCACATCTGCCGCATCATCGACAAAGACGGCAGCAAAGCCGCAAAACGCATCCGCGCCGACCTCATGCTGGAACTCATCAACCGCCGCCCAACCATAATCCACGACTTCAACGACGAGGCCGAGATGGCGCGCTTCTGCGAAGCCCTTTGCCCCAGCGACAGGACCCGCAGAATCCGCGAAGGCATCGAGCGAGAGCGCGCCGACCCCAAGGTGCAGCCATGACCACCCCTTGGCCCGCCGACACCGTCCAGCGCAAACCCAGGGCCGGGAGGCCGTCGTGAGCGAAAGTGCTAGCACAGGCCCAGCACAGCCGATTCCGCCCGGACTGAGGCCATGGAAGCCAGGGCAGTCCGGTAACCCGAAAGGCCGGCCGAAGAAACTCGTTGATATTGCTGCACTTGCTAGCGAACACGGACCAAAATGCGTCGCCGTCGTGGTCGAGTTGCTCGATGATCCCGACAGCCGCATCCGCCTCGCAGCCGCTGTGGCGCTGCTGGAACGCGGGTTCGGCAAGCCGGTGCAGCCGCTCGCAGGCGACCCCGACAACCCACTGAGCGTGCGATACGTCATCGAAATGCCGCCCGCCGTGGGCAGCAAGGAGGAATGGCGCCTCCGATACGCGCCCATGATCGCTGCCGAGCCGGTAGAAGGCTGACATGGAAGCCGAGGAGCGCATCACCGAAACCGTCTGGCGGCCGCAGCCCGGCCCGCAGGCGGCCTTCGTCCGATGCCCGAACTTCGAGGTGTTCTTCGGCGGGGCGCGCGGCGGCGGGAAGAGCTGGGGCGTCATCGGCGACTGGGCGCTGCACTCGGACCAATACGGCCAGGCTGCGGTCGGGCTGATGATCCGGCGCACGCGCATCGAGCTGCTCGACCTGTTCGAGCAAGCGCGCGGCGTGTTCAACAAGGTCGGCGCCTCCAGCACCTACAACCCGTTGCGGATCACGATGTCCAACGGCGCGCGGCTGACGTTCGCATACCTCGAACGCGATCCCGATGCGGACCAATACCAAGGTCATAACTATACCAGAATATATATCGAAGAAATCGGCAACTTCCCATCGGCCCAGCCGGTGCTGAAACTGATGGCCACCCTGCGCTCGGGTGTTGGCGTGCCAGTCGGACTGCGGCTCACTGGCAACCCCGGCGGGCCAGGCCACCAGTGGGTCAAGGCCCGCTACATCGACCCCGCCCCGCTCGGCTGGCGCGAGATCATCGACCCGCGCACCGGCCTCGACCGGATCTATATCCCCAGCCGCGTCAGCGACAACCGCTACCTCGGCCCCGACTACGTGCAGCGCCTCAAGGCCAGCGGCAGCCCCGAACTCGTGCGCGCCTGGCTCGAGGGCGACTGGACGGTGGTGTCCGGCGCGTTCTTCCCGGAGTTCTCGCTCGATCGCCACGTCATCGCGCCCCGCCCCATCCCCGAGCACTGGGCACGGTTCCGCAGCTTCGACTGGGGCAGCGCCCGCCCCTTCTGCTGCCATTGGTGGGCGGTCAGCGACGGCACCGATCCCAGCATCGCCCGCGGCTGCCTCGTGCTCTACCGCGAGTGGTATGGCATGCGCCCAGGCGAGCCGAACGTGGGGCTGAAGCTCACGGCCGAGGCGGTGGCGCAGGGCATCGCCGCCCGCGAGGCTGACGACCCGCAGCCCATGCTGGGCGTGGCCGACCCCGCCATTTTCGCCGAGGACGGCGGCCCCTCGATCGCCCACCGCATGATGAGCCAGGGCGTCATGTTCCGCCCCGCCGACAACAAGCGCGTGCCATCCCGCGGCGCCATGGGCGGCTGGGATCAGCTCCGCTCCCGCCTGGTCGGCGATGACGACGGCAAGCCCATGGTGCTGTTCTTCGCCACCGCGCGGGATCTCATCCGCACCCTGCCGGCGATGCAGCACGACGATGCGCGGCCGGAAGATATCGACAGCGACGCCGAGGACCACGCCGTCGACACCGCACGCTACGGCATGATGTCGCGGCCCTGGATCAAGGACGCCGCCAAGCCCGTGGTGCGCGATAGCTGGGACCGGGCGTTCGAGCGCGCCAACGAGGAACCGGCGGAAGGGTGGAGGGTCGCATGAGGGCGGGCGATGGCATGCCGAGCGGCAGCAGGGGGCGTGGTTTGACCGGACTGTGCGCCGAGATGGCCGCGGGCATAGTCGAACATGCCTCCCGTGCCCGCCCGGAACTGCGGCTTTCGAAAGCCGAGTGGTATCAGCTGGAGTTGCAGATATCGGCGTCTCTGGAATGGCGGTTCGGTCATCTGTTCGCCGACAAGTTGGTCGAAGACGCGATTTATGCGGCGGACGACCAGCATCTGGCGCTTATGAGGGCCAATCCGGAGAGGCGCGGGGCGTTCCAGGAAGAGCGCCGTGCGCGCTTCGCTGCCGCAGCAGCAGGGGAGCCATCCGCATGACCAAGAACGTAACCTACGACGGCATGAGCGGCGCGGAGTTCATGCGCGCGGTCGGCGCCGACGTGGACCGATGGACCGACGCCGGCATGGAGGCCGCAGCCCGCCACGGCATGACCGTCGAGCGCGAATGGCTTCGCTCCCTGCTGGACGACGCCATGGACGCCGCACGCCGCTTCAGCCGCCCGGTGGTGCCGGTAACCGAGGATGACGCCCCATGACCCCCACCGCCCTCTACGCCGACCCGCCCACGGACCCCAAGGTCGCCGAGGCCACCGCACCCAAGGGCGGCTCCGCATCCGAGGGCTACACCCGCGACCTCGACGAGGCCCACGCCCGCCTCGTCCGCTGGTTCGAGGAGAGCGAGAACACCGGCACCGACGCGCGCGACCGCTCCAACCGCGACCGCGACTACGTCAGCGGCATCCAGTGGACGCAGGCCGAAATCAAGGCCCTACAGGAACGCCACCAGCCGCCCATCACCATCAACTACTGCTCCCGCAAGGTCGAGCTGATGTGCGGCATTGAGCGCAAGTCGCGCACCGACCCGAAAGCCTACGCCCGCAACCCCGCCGACGAGGACAAGGCCTACGCGGCGACCCAGGTGCTGCGGTATATCGCCGATCAGAACAAGCTCAACGCGGTGCGCTCGGCCGTCTATGAGAACATGCTGGTCGAGGGGGCCGGCGGCGCCGAGGTCGGCCTGGAGGACGACGGCAACGGCGGCGCCGAGGTCACCATCACCGCCGTCCCCTGGGATCGGCTGTGGTGGGATCCGCATTCCCGCCTGCCCGACTTCGGCGACGCCCGCTACAAGGGCCTGGTGATCTGGCTCGACCGCGACCAGGCCGACGACATGTGGCCCGACGCGGCGGACGTGATCACCGACTCATTCGCTACCCGCGACGGCAGCTACGACGACCGGCCGGATCAGGTTACGTGGTGCGACAGCACCCGCTCGCGCGTTCGCGTCGTGCAATGCCACTGGGACGAGGGCGGCACCTGGTGGAGCGCCACATACACGCGCTCGGGGTTCCTGGCCTCGCCGATCCGCAGCCCGTTCCTCAACCACAAGGGCAAGAGCGCCTGCGGGCTGGTGATGCACTCGGCGCATGTCGATCGGGAGAATAATCGTTACGGCATGGTCCGCGACATGATCTCGTTGCAGGACGAGATAAACAAGCGGCGGTCGAAAGCCCTGCACCTGCTGAGCGTCGCCCAGGTGATCACCGAGAAAGGCGCGGTGCAGGACATCGACAAGGCCAGGCGCGAGGTGGCCAAGCCCGACGGCGCGATCGAGGTCATGCCGGGGATGCGCTTCGAGATACACCACGGCGGCGAGATGGCTACCGGCCAGATGCACCTGTTGCAGCACGCTACGTCCGAAATGCAGGCCACCGGGCCGAACGCGAGCATGAGCGGCACCGACAACCGGGAACTCTCCGGCCGGGCGATCCTGGCGCAGCAGGCGGGCGGGGCGGCGCAGAACGAGCCGATCGCCGACGGGCTGCGCGAGTGGATGCAGGAGGTCTACGAGATCGTCTGGATGGCCGCGCGGCAGTATTGGACCGGCGGCAAATGGGTCAGGGTCACTGACGATCTGGGCACCACGAAATACGTCGGCATCAACCAGCCGGTCACGCTCCAGGACGAGCTGGCGCAGATGCCCGACCAGCAGCGCGCCATGGCCATGCAGCAGTTGCAAATCATGCCGGGCGATCCGCGCCTGCAAATGGTGGTTCGGGTTGAGAACGACATCACCGATATGGACATCGACGTGACCATCGGCGCCGGGCTGGATGTGCCGTCGCTCCAGAACGAGCAGTTCCAGGTGCTGTTGCAGTTGGCGTCCACGCAGCCCGGCCTCATCCCCGCCGACGTGCTCATTGCGGCGTCCAGCCTCCACGACAAGGACAAGCTGCTGGAGCGCATGAAGGCGCACGCGGCGGAGCAGGCGCAGAAGGAGCAGGAAATCAAGCCGATCATCATGGCGCAGCAGCAGGCCGACCTCGACGTGAAGAAGAGCAAGGCCGAGGCGGACTTCGCGCTGGCGGCCGAGCGGCGGCATGCGTCCGTCCACCACATCCAGCAGATGCACGAGGGCTACAACACCATGATGGCGCCGCCTGACGCGCCTTCCGCGCAGGGCACCGTGGTGCCGCCCGAGGTGCAGGCGGCGCTGGACGTGGCCGACATACGCGGCCGGCACGCCAAGGCCACGGTGGACGAGGCGCGGGCGAACGATCTGCGGCACTCGGCGGTTGAGCGCGTGGCCAACGTGCAGGCGATGATGCAGCAGGCGCAGCAGCCGCAGGGGCCGGCGCCGTGAGCGGTTACATGGCGCGGAATCCGCTGCTGGGGCCGGGACCGGTTGCCACTCAACCCGCCCCTGCGGCGATCAACCCGCTGGCGGCACCCAGCGTCCCAGAGCGCCACCCCTACCCCGGCGAGATGGACTATTTCCGCAAGAACCCACACGTCGCGGGAATGGCGACAGAGGATGAATCGGTCATCATCAATCCGTTCAAGCAAATGAACCCGCAAGAACGCGCAGCCGTTGTAATGAACGAGACAGCGCGCGTGATGATGCGAGCAGGGAAGGTGCCGCGTCCTGAGTTTGCCGTTACTGACGAGCAGAGGCGGCAATTCAGTGGCTACGGTTCGGAGCAGGACATCCGGGAAACCATCGCGGCGCGCATTCTTTCAGGCGACCCGTCTGCGGGTTCCGCTACGCCGGAACAGTCGGAGTTCGCAAAGTCGCTGCGCGGCCTCCTTGGGAGGGCGCCGTGAGCGGCTACACCGCCCGCAACCCGCTGATGCCCCCCGAGGCGCCGTCCTGGCTGCCGCCCGAGGACGCGGCGGTGCTGGAGCGGCTGCGGAGCCCGGCGGCGCTGAACCCGCTGCTGGGGCCTGACCCGTATGGCGGGGCCGCCATCGGCACCAGCAGCACAGCCCCGCAGGCGCAGGCCGTCGATGCCAACGGGCAGCCGTTCGACCCCGTCGTGGGCCGGGGCCTGCCGGTCACGCGCGGCCAGCTTGCGGGGATTGCCGAATCCGCCTGGCGCACCGCCGGGGCAGTGTCGGACGGAGGATTGGCGGCGCCGGGGATGGCGGGAGGGATGATGGCAGCAATCAAGGCGTATCACACCGCTCCCGAGCCGTTCACCAGCTACGACTGGTCGCGGCTGGGCACGACGACGCAACCCAACATCTCAGGGTCGCCGCATGCGGACTGGGCCATGAATCTCGCAAAGATCGGCCCTTGGGCGAGCGAGAAGTTACTGGCCGAGAACATCGTCGGCGTGGCCCTCCCTGTTGAAATCTCTGGAACCGGACGCGCCTTCAAGTCCCTGGACACCCTGGAGGCCGCAGTGCGGAAGGCGGGCGGCCCTGAAGCATTCAGGAAGGAGTTGGTCGAGAAGGGCTTCGGGCATGTCAGGGTCGCAGACGAGGAGTTCGGCGGGAAATCGTATATTGGCCTCACTCCTGAAACATTCGTGATCCGGCAGAAATAACAGGGAACACCCCATGAGCGACCAACTCGACGCATTCCTGACCTCGGGCACGCAGCCACCGGCACCCACGGACGCGCCAGCCCCTACGGCGGCGCCAGAGGCCCCTACAGGCGCCCCGGAGGCAAAGCCGCCCGCGACTACCGCCAAAGCCCCGGAACGCCCCCAGGAGGCCGCCAAGGCCGCGCCTGAGCCGGACCCGGACGCCGACATCCCCCTGGACGGCAGCGCCATATCCCCCGCCGCCTGGCAGAAGGCCCGCACCGACTGGAAGAGCAAGGTCGTCGCCGCCGAAACCGAGGCGCGGCTGCTCCGGGAGCAGATCGAGGCCATCCGCAAGCAGCCCCCCGCGCAGGCACAGCCGCAGCAAGCCCCCCCGCCGCAGCAGTTCGAACCGCTCGACCCCGTGCGCGATCCCGTCGCCTACCACAACCGCCTGGTGCAGGTGCAACTCAACGAGCGGCTCAACATGTCCGAGCTGGTCGAGCGCGAGAAGCACACCCCGGAGGCGTTCGAGGCCGCGGTGACCGAGTTCCAGGCCGCCGCCCAGACGGACCCGCAACTGTTCGCCAAGCTGCACGCCCAGCGCCACCCCTACGGCTGGTTGTTCAAGGAGGTCGAGCGCATCCGGGTGCAGAAGGAACTCGGCGACGACCCGGCGGCCTACAAGGCGCGGCTCATCGCCGAGGAGCGCGCGAAATGGGAGGCCGAGATGGCCGGCGCCGGCCACGCCCCCATCTCCCCAGCCGCCGGGCTGCCGCCGTCGCTCGCCACCACGCGGTCAGCCGCGCCGAGGAGCACCAACGGGTTTTCGGGGCCGCCGCCGCTCGATGACATCTTCCGCAGGGATGCCAAGCGGCGGTGACTCCTGCACTATAATGCACAATTAGGTTGCAATCCGGCCCTAATGGGTGTGAATAAGACGCTGCGTCTTATCCAGGGGACGCGTCCCGCCGCCGGGGACACGCGACTATCGGGCGTTAAACGCCGCCACTGGAACCCGCCGCCGGGGATAATCGGGCGTTCTTTCGGGCTGTAATCGGGCCTGCCGCCGGGGCCGCGCCATCACCAGGCGATAAACGGGTGGCCCGCTGCCGGGGCTTATCGGGCGCGTATTCGGGCTGTAGCGCCCCGCCGCCGGGGGCATCCGCACGCCGCGCCGCATAGGCGTGGCTTCCCGCGCCCCTCGCCCGAGGACCACTCAATTGGCAGACATGAACCTGACGCCCGCGAGAGCGGGACTGACTCCGATCATCTGGGATTCGGATTACTTCACCGAATACGTCCGCAAGAACCAGTTCGCCCGCTACATGGGCACGTCGATGTCCTCGATGATCCAGGTGCGCGAGGACCTCACCCGCAAGGCCGGCGACACCGTCGTGTTCCCCACCGTCCGCCGCCTCGTCGGGGCCGGCGTCACCGGCAACGCGGTGCTGGAGGGCAACGAAGAAATCCTCAACGCCCGCAGCCTTAACCTGACCGTCGCCGCCATCCGCCACGCCGTCGCCGTCTCCGACTGGGATGAGCAGAAGTCGGTCATCGCGCTCCGCGACGCCGCGCGCGACGCGCTGATGAACTGGAGCATGGAGAAAATCCGCGCCGACATCATCATCAGCCTGGAGTCGGTGACGGCGGACGGCAGCGTCCAAATCCCTTACAGCACCGCCTCGGCCGCGCAGCGCAACTATTGGCTCACGAACAACGCCGACCGCGTGCTGTTCGGGGTGTCCAAGTCCAACGCCGTCTCCAACGTCATGGCGACCGCGCTCACCGCGCTGGACTCGCCCACCGACAAGATGTCGGCCGCCATCGTCACCCTCGCCAAGCGAATCGCCCGCACCGCCAGCCCGCGCATCCGGCCGATCAGCGTCAACGACGACGAGGAATGGTTCGTGATGTTCATGCCGAGCCTGCCGTTCCGCGACCTGATGCAAGACCCCGTCATCATCGACGGGCTCAAATATGCCTGGGAGCGCGGCCGGGATAACCCGCTGTTCACCGCGGGCGACATCATCTGGAACGGGGTCATCATCAAGGAAATCCCCGAGATGCCGGTCATCGTCGGCGCAGGCGCGGGCGGCACCACCGACGTCGCCATGTCGGCGCTCTGCGGCGCGCAGGCACTCGGCGTCGCCTGGGCGCAGCGGACCAAGAGCACCACCAACACGCGCGATTATGGCTACATGCACGGCGTCGGCATCCAGGAAATGCGCGGCATCGGCAAGCTGCGCTTCGGTGTGGACCCGACCGTGGACACCACCAAGCCGGTCGATGCCGGTGTGGTCTCTGTCTTCACCACCGCCGTCGCCGACGCATAAGGGGGCACCCATGGCAACCCCCAAGGCCGAGGCGGCGCCGGCCCCGGCGCTCCGCGTCTCGGCGCGAACGCCGGAGGAGCTGGCCGAGATGGCCGCTCTGTCCGTTGGCGCCCAGGTAATCCTGGACTTCAACGGCGCGGGCAGCATCGGGGCACGGGGCGGCGCGGGCACCAGCATCGAGGAGAACACGCTGGCCCGCGATGCCCACCTCGTCGCCCTCGGCTACGA